>ERZ772874.1156-NODE-1156-length-13913-cov-16.179247_pt1 | contig 13913 bp, 18 predicted proteins | sample MGYA00580586_ERZ772874 | MGnify/ENA primary metagenome ERZ772874 (study PRJEB29015, sample SAMEA2737952) | human oral metagenome | biome: human oral; feature: human-associated habitat; material: dental | place: China | collected 2154 ... | reverse complement strand
CCCGCTGCCAGCGGGCCGGGTCGTGCCGCAGGACCTTGAACAGCAGCCGGGGGGCTTGGAAGAACACGCCGGGTTTGAGCCGGAAGGGTGAGGGTTTGTCCGTGGCCGCTTCCTTCACGACCATCGGGTCCGCGTTGGGGTCGGTCCTGGCGTTCAGGCTGGACATCAGGTCGGCCGGGTTCAGGTCGAGGTCGATGCCCGCCGAGCCCACCAGGTCGGTGATGACCTCGATGACGGTGGTGATGGCGAACTCGTCCAACGGGTACATCACCCAGTCGTCGTCCTGGCCTGGGAGGAAGCTCCTCGGGTCCAGCGACCCGTTGGGGTTCGTCATGGCGTTGATGATCGTTCCTCCCAACTACCCGTTACCGCTTCCCATTGTGTCAAACCTGCGGGGTTCGCTTGTGTTTTCTGGCTGTTTGCCTGCGCTGTAGCGCTGGTGTTCGACGGGAGGGCTGGCGTTCACGTCGGGAGGGCAATTTTTGGTGGCTTTCGTCTACGACATCCCCGTCCGTGGGTTCCCCTGCCCGGACGGCGAGAAGAGCTTGGCCAGCGAGACGGGGGTCGCGTTGCCGTCCTCCTCACCGACTTCCGCGGCATTCGCCTGCCTGGCCCGGCGTTCAGCCATTTTCTCTCGGTGCTCCGCGCGGCGTCGGGCGACGAGTTCGTGCTGTGGTTCCCGGCCCAGCAGGCTCTTCGAGATCTCGTCGAACTTGAGGAGGACGAGGTCCTCAGGCGCGGCCACCCTGCGATGTTCCAGCATGCGCCGCGCCACCTCGTCGAATGCCTGGTGGAAGACCGGGACGATCTCCAGCAGCAGGAAGACCGTCCCGGCCGCGCCGGTGAGTGTCCGCTGGGTTTTCGCGACGAGCCGGTTCCAGCGCGGGCGTTTCCTGAGCGGTAGTTTCCTCGCCACCCGTTTCGCGACATTCGTTCCGCGGGACGAGCCGTCCAGTCCGTCGACGGGTTCGCTGCTCAGGGCGATGACCAGCAGCCGTGGCGGGAGTTTCATCCGGGGGGAGAACGACCAGTCGAGCCGTTCGAGGGGGACGGGAAGATCGGAGAGGAAAGCGTTCATCCGCGATTCGAACCTGCGGCCCTTGGGCAGGGTGCGCAGTTTCTCGAGGATCAGGTTCTCGAGCTCCGCCGGGTTCCGGGTCTTCAGGAAGTCGGTTTCCGGGATTTCCTCCACGCGTTCCGGCAGGTGAAGGTGCTGGGCGTCCTCGTGCAGTTCCTGGTATTGCCTGAACAGGGACGACAGGCGGCTCCTGCGCTCGGCCAGCAACTGCAGGTAATAGGTCAGCACGTTGTCCGCCAGGTCGTCGGAGGCGTCGGGCCGTTTCCTGAGCAGGCGGTTGGTTCTCCAGTTCGTCCAGGCCAGGCCGAGGCCGTAGTACATCGCGCCGTTGCGCAGGCATTCCTGGAACAGGCCGGTGATGTCGTCGACTAGGGCCAGCAGGTCCTTGTCGCTCAGGGATCCGGCCTGCGCGGCCCGGCGCTGGAGGCGACCGAGCCGGTTCCGGAAGGAACGTTCCTCCCAACGCCAGCGATTCGGGTTGTGCCGCAGGATCTTCAACAGCAGCCGGGGGGCGCGGTGGATCACGCCGGGTTTGAGGCGGAAGGAGGAGGACTCCTTTGCCACCGCATCATCCGCAACAGCCGGGGCCGCATCGGTCTCGGCACCCCAGTTCGCGATCAGGTCGGCCGGGTTCAGTTCGAGGTCGATGCCCGCCGAGCCCACCAGGTCGGTGATGACCTCGATGACGGTGGTGATGGCGAACTCGTCCAACGGGTACATCACCCAGTCGTCGTCCTGGCCTGGGAGGAGGCTCCTCGGGTCCAGCGACCTCTCGGGGTTCGTCGTGGCGTTGATGATCGCTCCTCCTCCCTGCCCGTTACCGCCTCCCAATGTGTCAAACCGGCTATTCGCAGTTGGGCGTGGTGCCTTGGTTGGGCAAGCGGTGTTGCCGCGCCCGGTGGGCGCTTCTGAGTAGGATACGGGTTTGGTGGTGGGCGTTGTTGCGGTAGCCGCGGCCGGTTCGCCTGATGTGTTTGATCGCGGTGTTCGCGGCTTCGGTCCGCGCGTTGGCGACCCGGTTGGTGATGAACACCTCCACGGCGGGCCGTCATGCGGACAGCGTGTCCCACAGCCGGCTGGTTTCCTCGGTGTCGGCTGTCTGGCACCCAGCCGTGGAGCCGGGCCCCGGCCGTCAACGATTCCGAGGACCTGCCCCGAAGCGGCATTGACCAGGGCCGTCATCCACGGTTCGACCCGCCGCAACCGGCTGGTACAGCGGGCCCGCAACGGCAACTCGGGAGTGGTTTGAGTGAACGTCCGACGTGGGCACGCCCGCTCGCCGAACACCAACCGAGGCTTCACCAAGATCAACTCAACACCGTCGGTGTGCGGGATGTCCTTGAACCGCTGCCGGCACCACGCGTGCACCCGCTCCGACACCACCCCACGGTCAGAACAGCCATCCGAGACGCTGTCGGCCTGTGCGATCACACGACAACCCCAAGATGGCAGATCGACCGCATCGATCACGTGATGGTCAGGCAGGTTGAAGATCACGCTCGCAGCATCACGCCGCGAACACGTAGACTCGATCACAGCTCGTGATCCTTGTCCGGTTGGTTGCTTCGCAACACCCATCCCAGCGCAAGGCCACGAGCCCTTGCACCAACGACCCACCACGCTCAACTACGAGTAGCCGAAATGGCGGTGGGTGGAAGTCGCATCGACAGAAATTTCAGTCACTCGTGCCACATCCGTGACGCGGAAGCATAGAAGGAGTGTTCCCGGATAGAGAATGGTGGGTGCTTTTGGTCAGACGGGTTGCATTCGATCAGTTCCTGGGCGACGTTCGGTTCTAGGCTGAATACGCCTCCGGACATGCTGGATGGGCCGATCACTTGTGCGAACCTTTTGTCGTCGCTGACGTGTCCGGCGCGGCAGGCGAGATGTGATTCCGTATATTCATGGGATCAACAGTACCTTTCCGCGGAGACCGCCATTTTCGAATTCTCTGTGTGCTGCCGCTGCCTCCGACAGTGAATATGTTCTTCCGACCGGGACGGACAGGGTTCCGTTGCTCAGTTGCTCCGCGACGACAGACAGCTTGGCTCCATTCTCTTGAACGTAACTCTTGCCCGGGGTGATTCCACGTTGAGATTCGGGCTGGGGGTTGTCGGCGATTGACATGAATACTCCTTCATTCTGAACCGTGAAGATGGCATCGGCGATACCAGCTGTGTCGAGCACGGCGTCGAAGGAACATGCTGGGATGTCATTGACGCTCGTGTAGACGGCAACGGCGCCTAGCTCAGTCAGATCTTCTCGGTCGTGTGACCGAGCGAGACCGGCGACTTCGTGTCCATCCTGAAGCAACCACTGGACCAGAACTCGTCCCACTGCCCCCGCGGCACCAGTGACGAGGACACGGGCCTGGCTAGGCAAAGCGGCGCTGCCGAGAAGCTGGGCGGCTGTCAGGACGGTCAATGGGGCAGCTGCCGCCTGCTCCATTGCAAGACCAGCTGGTACAGGAGCGAAAAGCTCTTCAGGAGCGCTCACGAATTCTGCGTACGTTCCCTGCTCCCGAACGGATTGGGCAATCATGCCCATGACGGCATCACCAACACGGAATCTGGTGACCGCGGAACCGATAGCCTCCACCGTCCCACTCACATCCCAACCCAAGACAGAAGGAAATACAAGGTCAAGTCCCAAGAAACCCGAACGAGTTTTGATGTCGACGGGGTTCACAGCAGCTGCTGCTGTTTTTACGCGAATGTCATTCGGGCCAGTCCGCGGTTCGGGCAAATCGATGTACTTCAATTCTTCAGCTGATCCAGTTCGATAAATTGCTGCTGCTTTCATGAGGTCCTCCCTGGTCGTTTGTACGCATGTTGAGTTGAAGATCCAGCATTCTCTTCGGCGGCGGTGAGCATGAGTCCTCCGTCGATGTACAATGTTGCACCGACAGTATAAGTTGCTTCGGAACCCAACAGCCATGCCGCTGCATTTACGATGTTTCGCGGATGCCGACCCCGAGCACTCCCAGATGGCGCTGCCGGATCGAAGACTTCGACATCAATGGGATACTGCATGAGCACCACGGCCGCGAGGGTCCCAATCGTTCCGCCTTCCACGACCAAGACTCTGTCTCCGGGTTGGGGGCTCGATGAGGACATATTCAGGGTGCGGAACGGCATCGGCTTCTTCGTCAATCACTGTGAGAGTATGTGCTGGTATTGTGAGTAGTTCTGCTGCAGTGCCGGGATGACCGTAGAGGCCCAACGGACTCCTGTAAGAAATCCTGCTCTCATGACTGTCCTCCTGAAGTTTGACCGCGGAAGGCGATGACGTTGGTCAGCCACAAGAGACATACAGCGACAAGCGCCAGCGCGGCACCGATCAGGGGAAGGCTGCCGACCCCGAGTCTCATCGAAAGGGTCGTTGATCCGATCCATGCTCCGGCTGCGTTGGCTAGTTGAAACCCAGCAATGTTGACCGTGGTCGCAAGATTTGGTGCGTTGCTGGCAGCTCCGATTAGTTTCGATGTCAACGGTGGAATAATCGAGAAACCTGCGGCTCCCACGATGAACATCCACACTGCGGTGAACCATGCATGATTGCCGAACAGAAAAAGGATAAAGAGCGAAGCGGCGAGCGTGCCCAGAGCAATGTAGAGGGTCGCATTCATGTTTCGATCCGCGAAGTGCCCACCAAGCATGTTCCCAACGATTGATCCCACGCCAAAAACGAACAAAATGAGAGTGATGGCGTTGGGGCCGAGGCTGGCATGCTGCCCCAGATATGGTGTAATGAATGTGAACAACACGAATAGGCCGGATTGACTGAGCATGGTCAAGCCGAGTGCTTTCAGAACCTCGCCCCGCCCAAAGACCTTCACCTCGGCGGTGATCCCTCCTCCGGCGTGCTCCGGAGCATAGCGAATGGTCAGAACTAAGGCAACCGTGACGATTGTCTGAAAGATAGCGACAACGAGAAAGGAGGAACGCCATCCGTACTGATTCCCGATGAGAGTTCCCAGGGGTACTCCCAAGACAGTGGCGAGATTGAGCCCAAGTGCAATTCGTGCTATAACTCTACTTTGATGACTGGGACCTACGAGAGTCGTCGCGAGAACCAGACAGAGGGCGAAGAATGTAGCGTGGGGGAGCGCTGTCATTGTTCTTGCTATGACAAGGAGCGGGAAACTTGGTGCTAAGGCGGTAAGGAGATTGCCTGCGATGAACAGTGTCATCAGCGCCAGGACGAGAGGAATCCTCTTCACGCGTGATGTGGCGATCGTCAACAGCGGGCCACCGATGACGACTGTGAGGGCGTATACCGTGACTAGCAATCCAGCCGTGGCCTCGGTGACTTTCATATCGTGAGATATCTGCGGAAGAACACCGGCCACCAAATACTCGACAGTTCCGACTGCGAAAACTCCGAGCAACATCCACATGATGGCCAAGTTAATGTTGACTGGATCTTCAGAGGGAGTTCGCGCTGTGACTTCTGAACTCATTTGAATCTCCTTTTCTGCATACTGAAGAATTGCGCAACCCCAAGTGAATCCGGAGCCAATTCCAATATCTGATGCCCACCTGTCGAACAGAGGCATGCACCAATTGTCTGCCGCGGCGAAGAGGTCGTATTCATCGGGTCCCAGCTTGCGTTGCCAAAGCGTCAATGCCGACGATCGATCCTGCGCAGACGTTTCGGATCTCCAGAGCCAGCGTTTCTGGAAAACCTGAGTTATTTTTGATATAAGCACTGCCGTTCCGACCCTCAAGGCCTGTGTGTAGAGCAACAGCGTGCACGATGACCGCCGGAGCTGTACGGAGTGATGTCGGCGCCGAGCATGCGGCGAACTCTGTCAAGGCTTCTTGCCTGGTCCATGCAGACATGGTGGAATCTGTCTCGATCAAACTGTCGGCTGTTGCACTGTCCTGTTGTACTTTCTCAAGTTCTTCCGACGTGAGACGCCCGTTGCGAATGGCGTCACGGGAGGACTCGAAGGTCTGAGGAATGTAGGTTCCAAGTCCTCCAATGTATAGGCTATGCCATTTCATGATCTGCTGACTGCATATTCGGAATTTAGCAGACTTGCGAAGCTGTCTGATTCGGCCTGCGAAAGGGTTTTCAGCAGAGTGATAGCTGCTGCGATTTCTTTTCGGTCGCATCGTCGACAAACGCGTGATTTCCGACGCCGACCGGAAGTGGTGTACGCTGTTTTTCTCTGCGATGCCGTTGCGTGTCCGCAACTGCTCCGTAGAACTGAAAGCGTGACCGAAATCTACGCATCGTTCGAGCTCGGTCCTCCGTAAGCTGGGTTGTAGCTCCTTCAGCATGAGCTGGATTGACATGGAAATTACAGTATCCGCAGCAGAAGTGAGGCCAGGACCCGTCCCTGAGGGGCTGTCGACATTGAAATCGATGGCTATGAGACGTCGCGAGCCACCAGAGGCCGTAGAAACGGTTCCAGTCATTGCAGAGACGGGATTATCGATGTTCACGAGGTCGTGTGATACGACGACATCGTGGATGATTTCATGTGATGCATGAACGGTCCAGCTTTCCGGGTATTTGCAAGCATTCCGGTGCGATAGTCCGAGCTCTTGGGGATTGGTCATGCCTGTGTCTCTTTGAAGTTTGGAGTTTTTGTTGTTGTGACAGGTCTTTCAGGGTTCTTCAGAACGGAGGGTCCGCGGGATGCGCGGGTCGAGCTGTGGAAGTGGGCCAATCCGTCCAAGGTGGAACGGGGTGACGTCTGTTAAGTTGCTCCAGCGGGATTCATGTAGTGAACGTTACACGAATCCCGCTGGAGTGGCAACCGAGCGACGACACGCACATAGAGTCCCCGGACGGGTAGGGGCCGTACTTCACGTGGTTTCCCTCCGGGATGTGGTGGGGACGGGTCATGATGGGGCGTGAACACGAAGGAACTGTCGTTGGTCGCCAGGGTCGAGATCACGAAGAGGTACGCGCAGGCGTGTGTTGCGGCACCGGGGAAGGATTGAGACAGCGATCCCGGATCGGGTGATTGAGGTGACGGACTGGAACCGGGACCGTGCCCGGCAGCAGTTGCTCGCTCGGCTGAAACAGCCTCCAGGCCGGGCGGTAACCACCGTGGCGGTGATCGATCGGCGGAAGACACGGAGCCGTAAGTACTCCTACGACGTGCGGTTGGTGTTGCAGAAGGTATGGGCCGCTTCAGGCGGTAGTTGCGGACAGTACCTCGCACCGGCGATGACCGACTGGCTCGACGCGATGGAAACCGAAGGCGCACTGATACCGGGCCAGGGTCAGTATCAGTGCCGGGGCCCGCGCTGAACTCGTAGCGATGTCAGCAGCCACGATGGACCGGTACTTGGCAACCGTGAAACAGCGTGATCCGATCTGTGGAAAGGCGGCCACCAGGCCCGGCCGTCTGCTGCGGAACTCGATCGTGCTGCGCACCGCCGGCGACGAGGTCGAAGCCGAAACCGGGTTCTTCGAGGTCGACACCGTGGCTCACTGCTGCCCCACCCTGAAGGGCGTGCTGGAGCGTGCACTTCGCCGACATGCACACCGGCCAAGTGTTCACCACCGCGATCCGTGACAATGCCCACGTCCACATCCGGGTCGTGTTCGACTCGTTCGTCGAACAGATTCCCTACCCGGTCACCGGTATCGACTGCGACAACGGCTCTGAGTTCATCAACCACGCCCTCATCAGCTGGGCCACCACTCGCAACGTGTCCCTATGTTCCTCGTCAAGTGGCGAGGGGCATGGGTGATGGTTGAGGGCTGGGGGCGGGGACTTGGTAGGGCTCTCGGTTCTTGATCATCGCGAACAGGACATCGCAGCGTCGGCGGGACAGGCAGATCCAGAGCAGCTCTGGGATGGCCCGACTCCACGCGAAGCACACGAACGCCTACTCGTTGTTTCCACCACCTGACACCAAGCTATAGCGTCCTTTAAACAAAATTAATTTCCCTACGCCTGAGGGAAAATGGAGATCAGCTTAGAGCTGACTAGGGGTTTGCCCGTGGGAGACGGTTTCGATCGCCATCCAGTGGCAAAATTTGTTTTACGCGGGCTATATCCTTGCCCTGACCAAGACTTTCGCCGAATGGCTTCGAGTAGTATGATGTTGAATCATCCTGCTGCGTAAGAGGCGAAAGGTGATTTCTTGTGGCTGGTGTTCGCGGTCAAGGTAGGCGTTTTGATGTTCCAGTCGCTTTGAGTAAAGCCATGGAAATTTTTTGGCGCAATGGTTATGAAGGTGCATCGATATCTGAGCTAACTAGGGCAATGGGGATTACGGTCTCGAGTCTTTACGCTGCTTTTGGCGGGAAGCGGCAGCTTTTCGATCTGGTTGTCGAACATTATCTTGGCACCAAAGGACGCTTCATGGGGGATGCCTTTGACGAGGAGAGGGAGGCGCTTCCGCTCATTCGTCGACTGTTATTCGAGGCCGCTGAGAAATATGCTGAAGCAAATGGGCCCGGCGGATGCTTCATCTCGAGCGCAGCAGTATGCGTGACGGAGGCGAATCGTGATGTAGAAAGAAAGTTGGAAGATCGTAGAATCTCGAATGTCAAACGTATCGAAGGTGTCGTGCGCTCGAGCATTGAGAAAGGAGATGTGGCGGCGAGCGTAAATGCTGAGGCTCTTGCTGGGTTTGTTGGAACCGTTCTTCAGGGCATGGCACAGCGTGGCAGGGATGGCGCCTTGGCTGAAGATCTTCGGACAACGGCGGACATGGCATACACTTATGTGGAAATGGTTGCTCACGCCTCTGTTCCTGGAGTCATCTGATCTGACTTGTTGCAGTTGAGTTTGGGGTTCGTGCCCGTGGACTGTTCTGGTGCTTGTCAGGGCGTTTTGGGTGCGTCGTGTGGGTCACCAATCGGGGGTAGGACCTGGTGGGTGGGCCCGTTCCTGCGGAAGGTGAAGACCGTTTCCAGGGCGACAGCTGTGCAGATCGTGGTCAAGGAAGGCCGCAAAAACCGGATCGTCGAGCATCTCGGGTCTGCCCATGACGAGACCAGTTGGCTGCGGCTTGTTACGGGCACGGTGACGTGACACTGGCGATGTATGACGTGACGAACCTGCATTTCGAGGTCGAGCACGAAGACGAGCTCCGCAAGGTCGGATACAGCAAGGAACGCCGCGTCGATCCGCAAATCATCGTCGGGCTTCTCGTGGACCGCCATGGGTCCCCGCTGGAGATCGGCTCCTGGGAAGGCAACAAGACCGGAACCCACACCATCAGGCTTATTCATAGGGGTGTTTTGACTTTACCCGTGTAACGTTTTACGCCGAGCGGTGCGTAAGGGCGGCTTGTCTGATCTGAGATAATTCAAGGTATCGAAGCAAAAATCTCAGAAGAAAGACAGGCCGCTACTGTGGACACCACCACAAGCCTTGACCGTGACCAAACCCGATGAATTTGTGTGAACTGATCCGCGCTGCCCGTTCCGGAAACTTATCCGGCAGCAGGGTCTCGTGCCTTGGGGTTGTTCCGCTGCATCTAGGTCACTCTTTTGACGTTGCGGCACAATCTCCCCAGGAGTTGCTGGCCGACATCCACACGGGTCTACCAGGTCATCATCTCGAGAGTAGTCACGGTTCACACCCTTTGGTCGCTGAAGTCCTCCAGAGCTGGGTGCCCGACGTGGGGGGACCTCGACCCAGATCCGGCAGGACATCATCGACGGTACTCTGGTTCCCTATTCTGGTCGTGGCGCGGGCACCCCGAACTGTGACTGGGACAAGCGCCACACGACGAGGGTGAACCTGCAGGTGGTCTGTACTCTGGCCGGGCACATCGCTTGGATTTCAAAACCATAAGCTGGCAGTGTTCATGACGTGAAGGTCATCGCGGATTCCCGATCCCTCAGGGCACTTGATGTCACGATACACATTGAGGATAAGGGCTACATCGGATTGGGAATGATCACCCCTGTAAAGAAACCCGTCCATGGTGAACTTGCAAACGCTGATAGAGGAAACGATAAGACCATCAACCGCGTCCACCGCCTCATCGAGTGCGTCATTGTGATTCTCGAGACCTGGTGTGTTCTCCACGCCGATTACCGCCGTCCTTGCAGTGCGTTTGAAACCAAGATACGAGCCGTCGCGGAACTCAACTTCGCCTGCACCCCATGACATCGCCCTTTTCAACCGTCGCCGACATTTGGGTGAACAAGTGATAGAAGCCCCATTCTGGTTTGAAAATTGAGGGTGTCTGCAGGGTTCGCTTGCTTTGTCTGTCGATTGCTTGCGCTGTAGCGCTGGCGTTCGACGAGAGGGCTGGCGTTCCCCGTGGGGAGGCTGGCGTCGCCCACCCCAGTTTCTGACCGTGGTCAGATATTGACCACGGTCAGGTTCTGGTCTAGCGTGGACCCATGAGCGATCGAGTGAGCCGCAGGCGCGCCAGGACCCGGGAGAGGATCTTCACCGAGGCCATGCGACTGTTCGCCGAGCGGGGATTCGACGCCGTCACCGTCGCCGACATCACCGAGGCCGCAGACATCGGCAAGGGCACCTTCTTCACGCATTTCCCCAGCAAACGCGACGTCTTCCGGTACCTGGGGGAGCAGGTGGTCCGGGTCGTCCTCGACGCGGATGTGGGCGACGGCACCGCCGAGGAACGCCTCCGGCGGATGCTCGATGCCGCCGCCGAGTGGCTGGAGGCCCACCCTGAACCGGCCCGGCAGATGGTCAAGGCGCGGTCCTTCAACCTTTCCCTCGACCTCGGTTCGGAGAACCAGAAACGCTTCAACGCGGCCGTCGCGGACATCCTCGCCGCGGGTCGCAGCAGCGGTGAACTGCGCGACGACGTGCCCCTCGAGGCCGCCGCCCTGGCCTTGCAGTGCGGCTACTACGCGTGCGTGATGACGTGGGCCGCGCACCCCGACGGGGAATCCCTGCGCGACCGGTTGGCCACCTCCCTCGACATCATCCTGAACGGGCTGAAGTGACCCACCCCACGACGAACCGCCGCGCCCTGCTGACCGCGGCGGGCGCGGGCATGGCGGTCTCCGCCATGATGCAGACCCTCCTGGGCAACGCGACCCCCCGGATCGTCAACGAACTGGCCGCGCCGGAGCTGTACGGCTGGGTCGCCGGCAGCTACCTCGTGTGCTCCACCCTCCTGCTGCCGCTGTTCTCCCAGTACACCGACCGCCTGGGAACCCGCCGCGTCCTGGTGGCGGGTCACGCCTGCTTCCTGACCGGCACCCTGCTGATGTCCTGGGCGCCCACCATGCCGCTGCTGCTGGCGGCACGGGCCGTCCAGGGCATCGGCGCTGCCGCCATCACTCCCGCAGTGCTCGCCGCTCTGGGACTGAGCCTCGACGCATCCTCCCGCGCCCGCGCGCTCTCCCGGTTGGCGATCATCCAGCTGGTCGCGAACCTGATCGGCCCGCCACTGGGCGGCTGGTTCACCGACGGACCCGGGTGGCGTCTCGGGGTGCTGACCGGGGTGCCGCTGTCGCTGGTCGCGCTGCTCGCGGCCCGGAGCTTTCCCACCGCCACCCCACCCGAGGGCTGGTGGCGCATCACGGTGCGCGGATCGTCGCAGCGCGGCGCCGGCCCCGGGGCACTGGTGTGGCTCGCGGCCCTGTCCGGGGTGATCTCGATCGGCGCGATCACCTACGCGCCGCTGGCCCTGCAGACCCTCCACGGCGTCGACGCCACCACCACCGGCTGGTTCCTCATCCCCATGCTCCTCGGGATCGGGGCGGGAACCTTCGCCTCCGGGCGGTGTGCCCCGAGCACGTGGGCGCGTCCCCTCGGCTGGGTCCTGGGGTTTTCCGGTGCGGCCCTGGCGGCCTTCCCCCAGCTCGTCGTTTTCCTGCTGGGCATCACCCTGCTGGGGGTGGGGGTCGGCCTGGTGCTGCCCCTGCTGCTCCTCGACGCGCAGGCAACCGCGTCCGAGGAGCGCATGGCGCGGGCCAGCGGAATGGTGCAGTTCGGCCGCAACGCCGGTGCGGCCGCCGGGATCCCCGCCCTGAGCCTGTGGATCATCTCCGGACTCGCTGCGGGCCCCGCCCTGACCGGTCTGTTCGCCACACTGGCCGTTCTCGCCGCCCTCGGGCTGGTGGTGTGGCTCACGCAGGGCGGCGTGAAGGAGAAGAAACCATGATCATCGGACTTGACCGGGTGCGCGCCACCGACATCCCCCTGGCGGGCGGCAAGGGAGCCAACCTCGGGGAACTGATCGCGGCGGGCCTTCCCGTCCCCGGCGGGTTCTGCGTCACCGCCGAGGCCTACCGGACCGCGATGACCCCGCTTCGGGAGGAGATCGCCGGACTGCTGGAGGCCGGGAACCACGACCGGCTGCGGGAACTCGTCGTCGCCGCCCCGCTGCCCGACGGACTGGCTGAGCGGATCCGTGCCGCCGCGGGAAACCTCGACGGGCCGGTCGCGGTGCGGTCCTCGGCCACCGCCGAGGACCTCCCGGACGCGTCCTTCGCGGGTCAGCAGGAAACCTACCTGGGGGTGGTCGGCGGGGATGCCGTCGTCGAAGCGGTGCGTCGCTGCTGGGCGTCGCTGTGGAGCGACCGGGCCATCGCCTACCGCGACGAGCAGGGATTCGCCCACGACGACGTCGCCCTGGCGGTCGTGGTGCAACGCATGATCCCGGCCGACGCCGCAGGTGTTGCGTTCACCCTCGACCCGGTCACCGGGCGCAGACGAGTGGTGATCGAATCCGCCTGGGGGCTCGGTGAGGTCGTCGTCTCGGGTGCGGTCACCCCCGACTCCTTCGCCGTCGAACGCGGCCGCATCGTCGAACGGAACACCGGAGACAAACGCATCCGCATCGACATGACCGCCACCGGCGAGACCACCACCACCGAGCTCTCCGGCGAACAACGCAGCCGGGCATCCCTCGCGGACCGCGACGTGGTCGCGGTGGCGCGGCTCGCCGAGCAGGTCGAGCGCCACTACGACCGGCCGATGGACGTCGAATGGGCCCTGGCCTGCGGGAAACCGTGGCTGCTTCAGGCCCGGCCCATCACCACCGCGGCCCCGGCGGGGCCGGATCGACGGGTGGGGCGGACAAGTCGCTTCATCCGCAACGACATCATCGAGCACTTTCCGTCGCCGTATCCTCTCGACCTGATGGTGACCCGGATCCTGGTGCGCTGCCTCGACGCCACCACCGGGTTCGCCGGGCTCCGGATGCGGCCCATCGACGGGCTCGTCGAGATGGATGCCGACGGCGCCGTCACCATCGGCCATCCCCGGATCTCGTGGTGGCGGCTGCCCACCGGGATCGTCCGGATCGCCCGGACCCCGTGGCGCGACCCGCGCGGCTGGGATACCGACACCGGCGCCAGGGTGCGGCGGTTCACGGCCCGGCTGCGCGACCTGCCCGTCGCGACGCTGCCCGGCGCGGACATCGCCGACGCCCTGGTGGAGGCGTCCGGCCAGGTCGAGGCCATGGTGACCTCCCGTTTCGTCGAATACCTCGGCTTCCACGTCCTGCGCGGGGCCCGGCTCCGCGTCCTGCTGCGCCTGGCAAGGGTGAAAACCCGACCGGAGGACCTCCTCGGCGACCTCGACTACGCCACCGTCGTCGTCGACCGGGAACTTGGCCGGCTCGTCGCATCCATCCCCGAAGCGGTGCGACAGCTGCTGGCGCAGGACCCCATCGACGTCGACGCCGTCACACAGCAGGACCCCGAGTGGTGGGGGAGGGCCGAGGACTTCCTCGCGAGGCACGGGGCCCGCACCACCCGCATGTACCAGCCGTTCTCCAGCCGCTCGTGGCGCGACGACCTCCCCGCCTTCCTCGGAACGGTCGCGATGATGGCACACACCGAGCGGCGCGAACCGGCCGCCGCGCGCCCCCACACCGACCTGATGGCCGAGGCCACCGGCCGGCTGCCCCGGTTCCTG
>ERZ772874.1151-NODE-1151-length-13967-cov-8.617093_pt1 | contig 13967 bp, 9 predicted proteins | sample MGYA00580586_ERZ772874 | MGnify/ENA primary metagenome ERZ772874 (study PRJEB29015, sample SAMEA2737952) | human oral metagenome | biome: human oral; feature: human-associated habitat; material: dental | place: China | collected 2154 ... | reverse complement strand
CGCTGCGCGCGCTCATCGAGGCCGGCGCCCTGCGCGCCTGACCGGCCGGACCCCGCCGCCCCCTTCGTCGAGATCGGTTCAGTTCCGCGTCGAGATCGGTTCAGACCGTATTACTTCCGCGCCGAAATCACCGGATCACTCCGTCTTCCTGGCATTGAGCTCCCGAAGTGTGCGAGCGGGGACTCCGCCCACCACGCAGTTATCCGGAATATCCTTGGAGACCACCGCGCCCGCCGCCACGACGACGTTATTGCCTATTGCGGCTCCGGGAAGGACGACAACATTCCCGCCGAGCCACACGTCATTCCCGATATGCACAGGTGAGGCCTGGCCGAGCTTTTTGCGCCGGCCCGCAGGATCCAGAGGATGGCCCACGGTGGTGATAAGTGTGTTCGGACCGATCATGACATGATGGCCGATGACCACCGGCGCAATATCAAGAATGGTCACGTTGTAATTGGCGAGAAATCCGTCACCAACATGAATGTTGGGTCCGTAGTCGCACCGGAATGGCTGCTGCACAGAGAGACTCGCTCCGGCCGAGCCGAAGAGCTCCCGCAGAATGCGGGTCTGCCCCTCGACGTCGGCGGGATCGGCGTCATTGAACCTCCGGCACGCCACCACCGCAGACTCCTTGCGCGCCACGACCTCCGGATCCAGGAAGCAGTAGACGTCTCCGGCCTCCAGCTTCTCGAGCTCTGTGCGCCTGTCCTGATCGTTCATGCGATGGCCTCCGTTCCGAGTCTTCCGCGGTCGGTCCACCGCCCGGTGGACCGCCTCGCTCTTCTCCCTGCCGGAGCTGCGGCGACGCGTCGCCGGCGCGGGAGAGTACTCCGCCGTTATCGCCGTCAGCGCTCTCCAATGAAGCCCCGGTTTAAATATGCCGGCCCCAGTCGCCGGGCCTCATGAACCGGCGTCGGGTCCGACCGGTGCCTCCCCAGTGCCTCCATGGCGCTCCGGTTTGCCCTGGGAGCAGAGCGGCGGGGCACGGGCCCGTCGTGGCAGACTGGCCTCCTACGGCGGTGCCCGCCCAGGAAGGACGACGACGTGACTGACGCGAACCAGGTGAAGGGAAATCGGCTCGACCCATGGCTGGACAGCTACGCCGCCCGCGCCCACGGCCTGCGCGCCTCGGAGACGCGGTCGCTCTTCGCCGTCGCCGCCCGACCCGAGGTGGTGTCTCTCGCCGGCGGGATGCCCAACCTCAAGGACCTGCCTCTTGACCGGCTCGCCGACGCCACCGCGCAGATGATCCGTAAGGACGGGGGGAGAGCGCTCCAGTACGGCAACGGACAGGGGCTGCCCCGTCTGCGCGAGCAGATTCCGGAGATCATGGCGCTCGAGGGTATAGACGCCGATCCCGAGGACATTATTATCACCACCGGTTCCCAGCAGGCCGTTGACATTGTCACCGAGCTCTTCATTGATCCCGGAGACGTGATCCTCACCGAGGCTCCGACCTATGTCGGCTCCCTGTCGATCTTCTCCACCTACCAGGCCGACGTCCAGCAGGTGGCGATCGATGCCGACGGCGTCATTCCCGAGGCGCTGGAGGAGACGATCACACGGCTGGAGCGCGAGGGCAGGCACGTGAAGTTCTTCTACTGTCTGCCGAACTTCCACAACCCCGCAGGTGTCACGCTGTCCGAGGAGCGCCGTCCGGAGATCATTGAGATCTGCCGCCAGCACCGCATTCTGATTATGGAGGACAACCCCTACGGCCTGCTCGGCTTCGAGGGGCAGACCTACACGGCCCTGAAGACCCTCGCGCCCGACGACGTCGTGTACCTGAGCTCCTTCTCAAAGATCTTCGCGCCCGGCTACCGGGTCGGCTGGGCGGTGGCTCCACCCGCCGTCAGGGAGAAGATGAAGCTGGCCTCCGAGGCGGCGATCCTCTGTCCGAGCTCGGTCGGCCAGTACTCGGTGTCCACCTACCTGGACAACTTCGACTGGAGGCTCCAGATCGAGGAGTTCCGGGGTATGTACCGCGGACGTCGGGACGCCATGGTCTCCGCGCTCGGGGAGTTCATGCCCACGTGCACGTGGAACGTGCCCGCGGGCGGCTTCTACGTGTGGGTCGGGCTGCCGGACGGACTGGACGCCAAGGACATGCTGCCGCGCGCCGTCACTAATCTCGTCGCCTATGTCTCCGGCACGGCCTTCTACGCCGGGGGCTCCGCCGGGCACGATCACGTCCGGCTGTCATTCTGCTATCCCGAGCCCGTGGAGATCCGCGAGGGAGTGCGGCGCCTGTCCGAGGTGGTCGCGCACGACCTCGAGCTCATCAACCTTTTCGGCCCGTTCCGCGCCCGCCCCACCGAAGGCGTATCAGCCCCCGCTCCGGACCAGATCTGAGGATGCATCATGACCGAGAAGACAGACTTCACAGAGCCCACGCCCACGACTGCGCCCAACGATGCCGAGCCACTCCGCGTCGCCATTCTTGCCGGCGGCCTCAGCCATGAGCGCGACGTCTCTCTTCGCTCGGGGCACCGGGTGGCATCCGTCCTCAGGCACCTCGGTCACGCCGTCCTTGTCCTCGATGTGGATGCGCGGACCATTGCGTCGCTGCGCGCGTTCGCTCCCGACGTCGTGTGGCCGCTCGTTCACGGGGTGCACGGGGAGGACGGGGGACTTCAGAACGTGCTTATCGCTCTCGGGCTCTCCTATGTGGGGACACACTCCGACGGATGCCAGCGCGCCTCGTTCAAGCCGACTGCGAAGGCGACCGTGCGGACTGGTGGCGTGCTGACGCCGGACTCGGTCACCCTGCCCAAGGCCTACTTCTCCCAGCTCGGGGCGCAGGAGGCGCTCAGCGTCGTCGCCTCGCACCTCGGGCTGCCCGTCATTGTGAAGCCCAATCAGGGAGGTTCCGGTCTCGGCGTCTCGCTGGCCCGTAACGCGGACGAGCTGCGCAATGCCATGGTGGCCTGCTTCTCCTATGACGAGCGCGCCCTCATTGAGAAGTACGTCCCCGGCACCGAGGTGGCCATCTCCGTCGTCGATACGGGGCAGGGGCCGCGGGCACTCCCGCCCGTCGAGGTCGTATCGGAGGGGCAGTACGACTTCGACGCCCGGTACAACCCCGGGCGCTCGGAGTACTTCGTTCCGGCACGACTCGACCCCGACCTTGTCGAGCGCGTCAAGGACACCGCCGTGACGGTGCACCGCACGCTCGGCCTCGGCAACCTGTCCCGCACCGACCTGATTCTCGACGACGGCGGAACACCCTGGTTCGTCGACGTCAACGTCGTGCCGGGCATGACGGAGACCTCGCTGCTGCCGCTGGCAGCTGAGGCCGACGGCGACCTGCCCGGCCTGTACGACGCACTCGTTCACAATCCACTTGTCCATCCCTGATTCCTACTCGGTCTCGGGACGCTCTTCTGCAGACTCGTGGTGCAGGACGTGTGTTTCACGTGAAACGCCTGCGCCTGTCTCACCCCGTGCGGCTAGTGCGCCTTCGAGCGGCCCGTGTTCTGTGCGCTTCTGACCGGTTCCTTCTGCCCGCCTCGGAAGCGCCGTCCGGATACATCGACCAGGTGGGGCCGCGACGCATGCCCCTCCCAGACATCGCGCTTGAGGGGAGGGTGCGGGACGCGGCTCGCCAGCAGAGCCCGGGAGCCGACGGCGGCCGGCGGGGAAGGGGTTTGGTGCACCTCCCGGTATGCGGCGACGTGAACCATACTCGTCGCACCGGGGCCCACCGACATCCCGACACATGACGGGCCGCTGACGACGTGCGGCCTCGGGCAGCCATGTCTCTGGTGAGCGGACGTCGCTCTTCGACTCCGCATCCTGTGCGCGGCCATAGCCGTTCGCTCTGAAGCGCCGGCTCCCTGGACCGGGTCGGGCACCGACCACGTCGGACGTACAACCCGGAGGCTCGTGGGAAGCAGACTGACACTGCGTATTGAAACTTTTCACATATTTCTTCCTTTCACGCCTCGTTGTGGTGTCAGCCGCCTCAGGAAGACGGCGACTGTTCTTCGACTGACCGTCGACCTGTACCCTCTAAGACACCTACGCCAGACGGTAGCGGGAACCGCAGCGGGTCTGCTCAACAAAGAACGCCGGCGTCCGAGTGGAGTCGGACCTGGCCCATGAAGCATGCACCGGACTGTCGAAGGTCACGGAGCTCCACGTGGCCATGCTGTCCGGGTGAGGAGAACGAGCCGGCGCCGGGGAAGCGCACGTGATCTGCTCCGCGGACCGAATGATGTCATACGAGTGCAAGAAACCCTCCGCCGCAGTTCGACACGGGCGCCAGACCGCATTGGGGAGGGGAACGAAAACGCCGACCATCATTGCAGCCCGTCACAACACATGCTCTTGCGCGCCGACGACTGCACTGAGACGCTCCTCGGAACTCGGCCCATGCGCCACCAGCACGTGCCCGCCCATCGAGAGTGTCCAGACAGACGCATAATAGTGCTCCACGGCAGACCCGGGGCGGTACCTCGGTCGACACTGCGCGGCGCCTTCGTCGTACAAGCAGCGGGTCAGACCAGAACGCCGAGACAGCCCCGGCGTCCAGTACTCAGGAACCTCTCAAGAGCGAGTCGACGTCCCCTAGCACAATGCTCTAGCTGGCCAACCACCAGCCCGACCGCCGCTCCTATACCTGACACCACTTCGGTCAACCCGGTGCCAAGGCTATCGCCGCGGCGACATTCCATGTCACCGGACCTCTCAGACCACGTGAAACCGTTCCTCCCAGCCCCCACCCGTCTTTCGTCCTCCATCGGCGCCTCTGCTCACAGAACTGGCAACTCCGGCTGCAGTTCTCGGCACGCCTTCGGAGCGGCCGCAGACCGATAAGGACACTGGGACGGACGCTCGGGTTTCAGGATGTGATGCGGCGATCCAGCTGCCGGAGTCCCCGTTAATGACCTTTCTGAACTCGGCAACCATCCGACCGCCACAATAACAGCAGGTCCCTCATACACGGACGTGCGCCATCACGGCCTCCGGGCATCCGCCCGGTCCGAGCACAGCCGCAGGGCACAGCCCAGGTCACCACTGCTAATCAGACGGCTGCCTGCCGACGGGCTTCAGGCACACAGTCCGCATTCTTTTAGAGAAGTATCGCGTGAACCGCCTTCAGTGGATACCGGTCGCGTTGTTTAAACCCGAGTCAAGTGCCGCCAGGCGCGGAGAAGCTGAGCTGCCACATCGCTCCAAGGGCATGCAGCATTCTCCACCCAGGCCGCGTTCCTCAGCACATTGGCGATCCGGGGTCAGCCGGAGGACATGCCGTCGCCATGCGACTAAGACCTTGCATAGCGTCCCGTTGAAGGCAACTCAATGACTGACCCAGGACCGAAAACAGATTCCCCTGCGCTACGGACCGCATATCCTGGCACGAAATACAGTGCTGCTCCTACCCGAAGGGTCCGCATCGCCTGGCACAGGCTGCCGCAGGCGCATGGGGTAGGGGTCGCGCCTCAGACCCCACCCGCCTGCCCATCGGGTGCCGCCCCAGGCGCATGGGGTAGGGGTAGCCGGGTACTGTCATATTCATCTGCATCGAGATCCTCTTGCGGTTGTCAAAACTCGACGCTGTTTCACGTGAAACCTCGCCCCTCTCTGGGCCACTCGCTTCACCCATGCTCCATGAAGTCCTGTCGCGGACATCCAGTCCTCCTCGGCGAATGAAGGCGCCCTGCTGATTCTCGCCCTCAGCATTCCCAGGCCCTGTCCGCATCCGGGCTCGCGAGCTCCCTCCAGAAACAGATGCCGGTCCCAGACCGCCAGCTTCTCACCAAGTTCGCGCACGACAATGACGGGCGACACCGTCGGTTCGCAGAGTTAGTCGATCGCGCCATGCTAGCCCATGTGCTGGCCTCTACTCCGGCTTGCGGAGAAGTCTCTCGTCTCCTCTTTGCCATGCCGACTACATCAGGTCTTCGAAGCCGGATCAGTATGTGTTTCACGTGAAACCGTCACATGGCAACGTATCGCTCGTGCTGACTGCACAAAGGACTGCAATGACAGTATACGAACAGGTCCCAGTGCGGCTGATGACTCGGTCACGCAACTGGCTGTCACTCATCAAGTGCGTCTATGTCCGAGCAGGGACGGCTGGTCGGCACACTGCGATGCCTCGTACGGCTGTCCCTTGACCACGTATTACAGACCTGCCAGGCGGCTGCTCCCTCTATCGATGTTCTCACTACGCACCTGACGTCTACACCGACCGAGACGGAGGCAGGAACTCGCTCCAGCGACTCACACCTGACGCTGGCGAGGCTAAAGCCCAACCGAGTCACCTGTTCACCACGCGGCAGACATTTCGAGACAATAGATGGGCACAGTCCAGCCCTAGCATTATGCGCATTGCTAGGCAGGCTCGTTCCTCGTCGCACCGCGTCACTGTCAAGATCCGGATCAGTTTCACGTGAAACACGCGGTCATCTGCCTTTTGTTTCCAGCCTCCGGACGCCGACTACTGGCGCCCAGTATGAGACCGCACGCCAGATGACCGTGCCGTTAGTCTGACGAGTAGAGCCCGGAGATCGACAAACACCTCGCCTTCCGCCGACGCCTCGGTCCTCCAGATCGCCTCATATACCAGAGTGACAGCCCGTAAGAAGCGATGGTCGTCCGAAACGGCGTCCCCACCATCTGATGGTCCGGGTCGAGCTGGACCTGGTTCATAGAAGTACGGCCCCGGTCAGCCCTCGCGTTGACAGTCATCCATTGTGTACGAGCACATGCATCTGGTCAGGAAGCCCCGTCCACGCTCCGGTCACCACATCACCTTCCCCAGCCTGACAACAGGCATCCCGTGCATCGACCTCCACAGGTGAAGTACGATTCGTGTTTGAACCATCCATGCTGCTTATGCCATAGGACACGCTCTCCGATCTACGCGTCAAACCGCGTGGGAGCACCGACCTCTTCCGAGCGGTGTGGATCCGATTGCGCCACAAGGAACCGAGGCCGTCAATGGATCGAACGGGCCCGAGGCGACTGTCCAGGTCAGTCGTGGTTCCACCCTTGATCGCAGCAGATCGTGAATGCGGAGTGGGCACCGCCGTCCCCAGTCAGCAACTTGCATGCCGTACCTTCTCTCCATCCATCTCCCACGTGTCCCGCCCAAGGCGCGAGTACGGCCAGACCGCATGACGGCAGCGGTCGGCACGGTCGGCACGGTCGGCGCAGCCTTGGAAGACTCGCACCGCACTCGACCGACTCACCGTTTCACGTGAAACCGCAGGTGCATGTGCCATGCACAGCCCTGCTACAAGCAGCCGCCATCACCGCACTGGCGACGAGGACGGAATTTCGAGGACCGACACGGCATCAGCACCCACGCCGCTCCTCTGTCCAGACCCGGTCCATTGGTGGCGAGAAGCGATACTCACCCGAGGTGACTCTCTCTCCTGTCGTGGAGGTGGAAGCCAGACATGATCATCTGCCTTCGAGCGCGCTGCCATGACGGACGGCAGGCAGCACCCAAGGTACCTGTATCCGGAAAACCAGACATCGGCATGCTACGTTTGCGCAGCAGATGATCATCCTCAATGGCCGGTCTCATCGGCATACCGTGTTTCACGTGAAACAGCAGCATAAAAAGTGAACGACTAGTGTCCGACGAGGCGGCTCGCGGCGACTCTCTTGACCGGTCCTTGACGCACTGGGCGCCGGAGCAGCTTCAACACTCCCATCCAAGCCAGCGCCTACAAGCAGACCGTTCCGCTAGACCCGCTTTCCAACAGCATGGAGTTCCCATGCTACGGCGGGACAGCAGCACTTGCTCCACACTGCGCAAGGGAAGACTTTAAAAGCGTCTGATCGGTGGGACAGTCCTCCCACTGGTTCTCTCATGGCCGGAACGCCCCAACCGACTCCAGGACCTGGTGGTACGAACCGCGGGCTCCTCCGCTCCCCGCTCCGCCGGAGGTACGGAGATCCCCGACATTTTCCGGCCGCCCGAGTCAACCAGTCCGATCGCTCGTTCCAGCCGCACCGCCGGCAGCACTCGCACTCGTTGCCGGTGGCGTCCGCAAGGGCCAGTCCGAGCGAACCGACGACGAGCTCGACCCGGGCGCAACCACTATTTCCCAGGTTAATGTCGAGACGAAGAAGGCACCGCGATCCAGCATCGCCGACCGGCGCCAAAGAACACCGTCCCTCCTTCTCGCCCAACCTCGCTCGCAAAGGCCCGCAGGCCCACAGGACACAAGCGTGCACCCACCGGTCGCCGCCCTACCAATCAAGCCGCTCATCACCGTCGTCGGAAGACTCATGGCAGACGCCTATCCTCGCTCCTGCTGTCCCTTGAGACTACGGCGCCGTCGAACGCGCTTTCAACCGGCCCGGGTCTCATCCGGGCCGCACCGCTCGTCATCACAACCAGTCCGTTGCACGTGACGGCAGCTGTAACCGGGGCAAGCGACTTTCACTACCAGGCCCATAGAAGTCCGATCAGGACAATGCACTCCTTAGCAACACGGCACTCACGTCATCACTAACAATAAACATTCAAGGCGAGAACGACAGTGCGAGAACCCGCGATCAGCCTTCACGCCGACTCACGTGGTCCCCCGGCAGCCCGCTGTCCAGGACCGGCACACCCATCGCGCCCCGAAAGATGTGTCCGTTCCCGCTGAAGGGGTTCCGATATCAGCGCGAGGGGCCCCACTCACGTGGAGCCCCTCGCGACACCGCGGCCCGACCGGCCAGTCAGTCGGCCGCGCTCAGTCCTCGTCCAGGGACGTTCCCGGAGCAAGAGCCGTGACAATACGTGCCAGATCGTCGTCGCCGGCGAACTCGATGGTGATTCGCCCCTTCTTGGCCCCCCGGGTCACCTTGACCCGGGTGTCGAAGGCGTCCGAGAGCCGTGTCGACAGGGCCGGAAGAGTCGCCGACCGGGTTCGGAGCGACTTGGTCCGCCGCGCGTCGGGCTCGTCGTGCAGGGCCACGAGCTCCTCCGTCGCTCGCACCGAGAGCCCCTCGGCCACAATGCGCTGAGCAAGACGCTCCATGGCCGCGGCGTCGGGAAGGCCCAGCAGAGACCGGGCGTGCCCGGCCGACAGTACTCCGGCGGCCAGCCGGCGCTGGACAAGAGGCGGCAGCTTCATGAGACGCAGCGTGTTCGAGATCTGCGAGCGCGAGCGCGCAATCCGCTGCGAGAGCTCCGCATGCGTGCAGTTGAAGTCCTCGAGCAGCTGCTGGTACGCGGCCGCCTCCTCCAGCGGGTTGAGCTGAACTCGGTGCAGGTTCTCCAGGAGCGCGTCCCGCAGCAGCTCATCGTCCGCCGCGTAACGGACGACGGCGGGGATCGTCTCGAGCCCGGCCTCCTTGGCCGCCCGCAGACGCCGCTCTCCCATGATCAGCTCATAGCCGGCATCGCCGTCGTCGCCATCGCCGCCGCCCTCGCGCCGGCGCACGACAATGGGCTGGAGCAGGCCGACCTCCTTGATCGACGCGGCGAGCTCGGAGATGTCGTCCTCGTCGAACACCTGCCGGGGCTGATGCGGATTGGCCGTGATCACGTCCACGGGCAGGTCTGCGAAGGTCGCCCCCGGGACGGGCACGAGCGACTGCTTCTCGTCGTCGGTCTTCGCGGCCTCTCCGCCGGCCTTCACGGCATCCGCTTCCTTGGCCTCGACGTCGGAAATCGCGCTCACCTCCTCCGCCCTGGTCTCGTCCAGGTGGACCTGTGCTTCCTCGACCGTCTTCTTCTGCTCCGACGTTTCACGTGAAACACTACTACCCGCACGGGTGCGCCTCGATCTCGACGCGGTCTTCTTCGCGGCGCCGGACTGCGAGCCGCTGCTCGCTGTCGAGGCCTTCCGTCCCGTCCCCCTCGACGAGGATCCCTTCGAGGTCGCCCTCCTCGTTCGCTTCGAAGGCGCTAAGAGTGTCGCCGCAATGTCATCCGACTTGCGCCGAGACTCTCCTCCCTGAGGCGCCTCACTCCTCCCACCGTCCTCAAGCGCCTTGTCGCTCTTCGCAGGAGACCCGTCCTGCGACTCGGGAAAGAAGACGTCCGTGGGACGCGCCGACGGCGTCTCCGTCTGCGTCTCAGGGATAAGGGCCTGAAGTCCCCGTCCAAGCCCGCGCCTCTTCTGCGCCATTGTCACGCCTCCTGTGCGTCGTCTGCGTCGTCTGCGTCATCTGCGTCATTGCGGCTGACTGCTGCTGAGCTCTCCCAGCCCGCCACCCCGCGCTGAGCGATCTCCTGCGCGAGCTGCTTGTAGGCCACCGCGCCCGAGCAGCGCGGGTCCCAGAAGACCACGGGTGCGCCGAAGGACGGGGCCTCCGCCACGCGCACCGACCGCGGGATGCGGGTGTGAAGCGCCGCGTTGGGGAAATAGGTCCGAACCTCTTCCTCAACGTCCCGAGCCAGGGTCGTGCGCTTGTCGAACATGGTCAGAGCAATCATGGACACGGAGAGCGCAGGATTGTGAATCCGCGCAATGCGGTCGACCGACCGTGTGAGCAGTGCCAGTCCCTCCAGGGCGTAGTACTCGGCCTGCATAGGAATAAGAACCTCCCCCGCTGCGACAAAGGCATTGATTGTCATCAGCCCCAGGCTCGGCGGGCAGTCGATGAGCACATAGTCCAGGCGGGGCAGGCCGCCGGACTCCCGGCTCCTCAGGTACTCCTGCAGTGCGTGGTGCAGACGCGACTCGCGTTCCGGAGTGCTGATGAGCTCGATCTCGATCGCCGCCACGTCAATCGTCGCCGGGACGCACAGCAGGGTCTCCGAGAAGTGCGTCGCCACCACCACCTCGTCGATCCGAGTCCCATCGACAAGAACGTCATAGATGGACACCTGGTCATCATCGTGCGCCACGCCGAGCGCCGTCGACGCGTTGCCCTGGGAATCGGCATCGATCACCATCACGTGAAGTCCGGCCTCCGCCAGTGCCGCCGCAACATTGACCGTCGTCGAGGTCTTGCCGACCCCGCCCTTCTGATTGGCAATGGCGATAATACGAGTCTGATCCGGATGCGGGAAGCGCACTCCAGCGAACTCCTCCAGCGCCGAGTGGTCGGCACGCAGCTGCTCGAAGATAGACGATCCCGACAAAACTGTTCTCCTCGGACGACATCCCGGACCGTGTTCACGGCTCGGACGCCTCAGTCTACGTGAGCCGGACGACGTCGACGACGAGCCCCGCCGCATACGTCGCGCATCAACAGGGCCTCGTCGAATCGTGACCCCACATCGCGCCGCCGGGCCCATGGCTCAGTCGCCGTCCGGGACCCCTCGCACCGGGACGCGCCTCACCGTCTGGGACGACGCACCTCAACGATTCTCGTGACCTCCTCACCCGGCGTCACAACCTCGTGGATAATCGCCGGCTTCAACCTGGCCTTCTTCACGACGTACTTCGCGGCCTCAACCTCCGCCTCCGCCTTGGCGCCCTTGAGCGCCAGCAGCCTGCCCCCCTGTCGGAGCAGCGGCGCCGTCATCCGCACCAGCTTGGTCAGATTCGCGACGGCGCGGGCGGTCACGGCGTCGAACCGGTCTCGGACCTCCTCGGCACGGGCCCGGCGCACGGTGGCATTGTCCAGATCGAGCTCGCTGACAACGTATGTGAGCCAGTCGACTCGTCGCTCCATCGTTTCTATAAGTGTTACTTCTAGATCTGGCCGCAGAAGCGCCACCACGACTCCGGGAAGACCGGCACCGGACCCGATGTCGGCCACCGTCCCCCGAGCCGGCAGGAAGGGCACCAGCGCAGCAGAGTTGACAATGTGGCGCGTCCACAGCCGGGGCAGCTCCCGCGGCCCGACCAGCCCTCGCAGCTCGCCCTCGGCGACGAGCATCTCGGCGAAGCGTTCCGCGCCGGCAAAAGCGAGCCCGAACAGCTCGCGCATCTCCTCCGTGGGCCGCTCCACCTCGACTGCGCCCTCGACCGGGCTGCTGCTCTGCCGCCCGTCACTCACGTCCCGTTCCATCTCAGTCCTGCTCGGGCGTCTCGGTCCCGTCGTCGAAGGACGACTCCTCGTCGTCGGACTCGTCGACGTCCTCCTCGGCCGGCATGACGACGACATGGCGGTGCGGCTCGGTCCCCTCGGACTCGGAGAACAGGCCCTCGGCGGCGACGACGTCGTGGCAGACCTTGCGCTCGAAGGGGTTCATGGCCTCCAGCGACACGGTCTCACCGGTGGCCAGGACCCGCTTGACGGCCTCCTGCGCGATCTTCGTCAGCTCGTTGCGCCGTGCAGCGCGATAGCCGTTGATGTCGAGCATGAGACGCGAGCGGTTACCAGTGCGCGCCTGCACCGCCAGGCGGGTCAGCTCCTGGACGGCCTCGAGCACCTCGCCGTCGCGCCCCACCAGGTCGGCGAGCTCGCGCGCGTCGCCCTCCTCAGAGGCGACCACCGCAATGGAGGCGCGCCCATGATCGATGTCAATATCAATGTCTCCGCCGAGGTCAGCGATGTCAAGGAGCTCCTCAAGGTAGTCGGCGCCGACCTCGCCCTCCTCCTCGAGGCGCTTGACGGTGTTGGACGGGGCGGTGTTGTCGCTCATTGTGAGTCCGTTCTCCTCAAATCTCAGAGCCGCGGGTCAGCTCCGGCGCTTCCTGTTCTGGGCCTTGCGCCGCTGGGCGGCGCGCTTTCGCTCACGCGCGCGCTTCTCATACCGGCGGCGCGCGATCTCCTCATCCGTCAGGCCACCCGGCCTGCGGGACGACGAGCCGCCGGTGACGGCGTCGTCCTCATTGACCGCACTGACGCTCTCGCTCTTCCCCCCGGAGCCCGACGTCGCGCGTCCGGACCCCTTCTTCTGGCGGTCCTTGCGCACCGGCTGAACCCGCTGGCCGCCGACCTGGGCGGTTCCCTCCGCCTCGGCCTTGGCCCGCTCCTCCTCCTCGAGGGAGGGCAGGCCCTTGCGCGCGCGCTTGGCGTTCTCACGGGCGCGGAACTTCTTCTCCGCCTCCGAGCCTGGGGCCGGCATGCGATTGATCGTGTAGAACTGCTGGCCCATGGTCCACAGGTTCGAGGTCACCCAGTAGATCAGCACGCCGATCTGGAACTGCACGCCGGTGAAGGCGAAGAAGAGCGGCATGACCGTCATCATCATGCGCTGGGAGCGCATCATGGGATTGTCCGAGTTCTTGGAGGACTCGGGCATGTTCTTCATGCTCAGCTGCGCCATCGTGTACCACTGCGTGGCGCTCATGGCAATGATCATAATGACCGTGACGATCTTGACCGTCAGGTCCGAGGAGTTCATAAACGACGAGGACAGGCTCGCCCCGAAGACCGTCGAGTTCTGGACCTGCTCGGCCAGGTCGGCGGTGAGCGGACCGATCGCGCTGTGGCCCCCGTAACCGCTGGAGTCGGCTACCTTCCCGAGGTTCGCCAGCACCCGGAAGAGGGCGAAGAAGATCGGCATCTGAATGAGGATGGGCATGCACGAGGAGAAGGGATTCGTCCCGTGCTTGCGGTACAGCGCCATCATCTCCTCCTGCTGGCGCTGCCTGGAGGCGGGATCCTTCTTCCCCTTGTACTTGGCCTGCAGCGCCTGGAGCTCGGGCTGCATGAGCTGCATGCCGCGGCTGGCCCGGATCTGCTTGACGAACAGCGGCATAATAAGAATGCGCACGAAGACCGTCAGGCCGATAATCGACAGCACCCAGGCCACACCCGGCGCGTCGGGCTTTCCAATCCCGATGAGCACGAGGAACTTGTGGATGTAGACCATGACCCAGGCGACGGCGACCATGAGGGGCCACAGGATCTTGTCCATTGCACTCCTAGCTGTAAGGCGTGGCGGGCGCCGGCAATGCGGTCCCGCCGACCGGGCTGTCCGGCCCGCTCCCGATGCGAGTCAGCCGGCGGACCGGTCGATCTCGAATCGGGGAACGTCATGGGGATAGTGGTAGCGCCACCGGCCCGGGTCGGGCACGTGGTCGACGCCGCCGGGGGTCAGGGGGTTGCACCGCAGCAGCCGCCAGACCGCCAGCAGGACGCCCTTGAGCGCCCCGTGGACGCGG
>ERZ772874.1147-NODE-1147-length-13989-cov-15.540764_pt1 | contig 13989 bp, 10 predicted proteins | sample MGYA00580586_ERZ772874 | MGnify/ENA primary metagenome ERZ772874 (study PRJEB29015, sample SAMEA2737952) | human oral metagenome | biome: human oral; feature: human-associated habitat; material: dental | place: China | collected 2154 ... | reverse complement strand
GAACATCACTAACCGCCGTAGGAATCTCCTTGCTTTAGCAAGGGGAGGATGTCAAATAAAAAAGCCCCTGATAACAGGGGCTTTTCAGTAAAGATTAGTCCAATTTACCGATGATGTCGTTTAAAGCTTTTTGCCAGTCAGAGGGTTTGATGCCGTAATCGTTTTCGATTTTTCGACAATCCATAATACTGTACTCGGGACGTGGTGCAGGAAGAGGATATTGATCAGTGGTGATGGGTGTTAATTGCGGCATTTTGAAATTATTGTCATGTTTTAGTGCTGTTTGAAAGATAGTTTGACTGAATTCATACCAAGTAACAGATTTGTTGCCGCCGAAGTGGTAGATCCCTCTAGAAGGCGATGGGTGTTGCAAAAGGGTAATGATGGCTTGCGCCAAATCCCCCGCATAGGTCGGGCATCCGATTTGATCGTTGACAACGGAAAGGCTGTCTCGTTCTTTTGCCAAGCGCAGCATGGTTTTAACAAAATTATTGCCGTATTCGCTAAATAGCCAAGAGGTACGGATAATTGTGCTTTCCGGATTAGCGGCAAGCGCGAGTAGTTCGCCGGTGGCTTTAGTGCGGCCATATACGCTTTGCGGATTGGTGTAGTCATGTTCACGATAGGGCGTTTTGCTTGTCCCGTCGAAAACGTAATCGGTCGATACATGGATAAATCGGGCATGAACAGAACGTGCCGCATCGGCAAGGTTGTGAACGGCTGCGGCGTTAACGGCAAATGCTGCAGGAACGTTTGTTTCTGCGCGATCGACAGCGGTATAGGCAGCGGCATTGACAATTGCATCGGGTTGAAAGCTTTGAACCATATTGCGTACAGCATCAGCATCTGTAATATCCAAGGAAGAGGAGTCAGTAGCAATCAGCTCCCAATTATCAGGAAGTCGGTCTCGGAAGCAGTGTGCGAGTTGTCCTTTAGAGCCTGTCAGCAGAGTCCTCATGGTATATCTCCTTAATGAATATTGTTTCGGCAAGATGGACATCATTATAGAGCAAACATCAGCTCTTAACAGCATTTTACGCCTTCACCGTTTTGAACTTATGTTTATCGGAAAATTTGAACGGGGTAAGGAACGATCGTTGCAATGTCTCGCTAATATTTGGTGGTAAGATAAGACGGATGATGAAAAATTTTGTTTGAAGAGGGAAAAAAGGAATCTCTGTTGTGGAAAAAAACAATAAATAGTACGTTGAAATAAATAATATTATTTCGACAAAATAATCAATATCTTGTTTTTTAAAAAGGAATTATCATTAGAATAAAGTGTCAATTTAAATTTGATTGCTTTAAAAAATGTTTCCATTCGTCTGAAATTTCAACCGTTAGCGAATTGAAAAACAGTTAATCATGAAATATCACTAGAATAACAGTGTAGGCAGTTTGATCAGTTTGCTTTTTGACAAAAGGCCTATGCTTCTTAATTACATATATTCTGGGAGTGATTTATCATGACTTATCATTATGGCGGCTATTCTTCTAAAGCCCACTTCAACTCATACTGCCCTCCGGCTAAACCCTACAATCCTTACTGCCCTCCTAGCCATGGCGGTTTCGGTTACAAAGGCGGTTTCCATAACTACGGTTCTTCACACGGCTTCAAAATGCCTCACGGCAAATTCGGTCATGGTGCCTACTGCCCTCCGCCGAAACCCGTGTACAAATGCATTATTATTGATTTCAAATGCAATCCGGGTAAACCTTATTACCCTAAACCAGCTCCAAAACCGGTTCCTCCAAAGCATGTTGATCCTTACTGCCCACCGGTTGAACCAAAACCACAGCCTCAACCACACCCACAACCCCAACCTAAGCCGCAGCCACAACCTCAGCCGCAGCCTAAACCTCAACCGCAGCCGCAGCCGCAGCCTAAACCTCAACCGCAGCCCAAACCGCAGCCTAAACCCAACGATAAAGACTGCAAAGATTGTGTTGATGATCAAAACCAACAAAATACCTACGGACATGACGACAAAAATCCGGGCAACATTATCCATGTTGATGGTTCGACCAAAGATAAAAATGGCCTGACCAATACCGTAGGTACTGATAAGAAAGATACCATTTACGGTACTAGTGGTGAAGACGTGATTTATGGCGGCGACGGTGCCGACGTGATTTACGGCGGTGACGGCAACGACACTTTGCAAGGCGGTAACAACGGCGACTCTCTGTACGGTCAAGGCGGTAAAGACTACCTGCAAGGCGGTGACGGTAACGACTACTTGAACGGTGGTGCCGACGCTGACATCATGCGCGGTGGTGATGGTAATGACGTTTACTTTGTTGATCACAAAGGCGACGAAGTTATCGAATATGGTAATTTAAACGGCGGTATTGATACTGTCCGTACAGTAATCGACTACACCCTGACCGACAACGTTGAACACCTGTTCTTGCAAGGTTCCGGCAACCTCAACGGTACTGGTAACGCTCTGAACAACGACATCAACGGCAACTCCGGCAACAACCACCTGTACGGCTTGGCAGGCGACGACTGTCTGGTTGGTAAAGACGGTAACGACTACCTCGACGGCGGCATCGGCAACGATGTCCTGATCGGCGGTACCGGCGACGATACCTACTTCTTCGATAAAGGTTACGGTCGTGACACCATCCAAGACGAAAGCGGTAACGATACCCTGCAATTCGGCAAAGGTATTTCTGCTTCCGACGTGTTGTTGAGCAAAACAGGCAACAGCCTGACCGTATCTGTCGGCGGCGGTGACACTGTTACCATTGACGACTGGTTCTCCGGTAACAACCATAAGATCGAAAACTTCAAGTTTGCCGATGGCAGTACTTACGAAGTAACCGGTCATGGCGATTACTACTCTCTGTCAGCTGTAAACAGCATCCAACAACAAACCCAAGTGCCTAGCATCTAATCCCTGATTAGCTATACTTAGGATTGATAAGGTCGTCTGAAAGCGTCTGCATCCGTGCAAAACGTTTTCAGACGACCTATTTTGTAAACAATCTGACCCAAAAATCCAAATTCGGATAAAATAACGGAATCCTGTTTAAACCGAGTCAGCGAAGGGAGAAACCTGAAATGTCCGAAATCAGCTTGAAAAAGATTTACTCCGGAAAAGTGCGAGATTTATACGAAATCGACAGCAAGCGCATGTTGATGGTCGCATCCGACCGATTGTCTGCATTTGACGTGATTTTAGACAATCCGATTCCGGGTAAAGGAGAAATTCTGACGCAGATTTCCAATTTCTGGTTTCAAAAACTGGCGCATATCATGCCCAATCATTTTACCGGCGATACGGTTTATGACGTGTTGCCTGAACATGAAGCCAAAGCCATCGAGAAACGCGCGGTTGTCGCCAAAAAACTGATTCCTGTCAAAGTAGAGGCGATTGTGCGCGGTTATTTGGCGGGCAGCGGGTGGAAAGATTACCAAAAAAACGGTTCTGTCTGCGGCATCAAACTTCCCGAAGGGATGAAAGAAGCGCAGCAGCTTCCGGAAGTGATTTTTACCCCGTCCACCAAGGCTGCCGTCGGTGATCATGATGAAAACATCAGTTTTGAAGAATGCGAACGCATTATCGGTAAAGAGTTGGCGGCTGAAGTGCGCGCTAAAGCCATTCAGCTTTATACGGAAGCTGCAGAATATGCAAAATCACGCGGTATCATCATATGCGATACCAAATTTGAATTCGGGCTGGATGAAAACGGTACATTAACCTTGATGGATGAAGTACTGACGCCCGATTCCAGCCGCTTTTGGCCGGCTGACCAATATCAAGTCGGCACTAATCCGCCGTCTTTTGACAAGCAATTTGTTCGGGATTGGTTGGAGCAAAGCGGTTGGAACAAAAAAGCTCCGGCACCGGACGTCCCTAGCGATGTTATTCAGAAAACAGTTGATAAATATCGGGAAGCATTAAATCTTTTAACCAACGAATCATAAATTTGATAAAAGGTCGTCTGAAACACAGAAGTATGTTTCAGACGACCTTTCGCTGTCATGAATGCTTGGATTTATTTACATTTGCTATTATAATGCGCGTTTGGATTGATCGTTTGAAGTCGTCTGAAAAATTATAGTTTTTACCAACCGCCGCACACCTGAAACCCTAACTATGCACATTCTCACTTTTAGTGTGCATTATTAGTGTTTTAGCGTGCGGCATTCTGAAAGGAACGAAATGTTCGATAAACACGTTAAAACCTTCCAATATGGCAATCACACCGTTACTTTGGAAACCGGCGAAATTGCGCGCCAAGCCGCCGCGGCTGTTAAAGTATCGATGGGCGACACAGTTGTTTTGGTTGCTGTTACCACCAATAAAGAAGTCAAAGAAGGTCAAGACTTCTTCCCTCTGACTGTTGATTACCTTGAACGTACTTACGCCGCAGGTAAAATCCCTGGCGGTTTCTTTAAGCGCGAAGGCAAACAAAGCGAAAAAGAAATCCTAACCAGCCGTTTGATCGACCGTCCTATCCGCCCGCTGTTCCCAGAAGGTTTCTACCACGACATCCAAATCGTTGCGATGGTAGTTTCCGTTGACCCTGAAATTGATTCCGACATTCCTGCCATGCTCGGCGCATCCGCTGCGCTGGTGTTGAGCGGCGTACCGTTTGCCGGTCCGATTGGTGCCGCACGCGTAGGTTATGTAAACGGTGTGTACGTATTGAACCCGACCAAAGCCGAATTGGCTAAATCTAAGCTGGACTTGGTGGTTGCGGGTACATCCAAAGCCGTTTTGATGGTGGAATCCGAAGCTAAAATCCTGCCTGAAGACGTGATGTTGGGTGCCGTAGTTTACGGCCACGACCAAATGCAGGTAGCGATTAACGCCATCAACGAGTTCGCCGATGAAGTAAATCCTGAAGTATGGGATTGGAAAGCACCTGAAACCAATGAAGAATTGGTTGCCAAAGTGCGCGAAATCGCAGGCGAAGCAATTAAAGAAGCGTTCAAAATCCGTCAAAAACAAGCGCGTTCCGCTAAATTGGACGAGGCTTGGAATGCAGTAAAAGATGCGCTGATTACCGAAGAAACCGATACTTTGGCTGCCAACGAAATCAAGGGTATTTTCAAACATTTGGAAGCCGACGTTGTCCGCACCCAAATTTTGGAAGGTCAGCCGCGTATCGACGGTCGCGATACCCGCACCGTCCGTCCGTTGAACATCCAAACCGGCGTACTGCCGCGTACACATGGTTCTGCTCTGTTTACCCGTGGCGAAACCCAAGCCCTTGCCGTAGCGACTTTGGGTACTTCGCGCGACGAGCAAATTATTGACGCACTCTCCGGCGAATACACCGACCGCTTTATGCTGCATTACAACTTCCCGCCGTATTCTACCGGCGAAGTGGGTCGCGTCGGCGCGCCGAAACGCCGCGAAATCGGACATGGCCGCTTGGCAAAACGCGCACTGGTTGCCGTATTGCCGTCCCCTGAAGAATTCAGCTACACCATGCGTGTTGTTTCCGAGATTACCGAGTCCAACGGTTCGTCTTCTATGGCTTCCGTCTGCGGCGGCTGTTTGAGCTTGCTGTCTGCCGGTGTGCCTTTGAAAGCACACGTTGCCGGTATCGCAATGGGTCTGATTTTGGACAACAACAAATTCGCCGTGTTGACCGACATCTTGGGTGATGAGGATCACTTGGGCGATATGGACTTTAAAGTTGCCGGTACGACCGAAGGCGTAACCGCGCTGCAAATGGACATCAAAATCCAAGGCATTACCAAAGAAATCATGCAGATTGCTTTGGCGCAAGCCAAAGACGCGCGTCTGCACATCTTGGAACAGATGAAAGCCGCCGTGGCAGGTCCGCAAGAGCTGTCTGCTCACGCTCCGCGCCTGTTTACCATGAAAATCAACCAAGACAAAATCCGTGAAGTCATTGGCAAAGGCGGTGAAACCATCCGTGCGATTACCGCTGAAACCGGTACTGAAATCAATATCGCGGAAGACGGCACCATCACTATTGCCGCAACCACTCAAGAAGCCGGCGACGCTGCGAAAAAACGCATCGAAGAAATCACTGCCGAAGTGGAAGTGGGCAAAGTGTACGAAGGTACTGTGGTTAAAATCCTCGACAACAACGTTGGCGCGATTGTCAGCGTGATGCCGGGCAAAGACGGTTTGGTACACATCAGCCAAATCGCCCACGAGCGCGTACGCAACGTCAGCGACTATCTGCAAGTCGGTCAGGTTGTGAATGTGAAAGCATTGGAAGTGGACGACCGCGGTCGCGTGCGTCTGTCTATCAAAGCATTGACCGAAGCTCCTGCGCGCGAAGAAAAAGCGCCTGAATAATCGTTGAGCCGATTTTGATTGATAAAAGGTCGTCTGAAAGATTTCAGACGACCTTTTTTGCTGAATACGGATGAAAAAGTAGGGATAGGAATATGAAGTTGAGTTGTCTTGTGTCGGAACTTTGATTTATCTTTCCTTTTAAGCAGCAATTAGGGAGAATGCTGAAAAGGTCGTCTGAAAACCATTTTCCTTGATTTTCAGACGACCTTTTATATTAATAATATTCAGGGCAATCAGATATATTGAACCGAAATAATGTCGTATTCGCGTACACCACCAGGGGCTTGTACTTCAGCGACATCGCCTTCCTCTTTGCCGATTAGGGCTCGGGCAATGGGGGAGCCGACGTAGATTTTGCCTTCTTTGATGTCTGCTTCGTCTTCGCCGACGATTTGATAGGTAACGTGTTCTTCGGTTTCCAAATCTTCCAGCGTTACGGTCGTGCCGAAGACGATTTTGCCTTCTGCGTGGATTTCAGCGGGATTGATGATGTGCGCCATGGACAATTTGTGTTCCAACTCGGAAATTCGTCCTTCGATAAAGCCTTGTTTTTCTTTGGCAGCTTCGTATTCTGCGTTTTCGGACAAGTCGCCGTGCGAACGGGCTTCGGCGATGGCTTCGATGATTTCGGGGCGGGCGACGCTTTTGAGGCGTTGCAATTCTTGTTTGAGCAATTCTGCGCCGCGTACGGTCAATGGAATTTTTTGCATGGTTTGTCTTCTCCGCAAAAGCGTTTGGGCTGCTTTTGCTTGGTAAATATGCGGTAAATATAATCCGCAAAAAATGAAAATAAAAATACAAGCCGCCTAAATCTCGGCGGCTTGTCTGTGTAAGAATGAATGGCGGTATTGTACCAAAATCAGGGGAAACTGCAACGGCAATCGGCTTTTTCCCTGCTCTGGTGTGGCTTTAGTCCAAATGTTCGCTGCTTTGCGCCAAAACGGTACGGTTGCCGTTGGTTTCGGCAGGCGAAACGATGCCGTCTGCTTCCATTTGGTCAATCAGGCGGGCGGCGCGGTTGTAGCCGATGCGTAATTGACGCTGAATGCCGGAAATGCTGGCTTTGCGCGTTTTCAGAACGACAGAGACGGCATCGTCATACATCGGATCAACTTCGCTGTCGCTGCTGCGGCTGATACCCGGCAGATCGTCGGTTGTGCCGCTCATCAGAATATCGTCGATGTAATCGGGTTCGCCGAATTGTTTCAAATATTCGACTACGCGGTGTACTTCGTCGTCTGAAGCGAATGCGCCGTGGACGCGTTGCGGATAACCTGTACCAGGCGGCAGGAACAGCATATCGCCTTGTCCGAGCAGGTTTTCCGCGCCCATTTGGTCGAGAATCGTACGGCTGTCGATTTTGCTGGATACTTGGAAGGCGATGCGTGTCGGGATGTTGGCTTTAATCAGACCTGTGATGACATCGACGCTGGGGCGTTGTGTGGCAAGAATCAAATGGATGCCTGCTGCGCGGGCTTTTTGGGCAAGGCGGGCAATCAGTTCTTCGATTTTCTTGCCTGCGGTCATCATCAAATCGGCGAACTCGTCAACCACGACTACGATAAACGGCAGTTTTTCCAAAGGTTCAGGATCGTCAGGCGTCAGGCTGAACGGGTTGGCAATTTTCATGCCTTGTGTGGCAGCTTCCATGATTTTTTGATTGAAGCCAGCAAGGTTGCGAACGCCTACATGGCTCATCAGACGATAGCGTTTTTCCATTTCGTTGACGCACCAGTTGAGCGCATTGGCCGCCAGCTTCATATCGGTAACGACAGGCGCGAGCAGGTGCGGAATGCCTTCGTAAATGCTCAGCTCCAGCATTTTCGGGTCAATCATAATCATGCGCACGTCTTCAGGCGTTGCTTTGAAGAGCATAGATAAAATCATGGCATTAACGCCGACCGATTTACCCGAACCGGTTGTACCGGCAACCAACAAATGCGGTGCTTTGCCCAAGTCGGTAACGACGGGCTGACCGGTAATGTCCTGACCGAGCGCGAGCGTCAGCTTGGATTTGGATTCGGCAAACGCGGGCGAATTGAAGATTTCGCTCAGGCGTATCATTTGGCGTTTCGGGTTCGGCAGCTCCAAGCCCATGCAGGTTTTGCCGGGTATGGTTTCGACGACGCGGATAGAGGCAACACCGAGCGAACGGGCAAGGTCTTTTTCAAGGTTTATAACCGAATTGCCGCGCACGCCGACATCAGGTTCGATTTCGTAACGCGTAATCACCGGACCGGAATAGGAATCCACGACTTTGACTTTGACCTTAAATTCTGCCAGTTTCTCTTCGATGGTGATGCTGTTGTTTAACAATTCTTCTTCGGTCTGCGTGGCGGCCGGGTCGAATTGGGGCGGGAGGAGCAGGGCGGTAGTCGGCAGATGGATGCTGTTCGTCTGCGGGGCGGTGAGGTCGTCTGAAGCCGCGTCCCAATCATCGTCGCCGTCAAACCACGGTGTTTCATTGGTTTCAATGTTTTCAGACGACGTTTGCTCGTGTGGCAGGTCGCGTCCGAATACATCTGCGGTATCGTTGTCTGTTTCGGAATCAACGTCCTTAATTGTGTCGCTTGCCGATTCGCGAATCAGGTAATCATGTATAGAGATTTCCGGATTGTTGCTGATGTGTGCGTTAACTTCCGACTCAAATACGGAAACGGACGGATGATTACGGAACACGGGTGGTTCGGGAATGTCGATTTTGTTTTCGGGTAAATCGAATTTGGGCGGTTTCGGAATATCGACCGCAGGTGCCGGTACGGGCGGTACGGGAGGCGGTTCGATGACGGTTGCGTCAGGAGCGGGCGGCCGGGAAATAAAAGTGTTTTCACGAACGGCGCGGGACAGTTTGGCGGGAACCGCCGCTTTTCGGCTGAGAACAGGAGCTTGGCTTCTTGCTGTAAAGGATGAGGTGGGTTTCGCCGTTGATTGTTCAACACTTTCTGCTTCTTGTTTAGACAGTTGACGACGGGTTATTTTTTCTGCGGCAGCTTCGGAGTGCTTGAGTGTGCGGCGGCGGTTTGCAGGCAGTTTCAGATTGGCAAAAATATCTTCATCTTCAATAATTTGAGGCTGGTATCCGCGCACAGGGGCAACGGCTGCGGCAAGTTTGTCGCGAGCGGCACGGCGCATGGCGAGATTGTTTTGGATGTCGATGACGTTGATTTCGTCTTTTTGACCGTAATAGTTGGCCGTAGAGGGGATGGATTCACGTTCGGCAGTACGCAAAGCGGTTTGTGCCGTTTCGATATGGGGACGGCCGGCTTTTTCCAGATGGATGCTATCCACATAAGATTTGACGCGTTCGCGCGTACGGCGTAAGACAGGGTCGTTGAAATCAATGACTTCCAAACCTTTCATCGGTGTAACCGATGTCCGTACCAAACGGATTTCCGGTTCGCTTTCAGTAGTGATGGCAACGGGGTTTTGTTTGGCGGTTTGATGCTCTTCCCATTCTTGGACGGCAGCTTCAGTCAGCGAGCGGGTGGCTTCTTCCAAAGTAATCTCTTCGAAGGCACCGCCTGTTACCAAGCCGGGCGTATATTCCGGCGTATCGGACGTTTCGAACGGTACGATTTCCGGATATTGCTCAGGTTTGTGGGCATTTGGACGGACTTTTTTGGGGGGGATGTCGGGTGTTTGGGGAAATTCAGGCTCGTGGAGGTATTCCGGCTCGAAATCGGTTTCAGACGACGTTTCGTATGCGGGCGATGAATCTGCCGCATCTTCTTGTACGGAAGGGGAAACTTGGAATGCGCCCATAGCCTCCGCCAGCGAGCTTGGAGAGAAAGAGGAGTCGTCTGAAAGCGTTTGCGTACGTTTCTTGTAGTCGTGTTGCGCAGCCAAAAGACGCAGGCGGGCGATGGTTTTGTTGCCTGCGGTTTTTGCTTCTTCCGTAAGTTCGTACGCTGCGTCCGGATTTTCGTCAAAATCCCTGCCGCGTTTCAGACGGACCAGCTCGCGTTTCCAATCTTGTTCTTGTTTTTTGTGCAGTAAAAACACGATGCCGATGGCAAGCAATAAAATAATAATCAGCACGCTCCACAACATATTGAAATTTTCCCGAGTCAAAAAAGCAAAGTCCGTTATTCTAACGCTTTTCAGGATGAAACAAAACCGACAAGGCTTTGTTTCCTTTCGGTTGTGCGAATCCACTATAATCAGGTCGTCTGAAACGCTTTTTAAACATTGAGGATATATGCTTTTCCAAACGGGATGGTTTTCGGGTTTGATTTTGGCCGCTGCGTGGTGCGTGTTGGTTTTATTGTTGGCATTATCCGCACCGAAGGCTTATCGTGATTTTCGAAAACATGGCTCGGCTGCCGCATTGGCAGGGATTATTTTGGCGTCGGTCTGGAGCTTGAATGCCACCCCTGATGGCGGGCAGCTTGCGGGGATGAGTTACCATCTTTTGGCGGTCAACCTGATTGCCTTGATGCTCGGTGTCCCGCTGGCATTTTGGGTCTGTGCGTTGCTGTATTTGCCCTATGTTTGGATATTCGGCTCAGATTGGCAGGCTTATCCGGTCAATGCGCTTGCGTTGTTTCTGCCTGCGCTGGCGGTCAATTTGCTGTCACGCGCCTGGGTCAACCGGCTTCCCGCCAATATTTTTATCTTCATTTTCGTCAATGGTTTTTTAGCATCCGCAGCGGGCATGCTGCTGACCGGGGGTGTTTTGGTCGGCATATTGGACAGGGTGCGGGCTTTTCCTGAAACGGCATTGTGGAGTATGGCATTTCCCGTGTTTTTCCTCATTGCATGGGCGGAAGCGTTTTTAAGCGGTATTACCGCTGCTATTTTTATTGCGTTAAGGCCGCAGTGGATTAATACATTTGATGACGGACGCTACCTGAAACCGTCGAATAAGATTTGGTAAAAGGTCGTCTGAAAACCTGATTTGGGCTTTTCAGACGACCTTTTGTTTGGGGCGGTATCAATAAACGTCGCGTTGGTAGCGTTTGTCTTCGCGCATTTCGTTGAGATAGTCTTCGGCATCGTCACGGCTGAGTTTGCCTTGGGTTTCGATGACGTTGATCAGGGCGGTTTCTACGTCGCGTGCCATGCGGGTGGCGTCGCCGCAGACGTAGAGGTGTGCGCCTTGTTGCAGCCAGTTCCAAACTTCGGCGGCGTGTTCGGCGATTTTGTGTTGGACATAGACTTTGTGTTCGCCTTGTCTGCTCCATGCCAAGTCGGCGCGGGTGAGGATGCCGTCTTTGCGGTAATCGCTCCATTCGAGCTGGTAGAGGAAGTCGTCGGCGAGGCGTTGGTTGCCGAAGATGAGCCAGTTTTTGCCATTGTCGCCGTTGGCGTCGCGTTGCTGCATGAAGGCGCGGAAGGGGGCGATGCCTGTGCCTGCGCCTATCATGATGACGGGGGTGTTGCCGTCGGCGGGCAGGCGGAAGTTGGGGTTGGGTTCGACGAAGACGCGTACTTCTCCGCCTTCTTCAAGGCGTTCGCCCAGATAGCCTGACGCTGCGCCGGTGTAGGTGTTGCCGTGGTGTTCGAAGCGGACGACGCCGACGGTCAGGTGGACTTCTTCGCCGACTTCGTCTTGCGCGGAGGCGATGGAGTAAAGGCGCGGGGTTTGGGGGCGGAACAGTTGGAACAGGGTTTGCGCGTCCAGCGGATGGGGGTGGGCGGCGAAGACGCCGACGGGCGGGGTGGCGGCGAGGTAGGCGTCCAATCGGGCTTTGTCGGCGGCTGTGGTTTTGAGTTCTTCGCTGCCGGACAACTCGGCATATTGCTGCACGAGCGCCGGCGTGTTTTGTGTGATGTCGGCGGACTCGGTCAGGGCGGTGCGGATGTCGGTTTCGAGGTCGTCTGAAAGGCGGATTTTTTCTTCGCCGCTTAATTGGTGCAAATCGAGGATTTCTTGAACCAAAGCGGGAGCGTTGAGCGGGAGTACGCCCAATGCGTCGCCTGCCTGATAGTGCAGCCCGGAACCGGACAGGTCGATTTCGATGTGCTCCACGTCTTTCTCGGCAGAGCGGGACGTGATTTTTTGGCGGACGGACAGGGTGGCGGTATAGGGTTTGTCTTTGGTATAGACAGTGCCTGCGGTTTGAAGGGCAGCAGGTGTTGCAACGGATGCTGCGGCGGTTTGCACGGCAAGCTCGGCAACTTGTGGGACGACGGCTTCTATCCACGCGTCGGCGGCGCTTTGGAACTCTAAATCGCAGATGCCCAAGTCGTTCAGACGACGTGCGCCCAGTTCGGCGAATTTGGCGTCAAAGTCTTTGCCCGCTTGGCAGAAATTAGGATAGGAAGAATCGCCCAAACCCAAGACGGCAAAAGTGAGTTTGCCCAAATCGGGGGCTTTTTTGCCGAAGACGAATTTATACAGCGGCAGGGCTTCTTCGGGCGGCTCGCCCTCGCCTTGCGTGGATGTTACCAATAACACGATGTCTTCATCGGGCAGGGTTTTGCTTTTGAAGTCCCCCGCGCTGCTCAATACGGCTTCTACGCCGGCGTTTTTGAGTTTGGCGTGTAAAGATTCGGCAACGCCGCGCGCATTGCCCGTTTGCGAGGCGGATAAGACCAACACGCGTCGCGCGGGGGCTGCAACGGCAGGAGCGGCGGAAACACTCAAACCGCCCGCCGCCCCTTGACTTTGCGCCCAGCAGTAGCCGGAAAGCCAAGCGAGCTGTGTAGGCGAGAGGGCGGCGAGTTGTGCGGAAAGTTCGGTGGGAAGCGGGTTGGCTGGGGTCATGTCGGTTCCTTTGTACGGACGGCTGCTTGAGGCAGAACGTTTGCCTGCGCGGCTTTAATTGTTTGGTTGAATGGTGATTTTTCTGAAAACAGTGGCGATACTGTAAACAGGTCGTCTGAAAAACGGAAAGAATGCTTGGTTTTAATTTAATGCGATTTCGTTATATTCTGGATTGGGAGAGGGGGAGAGGGTTGATATCGGTTTTCAGACGACCCGACTATAATCTTTTGAGATTTTTAAGGGGCAGCAAAAGCGCAGATGTCCATCGGACAACTAATCAAGCAGCTTATATAAAGCTGCCGTCGAAGGTAATCAGATGATTGAATTTAATGATTTCATAAAAGAAGTAAATAAAAAATTTCAAGATGAGCTATGGGCTGATTTTGAATCCAAATTTTTTGGAGATGATTTATTTATTAAAGTAGGAATAGATTTTTCTTATGGCCATCAGTTTGAACTGTATATTCAAAATGCACGCATGAATAAATCGATTGAGGAATGGACGGTAGATTTGAAGAGAAATCAAATCATATATCTGAAAGATAGGGAAATTTATTTTATAACGGATGTCGATGAAAAAATAATGGTAAAAGGGGAAAGGTTTTTTGTTAATGTTTTGACGACTATTTACCATTTGAATCCTTCTGATAGTTTGACAAATTACATAATCAACCCAGAACTGATGGATTTTCCTACTGTTTCAAATGTTACGGTAAGTAACCATTTTGAAGAGTTGCGATTGTAATAAGCGCTAGTCATGACTGACATGAAATTGAATTCGTCTCTAGGGGAAGGGATATTAGACCTCTTGCGAAAATATTCATCCCATCGCATTAACCAGTCCTGCAATCAGATTTGCCCTTAACCCGAACCGTTTCCGCCTGTTGCGGTAAGGCAGCGACAAGATTTTGAATATCTTCAGTTTCCTGTTGATGTGCTCGATGACGGTTCTGAGTTTGCCTAACCGCCTGTTCGCCTCTTTAT
>ERZ772874.1144-NODE-1144-length-14026-cov-6.587932_pt1 | contig 14026 bp, 11 predicted proteins | sample MGYA00580586_ERZ772874 | MGnify/ENA primary metagenome ERZ772874 (study PRJEB29015, sample SAMEA2737952) | human oral metagenome | biome: human oral; feature: human-associated habitat; material: dental | place: China | collected 2154 ... | reverse complement strand
CACTGACAGTTCTGATTTGATGATAACTTCTTTTGTTGCTTTGATACGCCTTACCTGTTACAAAACTTACATTATTAAATAAAATATGATTATGAAGATGCCCCTTATCTATATGGGTAGTGAGTACATACTCATACTTTCCTTGAAAGACTTTTTCGCATAGTTCCAGTCCTATTTTGTGTGCCAGTTCTGGTGTGGTTTCCCCGGGAGCAAAGGACTGGATTAAATGTCTTGCTAAGATTTTTACCTTGGAATTACATTCTCTTTTCGTCTGCTCAAACTCAAGATGAGCAAGCTTAGGATTACAGTTAAAAGAGGAAATAAGGATTTTTTCATCGGTCTTATCAGCATTCATGATGTAGTTTAGGGCTAAGTGCAAAGTTTTTTCTATGGGATGAATCTTTGTAACAGCCATCAGATCTCCTCCGTATTTATAGTTTCTAAATTTCCAAGGTCATATAGTTTTTTTCGCAGAGAGTAAATATCTTTCCCCTGCTTTTTTAGCAGCTCTTGTATATCAATGATGTCATCCTTATAAATCATTGTGGTAGAATTTACCCGCTTTGCAATCTGATTTATGCTGCCGGTTATTCTACCTATACTTGTGGAAAGTTCCCTAAAAACTGCCATATCCAATACGAAAATATCCTTGCCTAAGATGCATTTCATAATAAACTGACGCAAAGTTTTACAACCGGAGAGCCTATATTTTTTCTCCAAAACCTTTAGTTCATCATCTGAAAGCATTAAATAAATGCCATGAGTTCTTACTCTGTTTGCCATGTCAAAACCTCCAAATCCTAAAAACAACAAAAGAAAAAACCTGTAGAATCAAGTGCTAAGCTTGATTTACAGGTTTTGCTTTATAGTATATTTCCAAATCAGAAATCTCCTGTAGAGAGATAAAATAGTTATATAAGTTACAAGAGGATTATAACATTTTTGAAAGTAAGCTTCAATGAAAGAAGCAGAAACTTTTTCAAATACTACTTAGGTAATGGAATAAAGTAAGTTACTTAAGCAGGGGTTTGGGGATATTCCCCAACAAGCAAAAATTGACTGAAAGAGTCCGATGCGAAAGCGAGGATTAAGACAATTTTTCGTAAGTGCATATGCACTTACTGTGCTTGCTATTCCACTTATCCCTTAATCTCTACAACAACGGGAATTCACATTTTGCCAAAAGAGCGGGAGGAAAATTGCTTATTTCAAGGAGTTTTTCTATTCGGTATCTGCGCTTTCTTTAGCGGCGGGGTGATGATCCACAGATTGTTTTCGCTGATACAGTCAATTAGGGCGTCGAGCTGACGTCGTTGTATGGTCTTTGTGGTGCCCTTCTACGAGAAAAAATTGATCGACGGATATATCCAAGTGAGTAACGAGTCGATAGAAAACTTACAGGAGGGGGGTTGCTCGCTGTTTTTAATAGAAGCTATGTAACGGTGAGAAAGATGTATATGCGCTGCAAGCTCTTTTCGCGTTAATATTTCATCAAGTGGAGACAGACACTTCTGGCAGAAAATAAAATAGGAGAAAGATTTCTGTTGTCGAGTTTCAGGACAACAAGGTCCTTATCCTTTTATCAGATAACTTATTCCAGCAACAAAAAACACACACAATTTATCAATGTAAAAGCGAGCCTCACACCGATTCTTACCGTGACGCAATGGTTCAAACATAGAAGAATAAAAAGAGTTTGTCAGCATGTGAAGGACACCTCGCATCAAATCTTCGTCAATACCGGACATGCTTGCAATATTGCTCTGTGTATAGACATAAGAAAGATTTATTTCTGTTAGCTTATCAATCAGAGTTGTTTGCCGTGTGCCATCCAAAGAACATTGAAGCAATAAAAATTCATCTCTATGATCATAAATATAATCAATCATATCAAGATAGATTGCTGTATCATCAATAGAGGCGAATGCAGCACTGCGGTTTTCTTTGTTTTTTAACCAGAATTGGTCTGCGTAATTCTGATATAACTCTACGAGTCCATCTGAAATCGGTAAAACAATCGCATCAAACAGACCTTCTTTGTTAGGAAAACGCGTATAAACAGCGCGAGCGCTAGTATTCGCTTTTTTTGCAATATCACGTATGGAGGCAGATTGAAAACCTTTATCTAAAAATTCATCTCTTGCGCATTCCAATAGGCGCTCTGAAACACCGGTAATTCTTTTCATATGATTCTTCTCTCCTTGACTGAAACGTTGTTTTCATTTTATGAATCAAAATAAAATGTGTCAAGGAAATTTGTCTTGACAGCATCTGATAGAAGTTGTATATTTTTATTGAAACATCGTTTCAATGCCGCCGAAGCGGCATATATTTTTCGCCTGTGGTTAGCAAGATCTAACTTAATGGCAGTAAGGGGCTGATATTATGAAAGAAAACAAGGTAATGAGCCGTTTGTTTGGTTACATGGGCTTATTCAAAATCACAATGATAATTTCTATTATCTTGTCCGCGGTTTCCGCAGTTATCAACCTATATGCTTTCGTGTGTGTGTATAACGTTATGAAAGAGATTGTCCAATCTCTCGGTGACATACATTCCCTCGACCAAGCATATATGGTGAATATGGGCTGGCGTGCTGTATATTTTATCCTCACGTCCTTTGGAATGTATGGTATGGCATTGTTATTTTCCCATATTACCGCCTTTAATACAGTAGCGAGGTTGCGGATCCGGCTTGTTCGGCATGTGGGACGCTTGCCTTTGGGGTATCATACCCAAAATCCCAGCGGAAAACTGCGAAAGATTATAGAAAAGAATTCAGACAATTTAGAAACACTGATTGCGCATCAAATCCCCGATTTTGCGGGAGCTGTTGCGCTGCCAATTGCTTTTTTGTTTTTTATGTTTATATATGACTGGCGGCTGTCTTTGATTTGTCTGATCCCAATATTAATCGGTTTTGGAATCCTTGTGTATATGCTGAAAGATGAGAGCGAGGGCTTTGCAAAACAATATCAAAAATCCGCCGAGGACATCAGCAATGCGGTTACGGAATATGTCAGAGGCATTTCCGTAGTTAAGGTATTCGGACAAACTGCCAATTCCTTCAGGCGCTATAAAGCCGCAGTAAAAGAGTACAGTGACTATTTGTTAAAGTATGCACTCTCAATGGAAAATACAGACGGTGCTTATCATGCGGCTATCAATGGGATATTCTTTTTCTTAATTCCCGGAGGGATTATCCTTTTTAATGCAGGCGGCAATCCTGAAAAAATGGTATTGAGTTTTCTGTTTTTTGCTGTCATTATCCCCATGGTAGTTACAATTTTAGCCCGTATTATGAGCAGCTCTTCAAATCTGATGCTGTCTAAAGCTTCCTTGGATGCAATTGATAGGATATTGGAGGAAAACCCTTTGCCGGAACCGACAAATCCTCGTAAACCTTCAGGGTATGATATTGCTTTTGAACATGTTTCGTTTGCATATGAAAAAGGAGCCGCAAAAGCTTTGAATAATGTATCTATGAATATAAAAGAAGGAACAATTACTGCACTGGTGGGAGAATCAGGCGGCGGCAAAAGCACTGTCACCAATTTGCTTGCAAGATTTTGGGATGTTCAGGAGGGGGCTATCAGGGTTGGCGGAGTAGATGTACGGGATATGGATTATAAGCAGTGGATGGAGCAGGTCAGTATTGTGTTTCAGGATACCAACCTGTTTAAGATGTCGATTGTTGAAAATGTCGCTGTTTTTAATCCGGATGCTTCTCGTGAGGAAATTCTACATGCACTTCATCTTGCTCAATGTGACAATATTATTGAGAAATTACCGCAAGGTGCAGATACAATAATCGGAACAAAAGGAGTTTACCTCTCCGGTGGGGAGATGCAGCGCATTGCTCTTGCACGCGCAATCCTTAAAAACACACCCGTGGTATTGCTGGACGAGGCTACAGCCTTTGCGGATGCTGAAAATGAATATCTGATCCAGAAAGCTCTTGACGAGCTGCTGCGAGGGAAAACGGTCGTTATGATTGCACATCGGCTTTCCACGATTATACATGCAGATCAAATTTGCGTTTTGAAGCAAGGGAGTATTGTAGAACGAGGGACTCACCGCGAATTAATGGATTTGGATGGTGTATATGCCGGAATGTACAGAGAATATCAGAGCAGCATTTCATGGCGGATTGGAGGCACACACTATGCTTAAAAAAATATACTATATCAGCGACGAGGGAAACAGAGCAATCCTAAAATCCGGGCTGTATATGGGACTGTTCAATATTGCCACTCTGCTGCCGGTAATATTACTAGCAATGGTGGCGAATGAAATGGTGAACCGTTATTTTGGAATAACACAGGGAGATATTCCGCTTTTGGGGTACTGGGGCGCCGCTTTTGTATTGCTGCTTGCAATTTTCTTTACATATCGCATAACCTATCGGAATAAGCATCTAACATCGACATCTGAAGATATGAGGCTTCGTATGGACATTGCGGATAAAATCCGAAAGCTTCCATTGTCTTATATCGGACGGCGTGACCTGAGTGATCTGACATCCACAGTTATGGATGATGTTGCCACTGTGGAAGCGGCTCTGGCAACAAGTGTAGCGGAGTTTATAGGCGGCTTTTTGTCAGGTGTTTCCTGCCTTATTGTTATTGCCTTTTATAACTGGAAGCTGGCTGGCAGTCTGGCTATCTGCCTTCCTCTGGTAGTTATTATAATGTCCCTGTGCCGCGTTATCTCCGAAGGAACAAATAAAAGAAATCGACAAAAGAAACTTGACATTAGTGACGGACTTCAAGAGTATCTGGAAAACATTAAGGTGTTGCGCTCTTCAGAAAAAATGGAGGGATATCAAAACCGTCTGGCTGTAACAATCAAGCGCGTTTTGACAGGACTTGTTTTATATGAGTTTTTGTCAGGATCCACGATTAGTTTTTCTCATAACATCATGAGAACCGGCGTAGGTCTGGTTATCGTTACTGGATCTACACTTCTGATTTCAGGGGAAATCAGTGTGTTTACATTTCTCCTTTTCCTTTTGGTTGCCGTCAGAATTTACGAGCCGCTGACAAAGGCCTGTGAGTCCTTAGGCGTAATGATTTCATCGCTGGTAAGCGCCAAACGGATCCGGGAGCTGATGGATTATCCTGAGCAGAAAGGAGCTGAGAATCTGCATCCCGAAACCTTTGATATTACCTTTGAACATGTATCCTTTGCCTACAATGAGGAAGACGTCCTGCATGACATTTCTTTTACCGCTAAGCAGGGACAAATCACTGCGTTAGTCGGACCATCAGGATGCGGGAAAAGTACACTCTGCCGACTGGCTGCCTGTTTTTGGGATGTAAACAGAGGAAGCGTATCTTTAGGCGGAACAAATATCAACGATATTGCGCCAGATGAGCTTTTGAAGAATTATTCTTTTGTGTTTCAGGATGTGGTGTTATTCAATGACACCATCTACAACAACATAAAGATAGGGAAAGAGAATGCAACTCGTGAGGAAGTCATGAAGGCGGCGAAACTTGCTCAATGTGACGAGTTTATACATCGGCTCCCTCAGGGTTACGATACAGTGATCGGAGAAAACGGCAAGACGCTTTCCGGCGGTGAGCGTCAACGGCTCTCGATTGCACGGGCATTTCTGAAGAACGCTCCTGTGATTCTGCTGGATGAAAGTACGGCTTCGATTGACCCGGAAAACGAAACAAAAATCCAGCAGGCGATCGGCAGACTGATTGAGAATAAAACAGTCTTAATCATTGCTCACAAACTTCGCTCTATCGTGGAGTGCGACAAGATAGTCGTTTTGAAGGAGGGTCAGTTATTGGAAACCGGTACGCATGAAGAGCTTATGAAACATAAGGGCTTATATCACCGCCTCTACTTACTGCAAAATGAAAGTTTAGCATGGACTGTAAAAAAATCTATATAATTATGAAAAATTTATCAACGAAAGGATCGAATAAAATGAAAAAAGAAGTGAACCAGAACCGACTGAATGGTAAAGATTTGATGAATGTAGGAATTTTTACGGCAATCAATGTTATTCTAGGAGTTGTAGTTGCAGTTGCTATTGGTCTAACCCCCATCGGTTTTATGATGATACCCTTTGTTGCAGCGATCATAATGGGCATTCCAATGATGCTTTACTTTACGAAAATAAAAAAGTTCGGCATGATTCTGATTTTTGAGCTCGTAAACGGAATAGTTCTTCTTCTGACCGGAATGGGACCTGATGCGTTGATTTGCGGAGTTGTAATTGGTCTGATTGTGGAATTTATTATCAAATCCGGCGACTATCGAAGTGCGAAGCGTGCCGTTTTTGGATATGCTCTTTTGATGCTCACCTCATGCGCCAACTATATCCATTGGCTGAATGCCAGTGCAGAATGGCTCAATAAAAATGCGGCGACATACGGACAGGATTTCATGTACACCATCTCCGGATGGCTTGACTATTGGTGGATGTTCCCTGCAGTTATCCTTTCCGCTTTTATCGGAGGCATACTTGGCGGTTTGCTTGGTCGGGCTGTACTGAAAAAGCACTTTTTGAGAAGTGGGCTGGTCTGATGAACACGATATTACGAAATACAAGGCCGACAGCAAAGCAGATGTATCTTGACCCACGTACAAAGATCCTGCTTTGCCTGACGGTTTCCTGTGTCATGATATTATCGGAATAATGAGATTCGTGTTGCCATGCCTTGCCGCTATTCCTCTTTTATTTCTTGTTTTTTTGAAAAAAACAAAGATTGCAGCCTACTATGTTGTTATGTATATAGTCACCGCAACCGTACCGAGGCTATTGATGCCTCATGTGTCGCCACTGTTCAACCTCCTTTTCACCGGTATGATTGCCATGTTTACAAAGCTGCTGCCAGGGATGTCCATGTTTTGCCTTTTGATATTAACAACAACGGTAAGTGAATTTGTTGCAGCTATGGACAGACTGCATATATCCAAAAAAATTTCAGTTCCGGTATCCGTAATGTTTCGATTTATTCCTACAATTCGGGAGGAGTACAAAGCGATTCGTGATGCTATGCGTCTGCGGGACTTAAGCTGGCGCAATCCGATGGAAATGTTGGAATACAGAATGGTGCCTCTTCTGACAGGGTTGGTAACAATTGGAAATGAGCTGTCTACGTCAGCTCTCACGCGGGGATTGGATTCCCCACAGCGACGCACAAATATGTGCCCGATAGGATTTCACTGGCAGGATGCAGTCGCACTGTTGTTCTGTATTGCCATTATTATTTGCTATGTTCTTTCCGCATTCTTTGGGTGGTAGCTAAAATGTTTAGAAGGAGATTTTTCTTTGATAAAAGTTGAACATGTATCTTTTACTTATGAGAATGCCGAAAACGGTGCGGCGATTCTTGATAACTCCGCACAAATTTCCAAAGGAGAAATTGTATTGTTGTGTGGGGAGTCCGGCAGTGGGAAAACCACATTCAGCCGTTTGATTAATGGACTGATTCCAAACTATTATGAAGGGACACTCGTCGGTAAGGTTCAGGTTAATACTATGATTCCAAAAGAGCTTGAACTTCATGAACTGGCTCCTTATATTGGTTCTGTGTTTCAGAATCCTAAAGCACAATTCTATACCCTGGTAACGGATACCGAAATCGTCTTTTCCTGTGAAAATATGGGCATGGAGCGAAAAGATATACTAATGCGGTTTGATGATACGGTGACCGCAATGCGATTGGAACCACTGCTTGGCCGAAACTTATTTACACTAAGCGGCGGCGAAAAACAAAAAATAGCGTGTGCCTCTGTCCATGCTTTGCTGCCTGATATTTTGGTTTTGGATGAACCGACATCCAACCTGGATATTGGTACAATCCATGAGCTTGAGAATATTTTGTCTTTGTGGAAGGCGCAAGGAAAGACGGTTATTGTAGCAGAACACCGACTGGCTTGGCTTCGCAGACTTGCAGACCGGGTTCTGTATTTCAGGAAAGGAAAAATTGAACAAGAGTTCACCGGTGAGATTTTTTTCCGAAAGCCGCTTCCCTCTTTACATGAAATGGGCTTGCGTGGGATAAGCCACTTTGTGCCGCTGCGAGTGAGCAGCAAAAGGACAGATGAAGGGATAGAACTCCGGGATTTTTCTTTTACTGTCGGAAAGGAAAATCTCCTCAATATTGACTACCTGAAGATTCCAAAAGGCTCCGTTGTTGCAGTGCTGGGGAATAATGGTGCAGGAAAGACAACTCTGGCCAGGTGTTTGTGCGGCTTAGAAAGAAAAATTAAAGGAACCTTTTCATTCCTTGGGAGAGAATATAAATCGAAACAGAGACTGAAACTCTGTTACATGGTGATGCAGGATGTCAACCACCAGCTTTTTGCAGAAAGCGTTTTTGATGAGATAACACTTGGGGCTAAAAATATTTCTGAGGAAGAGAGAAAAAATTACACAGAGAACATTCTGTCCATGTTGGATCTGCTATCGTACAAGGATAGCCATCCCATGTCTCTTTCAGGCGGGCAGAAACAACGTGTGGCAATAGCCGGTGCCATTGCTACGCACAAGGAAATCATCGTGTATGATGAGCCAACCAGCGGATTGGACTACCGCCATATGAAAGAGGTCGCAGCTTGCATCCAAAAACTATCTGATATGGGCAAAACCCAATTTATTATAACCCATGATCCTGAACTTGTCGCATATTGTTGCGATTATATGATGTTTATGGACAACGGTATTGTGTCACATTTTGGGGAATGGACAGATGAAAATATAGCTTTTATTTCCCGCTATTTTGTAAATGAATAGGAAAATCAAATTACATTATTTGGCGCAATGAAAAATGCTATTTCATCTATCTTTACAAAAACAAAGCTGCTGTCAAGGATATGCTGTAACCTGAAAAGTTAATATGATTTGATCTGACGGCGATTTTGAAAGTGTCACAATTTCAAACCGCCGTTTTCTGTTTTGAAAAAGGATGCGGAGGATGTATAGCGTCACTCTATTCACAGAACACAGCGGTATCAAAGGAGGTATCGTCGTGTTTATTTTTCGTCATCTTAAGTTAAAGGGGATATATTCTATTTCCGGGTTTCCGTACCCTTACGGATAACCTGTTACATCATATCCATATAGCTATCTTTTCATGTCCGATCCCGGCTGCCCTGTGCAGTCGGGATTTTTTGTCAAATCAGATTGAGAGATTATAAGAAGGAGCCGGCTGCCCTGTGCAGTCGGGATTTTTTGTGCCTACAAAAACTTTTTTTCAAAAATATTCGCTTTTCTTTGGCAGTTTTCAACTCTGTGTTGTTGAGGGTTTACGAAAGGGGAAATTCTACCCGCTTTCGCGGCTGCGAAAGGAGGTGAATACCATGAATGAACCTGAAAGAACCGAATGGCAGATACGCTGCGCATTTAACGGCTTCTGCAAGCGGACATTGAAGAACGAAAGTATCAATGCCCATAAGGAACTTCGGAAGCGGCAGGCACACGAAATTAACTTTTCCGACCTGACACCGAAAGAGGAAAATCAGCTTTATACCTGTGAAGATTTCTTTGCAGAAGATAAAGAAGAACAAACCTTTTTCGCAGGCGGAAAAGAATTAAGTGCAAAGCTTATCGCTGACGCAATCCACAGCTTGCCGGAAGAAAAAAGAAGAGCTGTCCTGCTCTACTACTTCTTTGATATGAGCGATGCGGAAATCGCAGCACTCTATCAGATTCCGAGAAGCACAGTGCAGTATCGAAGAACCAGCTCATTTGAGCTGTTGAAACGCTATTTGGAGGAACACGCTTATGACTACCCAGGCAGCGATTGCGGAAAAGAGGAATTAGGCAGCAATATATTTATTTTTGCAGCTTAACGGTGAGGCGAGCGGATGTGCAGGCATTTATGGCTGAGCATCCTGAGTACACAAAGGCAAACAGATTTAAAGATATTGAAGTAAAAGTCTATATATAAAGTTCTGCGAGGGAAAGCATTTATTGCTTTCCCTTGTTTAATGTTTGGGAATAAGCACTTTTTACAAGTGTTTGTTCCCTTTTTGTTACAGTTCAGGTAGGTAGTTTCTTTGAAGAACAATTATCTGCACTTTACTTATTTGATTTTAAGCACCAAAAACAGACCGGTTTATTTATATGAATACCGGTCTGCCCTCAAACATATCTTTAATACCCTTAAAGATACCTATTTTTCTTCTTTTTATGGTCTCAACTACGCTTAAAATGTTACAGTACATTTTTATTCCTGCCTCTGTCCTAAATCCCCCCGACATCTTTTGTCGGTTCTTACACTTTCTAAGGTCTCTTTCGCTCATGTTGTCATCAAAATATACCCTAAAGTCTTTAAGAAACAGCAGGTGATTTTCAATGTACTTATCAAGCCTGCGTAGAAGCTTTGCCTCCTCCTTTTTAGCAATCCTGTTTTTGGTATGCTTGTTCTGATACCACCCATATTCTATGATTTCTTTGTATCTTTTAGAATACCTAAGGAGTTGCCCACAAGAAAAAGCTTTTTCACCTTGGCTTATACATTTATTCCTAAACCTGTTTAGGCAGCTTAAAAGACCTGAAAGCCATCCACTCCACTTATTTCCGCTCTCTTGAGTGTTCTTTTTCAGATATCTAAGCAGGTGTACATTACACTCTCCATGTCCTCTTCCAAAATGATATAATGCTGTCTCATGGTCATGAATCAGTATACCTGTATAGTCAGGAAGAATAGGAAGCTTTTTTAAAGTTTCTGTTTTTTTACTCTCCTGATATGTATACAGTACTACAGATGGAGTGCTGAAATTTCTGATATATGTCTGCTTTCCGTCCATGCTCATATAAGTAGCATCTGTACAAACAACATCAGCATTCAAAAGTTTATCTTTAATGTTATTCAATTGTTTTTCACAAAGCTTAGAAAAATATTTGCAAATGTTATATACCGTTCCACCGGAAATACTAAGTACATTTCCTGATATACTGTTGATAAAATCGGTTATATGATCTGTAGAAACAACACACTCACTATAGAGTGTGGAAACCATAGATTTTATGCATGAGCCATAAGAAACTTCTGTTCTGTATTCATCAGGAATTATATATTTTCCGTTCTTATCTGCATGTATTCTTATTTCTTTTACTATTACAGATACATCTAAGTCAAGCTGATATCTTGATACATAGGGCTTATTAATATCTCCTATGTCTTTAACCACTTCATGCCTAACCTTTTTGCTAAGTATCAATTCTTTGACATCTTTTCCTGAGATTGTTTTTCCCTGATGTCCTTTTTGTGCACCTACAGAATTCTTGCTCTTAGTTCGTGAATTATATGTGTTAGGTGCTTTTAATTTATCCGGGCCGTCAGATGAAGGAGGATTTGAAGAGTTACTACTGTCATTACCAAGAATTCTCTTCATTCGTTCATTATCCTTACGTAGGATCTTATTTTCTTTCTGAAGTGTTTCACATGTTAAATGTAGCTGTTCCAGTTCTTGTTTTTGTGCTTTAACTGTGGATCTCAACTGCTGATTTTCTTTTGTTAGCGAATCAACCCGGCAGTTTAGTCTGTGTATTTCTTTTCGGTCTTCTTTATGAGCCGACTCAAGAGAATTAACTTTTTCCATAAGTTCACAAAGTTGATTATACATATTTTTCTCATAATTGCCGCCCATAGTAAACACCTCCTATTTTATACCGAAATTATATCTTAAAGCTTATAACAGTGCAAATTTTAATGTGTAGTCACTTCGTCAAAATGACTGTGGATAATCATTAGAAAAATTTTAATAATGTGATTATATATGGCTCTTACACATTAGAACACTATGTTTAGTGCTCTAAATAGGTTAAAAATATAATATTATCCACTAAAATAAATAACTATTATGGCTAAATGAATTTTATCCACATTTTAAGTAAAGATAACTATAGAAATCAAAAATAAATTTCGGCACTTTTTTCAAAAATTTAGAGCCGAAAACATATGAACAAAAAAATGACTGCCTGATGGCAATCATTAAAGTTGATGCTATGCAAGGGAGGTAGCTGAACTGTAACCCCTTTTTTATATCTTGGAGTTCTGCCATTTAAGAGTAGTTGATAAACTCACTATAATATGCTACAGTTAAGTAGTGGAGATGAGAATTATGCAATACGACAAAATATTCAAAGAAGAAGCTGTTCGTCTTTCTGATGAAATAGGTCTCAAAAATGCTGCGATACAACTCGGTGTTTCTTATTACACCCTATCCGGATGGCGTAACAAACGCAATAAATAAGGACAGAATGCTTTTCTCGGAAGTGGTTATAGATCTGTTCCGGGAGATATTAAAGAGTAACGTATCCCAAAGGGGATTTAAAGCCGGTATACGACGTATAACCCCCATAATGTATGAAAATGGCCGGCTTTGCAAGCCTCATCGCAAACCAGAGGGACTGACTTATTCAACAACTGAGGTACGGGAAAAAGAGAACTTAATAAAACAGGATTTCTCATCTGATAAACCTCATTCAAAGATGCTTACCGACATAAGCCGGATTCAGTATATGGATGGAAAACTTTATATTTCACCAATCATGGACTGCTACAATGGAGAAATTCTGTCTCTCGAAATGAGAGACAACATGAAAAAGGAACTCTGCATTGATACATTTATAAATGCAATAAAACGCTATGATATCCATGGTGGTATATTGCACTCGGATCGAGGCAGTCAGTATACCGGTGAAGAGTTTCGAACAGTTCCTTTAGAGGCCGGAGTAACCCAAAGTCATAGCGGTGTAAATCACTGCTATGATAATTCTGGGATGGAGAGTTTCTTTGCAACCCTTAAGAAGGAACTGCTATATCGAATTCCCCCATATAAAATGAAAAGGGATGATGTAAAGTTAATTATCTTCAGATATGTATTCATCTATTAAAATCAAATGAGGGTATTTACATCTAATCCGGGAGGGCTACATCCTGTGGTGTATAGAAGGCTGTACAAGGAAGAATCTCCTCTTGCAGCTTAGTAATTATAGGTTAGCGAGTTTAAGGACTGTCCTAATATTGACAGTTCCATATTAAATTGTTGTTTGTTTAGGTCACTGGAAGACTTGACTATTTTTTAACGAAAAGACAAATGTGAGTAATGTGATAAAGATGAAATGTATAGAAACTCCATGGCTTAAAGTGAGCAGATTTTTGGGTGCCGGTTTCGGAATACCGTTCACTCTTTTGGGAATTTTTTTATATTTTAAGTATGCTAATATAGCTTTTTTGGCTAATGGTGTCTTATGGATTGTTGTTGCATTATTGCTTGCATTAAAGGGTAAGTGGGATGAATACCAACTAAAAAAAATAATGAACTATAGCAATTGTTATGAGGTTTCTTTAATCAAAATAATTCCATTGGACATGGTTAAAATTGGAAATTATATAACAGCCCGTATCAAGTGTGCATATAAAATTAATGGGATGGAGTATACGGTTACGAGTGGGCTTTACCTTTTATCGCCGTGGGATAAATTAGAAAATTTCCATGTGATAGTTTATGTAAGCAAAGATAATAAAAGTAGATACAAAGTGGTTGCTTTTAGAAAAGAAGATATTTTTAAACTTTAGTTAAAATAATATGTGCTATTTAAAAGTTGACAATTATGAAATTACCTAAATATAATTTGTTAGTTCCTACGTTTCATGAGAAGAATGTATAGTATTCAAGACATTTAATGGGAGCTGTTTGAAAGTTGAGAAAGATGTGGTGCCGGCATTAGAAAATCAGGATATATCCTTGCTTAAATATGACAATTTTGAATTATTACTTAAAAAACGAAAGGCAGAGTATCATCATAATAAGTCATAGATAAACTCAGTTATATCTAATATTTATCATTCCCTTGGAGGAGTGGACGGCTACAGTAATATGTATGCATACTTTACTTGTAAAGGTTATAGAATTATCCGTTTAACAGTTCATAAATACATGAATACTTGAATACGGAACTGAAGCTATATAATTGATCTGTATGATTACAGTTTCGGGAGATTTAGAAACATTAGAAATAGAATAATTATATTAAATCTCTGAGGAT
>ERZ772874.1143-NODE-1143-length-14036-cov-12.417710_pt1 | contig 14036 bp, 15 predicted proteins | sample MGYA00580586_ERZ772874 | MGnify/ENA primary metagenome ERZ772874 (study PRJEB29015, sample SAMEA2737952) | human oral metagenome | biome: human oral; feature: human-associated habitat; material: dental | place: China | collected 2154 ... | reverse complement strand
CCGGCTCGAAGGTCACGATCAATGCCGAGAACTCTTCGTATATTGCCAGCGATGTGCTGGAGCTGATTGAGGACTTCTCCAATGTTTATGCGAAGGAGAACGATATTGAGGTAGTACTCAAGGGCTTCAAGTCGGATTATCACGACGCGGAGCGCGACCGCCACAGCCACGTGAAGGTGGGTCATAGCGCAAGTATCTAAGCTATGAGGCGGGTATCGCTCCCCCTCGTGCATGTACGCGAGCAGGTGGTTTTTGGCCGAGCAGGTAGGAAAATACTACCTGCTCGGCCAAAAACCACCTGCTCGCGTTTAAATCTGACTTAATTAGGTAAGCTTGTACTGCCCCCGCGGCTACACCCCACGAATCGCTATGTACTGAACCTAGTCGTGAGTGATGATGAGCGGAAGGGGGTGTTGGCGGATTGTCGAAAAGGTAAAGCAAAATCGCCCGTGACATCGCGCGTGTCTTAAATGCACTAGCACGCGTGATCCGGGCGATTGCTAACCTAGTAGACGTTATCAACTGGTAAATCTAGTTGATGAACGCCATCGCAGTGAGGCACCCAGACCTGCCAGTATGGGTTCCTCACTGCCCTAACTATACAGCACAGATATAGTCCGGAACAACGGTTGAGGCCGTGAGCGTAGGGCTGTTTTCGACTTTCAAGGCATACCTAAACCACCTGCTCGCGGTATAGAGCGCATCGCGTATAAGCCTGCTATTCTTACAGTCACCATAACCTTAAATGTAATCTGCGTAACATCTAGGAAGTTACGGATTTTTCCGGTTTAATGAAGGTACAACCTATAAAGAACCCTTGATAGGTTGAGACTATAAGCGATGATGCTGTAGCTACAGCCCCTCATAAAATCTCAGTTAGGAGTCACTATGAAGGCAGTTGTTTACCACGGTCCAGGCAAGCGAGCTTGGGAAGAAGTTCCAGACGCCACCATCCTTGAACCCACCGACATCATTGCTCGCGTTGATACCACCACCATCTGCGGCACCGACCTGCACATCCTCAAGGGTGACGTTCCCGAGGTTGAAGAAGGGCGAATCCTGGGCCACGAAGCTATCGGCACGATTACCGAAGTCGGCTCTGCGGTCACTGATTTGAAGGTTGGCGACCGCATCATTATTCCGGCGGTCACGAACTGCGGCAAGTGCTCATACTGTAAGGACAATAAGCCTTCGCACTGCCAGACCGTGGGCGGTGTCGGCTGGATTTTCGGGTACATGATTGACGGCACCCAGGCTGAGTATGTGCGCATTCCTTACGCTGAGACGTCGGTTCACATGGTTCCCGAGGGACTGACCGACGAAGATGTTCTCTTCCTCACGGATGCGCTTCCGACCGGTTTCGAGATGGGTATTCTCAACGGCAACACCAAGCCGGGCGATACGGTGGCTGTTATCGGCGCAGGTCCGGTGGGTCTGGGCGCAATTATGACGGCGAACCTGTGCGGTGCCGGGCGTGTGATTACCGTCGATATGGACGATAACCGCATGAACAAGGCGCTGGAACTGGGGGCAACCGATAAGGTAAACGCCGCCGATCCAGACTTTATCGAGAAGATTAAGGCCCTCTCCCCCGATGGTTTGGGCGTGGATGTGGCGATTGAGGCTGTGGGCGTGCCGCAGACCTTCGAGACCTGCACCAAGATCGTGCGCCCCTACGGCAACATTGCGAACGCGGGTGTGCACGGCAAGCCAGTGGAGCTGCCGATTAACACCATGTGGATCTCGAACGTGAACATCAACATGGGTCTGGTGAACTGCAACACCGTGGGCAACCTGCTGAATATGGTGCGTTCGGGCCGCCTGAACGCAAAGGCGATGGCAACCCACTACTTCATCTTCGACCAGTTCGAGGAGGCATACGACCTGTTCGCAAATGCCGCCGAGCATAATGCGGTGAAGGTTGTTATCTCGCGCGAACCGATTAAGAAGTAGGGTGTAAGCCCCCTAAGCTAACCCCTCCGGGTTCTTTACCGTCCTTCCCGGAGGGGTTCCTTTCGCTCTCTTTCCCGGAGCCAGCCATGTTTACCGGGGGTTGCGCACTGTAAAAAGGCTCTTTATTCCAATAAAGCGGGTTTTCCCCATCTTTATTGGAATAAAGAGCCTTTTTATGCAGGAATCTACTCACGACGAGCGTTGCTTTACCGACCCTTCGCCAGGTTTTCGAGCTTGGTCACCAGCGCATCAGTGTCTCGGGATGCGCTGCTGAGCACACGATAGATCACGCGCCTCTGTGCAGCTTGGCGCACCGCATCCCGACCTTGCGGCACTCCCCCGCCAGCGCGGGTACGCTCATCGGCTAACTCTTCGGCACGCATGGCGGCGTAGTTGATCTTGGCGGCAAGCTGCATCCTGTCCCGTTCCAGCTGAACACCAGCCCACGAGACGGGCCTGCTGGGGAACGGGCTGTTTGATTCGTCCGCTGCACCCCGGATGCGCTGCGCCTCCTGGGTCAGCTGTGTTGCGTCTACCGCGTCGCCAGCCTGTTTGTACATATCAAGCAGAATATGGAAGTTCTTCGCCTTCTCGCTGAGATACTGCGCGTTGGTTGCCGCGCCTTGAGCTTCGGGGTTCTGGTTCTGATTCGACGGGGTTGACGAAGTCTGCGCAGCGTTCGCAGCCGGAGCGGTCAGAGTCGAACCAACCGCGAGCGCGCCCGCAGCGGGAATGCCAACAGCGGCTGCGCGCAGGAATCGGCGGCGTGAGGTACCCAGTTCAGTCATATGTCCTCCTTATTTATGCGGTGTTAAAACACCATGAGGTGCAGAGTCAGCGCCATTAGGATAAGCGCCAACGCCGCACCTCATGATGCGAAACCGGTAAACCGGTTGGTAGTTTTTAACCGTAACTCACCTGAACACGTTTTTTAGTCAGGGTACGGTTATGCACTACCGTGTTGTCGAGCAGGTTACAGACTGTGTGCTGTGTAGGTTCTCACGCCTTAAGAGTAGTTACCTTCAATAAGCTTGCGCTGAAACGCAACAATGGCCGGTGAGGGACCGTCAAGAACCCCGTCTGCGGTTTGACCCAACCAGCTCTGTAGAGCACTGATTGTAGAGGGTCCGATCAAACCATCAACATCCGTCCCGAGCCAGCGCTGCAAATCTTTGATGGTTTCTGAGCCTGAGGCGGCATCGTCAGAAACCCACTGCCAACCGCTCGTCAAACCGGGATTAGCACTGGACTGGGATGCGGGCTGACTATCGATCTGCCCATCGAGGGAAAGACCGCCCTCCACCGCAGAGTTTACGGCAGCTATGCTGTTGAGACGCTTCTGCAGCTCAACCGTCGTTTCGGAGCCCCAGTAACCATCATCTGTAAGAGCATTCGCGCTCGTTGCGGTCACAAGGGTCGAGCCGAAAGCGAGCATACCCGCAGCGGGTACACCAATGGCGGTAGTACGCAACAGTTTACGGCGGGAAAGTCCGGGATTTTCGAGAGTCATAATACTCCTTCCTCAACTAAAACTTATAAAAAGTTTGAAGCGATCTTGGCACCAGTCAAAAGCTCACAAGCCCCAATCTCGCTTCCTCACACAATTGGCTGCGAATTATTGAAAGCGGCTGGCATTTTCACGATCAGCATCTTCAGATGCCTGAGCTTCTTGGGCTCGTTGCTGAGCCAACGTTTCGGCTTTTTGAGCAGCATCATGCAGCTGGCCGCTGATATCTTTGACAGCAGCCTCAAGGGCAGGATCATCAAATGCTGCGGCATCAAGATCGAAGCTGTCTGCTAGTTCTTTAGCCCTCTGAGCTTTCTCCTGAAGCTTCTCAGACTCTACTTTCATCTTGGCACCCAAGTCAGTCTCTGCATTCGCAGCTGGGGCCATCACCAGGTTCGCTCCCAAAGCAACCACACCGGCAGCGGGAACACCAATGGCGGTGGTACGCAGCAGCTTACGGCGAGAAAGATCGGTATTTTCGAGAGTCATAATATCCCTTCTTCACATCACCACATACGAGGTGAGAACATGTCACGCCATTTTCGCGATAACTTATTTTTTAAGTCGTAGGTACATGAGAGTTCAGATAGTTTTGCAGAGCCTCGATCGTCGGCGAAGGTCCGTCAAGCACGCCGTCTGCAGTTTGTCCAAGCCAAGTCTGCAGGGCGCTGATTGTAGAGGGTCCGATCAGACCATCGCGATCGCCTATTTCCACTTTCAGAAACTGCTGCAAATCTTTGATGGTTTCTGAGCCAGAGGCGGCATCGTCAGAAACCCACTGCCAACCGCTCGTCAAACCGGGATTAGCACTTGACTGGGATGCGGGCTGACTATCGATCTGCCCGTCGTGGGAAAGCACGGGATGCCCAGTTTCAAAGGCTGGGGCATTTATGTCGTTGAGACGCTTCTGCAGCTCAACCGTCGTTTCGGAGCCCCAGTAACCATCAACCTCAAGCGCATTCGCACTCGTCGCGGTTACCAAGGTCGAGCCGAAGGCAAGCATACCTGCAGCGGGCACACCGATAGCGGTGGTACGCAGCAACTTACGGCGAGAAATACCAGAATGTTCGTTCATCATTTTTATCCTCCTCACATATATAGAAATTGCGGAGAAAAATCGGGTAACCGATGTATTTTCAGTATGTTGAATTAGTCATAGGTAACCGCGATAAGCTCTGACTGAAGCTTCTTAATGGTGGGAGACTCCTCGCTCAATACCCCATCCTGAGGGAGGTGATAACGCGCCTGAAGTGCAGATATAGTCTGCGAGCCCATGAGCCCATCCTGGGTCACTTTGAGCCAGCGCTGCAAATCTTTGATGGTTTCTGAACCGGAGGCGGCATCATCAGAAACCCAATCCCAGCCACTCGTCAGCCCAGGGTTAGCACTCGCTTGAGACGCAGGCTGACTTGAGACGATGCCATCTACCACCTCAAGCGCAGCGAGCCTCTGATACATACGTGTAGTTTCACTTCCCCAGTAACCATCAACCTCAAGCGCATTCGCACTCGTCGCGGTTACCAAGGTCGAGCCTAAGGCGAGCATACCCGCAGCGGGTACGCCAATGGCGGTAGTACGCAACAGCTTACGGCGGGAAAGTCCGGGATTTTCGAGAGTCATAATATTCCTTCCTCAACTAAGGCTCATAAAAGGTTTGAAGCAATCTTGGCACCAGTCAAAAGCTCACAAGCCCCAATCTCACTTCCTCAGACAACTTAGTTGCGAATTATTTATTCAAAGAGGCTGGCGGCGTCACGATCAGCATCTTCAACAGCCTGAACTGCCTGGTCTCGTTCTTGAGCCATCGCTTCAGCCTTCTGCGCAGCATCACGCAGATCCTCAGCGGCAGAATCATTAATCGCGATGTTATCCTGGTCAAACTTATTTGCTAGATCTGTAGCGTCCCGGGCTTCTTGATGAAGCTTCTCAGATTCTGCTTGCATTGCGCCTGTCGAGTTATCAGCTATCGCTGCATTCGCCGCCGGAGCCGTCATAAAGCCAAGCGCTAACAAGGCGCCCACAATGGGAGCCACGAGCGAGGTGACGCGCATCAACTTACGGCGAGGACGATCAGATTTACGAAGTATCATTTTTTCTCCTAAATAGTTCAATAAGGACTGTGCACTATAAAAACCGGTGAAAGAGCAACACCGGGTTTTTAACCGACGTACTGATTAATCTCATTCTGCAAAGCCTCAATAGTCAGTGATGGACTATCTAAAGTTCCATCCGCCGTCAGGCCATAATGCTCTTGTAAAAGCTTGATATGAACGCCTGTGATGCTGTAGCCAGTTACATTCGCACCCCAGCTCTGGACTTTGAGGAAAATATTTTGCGAGCTAGTTCCGGATCCTAGCCACTGATACATGGCCAGCATGGTTGGGGAACCAGAGGCCTGTGCATCATCGACCCATTCCCAACCGCTGACGATACCCGAGCAGGATGGAGCCATACTTGATGGCTGAGAACTAATAACTCCATCCACCGACAACCCGGCCCCACGCACGGCATTCATAAAGCGTTGGAGCCCTGCAGAGGTTTCCTCGCCCCAGTAACCATCAACGCTAACCGCACTCGCACTTGTTGCGGTCACCAGAGTGGAGCCGAAAGCCAGCAAACTCGCAGCGGGCACGCCTACAGCGGCGGCACGCATCAGCCCGCGACGAGAAATACCAGAATGTTCGTTCGTCATTTTTATCCTCCTTCAGGATGAAAATATATGTCCGCCGAGAAGCACCAACGTGCTTTTCACGCATCATCAAGTCTCACGTAGAGCAACCTAACCGACGTACTGGCTAATCTCGTTCTGCAAAGCCTTGATAGTCTCTGAAGGTCCATCCAAGCGACCATCTGCCGTGAGACCGTAGTGATTTTGTAAGGCTTTGATAGTGTTGGGACCAATCGTGCCGTCAGCTTCCACGCCACCCAGCCAACGCTGCAGGTAATAGATGGTGAAGTCGTAGCCTTGCGCTCCCCCATCGGATTCCCACTGCCATCCGCTGCCCAGCCCAGGATTGGCAGACTGCTGCGATACAGGCTGATATTTCACAACACCGTCTTCATACCCGTATGTAGGCTGACCGAGTTCCTGCGCAAAGATTTTGAAGAAAAACTTTTGAAGCTGCGAGGTTGTCTCAGAACCCCAATAACCATCAGCCTCAAGCGACTGAGCAGCCGGGATGCTGACGATGCTGGACCCTAGCGCCAGAACGCCTGCAGCGGGAACGCCTACGGATGCGGTGCGCAGCAGACGACGACGCGAAATACCAGAATGTTCATTCGGCATAGTGGATACCCTCCTTTGCGTATTTTCAGATACAGAAAAGCTAGAGCTGGAAGATGCCTTCCTTGTCGGGATGATGGAAATACCACTAGATGACCGATCCACCCTCCCGACACGTGAAGAACTGTCACATTGGATTAGCCAACGTACTGGTTGATCTCCTTTTGCAAGGCCTTAATGGTCTGCGATGGAGCCTCCAGAATGCCACTGCGGGTAAGCCGATAATGATCCTGCATGAGCTTGATGTGTGTAGGCGAAATTTGGTTGTTGTGCAAAGGTTCGCCTTCTCGGCTCAAAGACGCATTCCCTTCTCGCGTCTTTGCCTCAAGAGTATCGTCTGGATCATGAGTCAGCCACATAAACATCAACTCGATAGTGGGAGATCCCTTGGCCTGAGAATCTTCTACCCACTCCCAACCACCAACGATGCCGGAGCAGGAAGAAGCCATGCTCAAAGGCTGAGAGCTGATCATGCCGTCAACCTCCAATCCAGCACTCAGAAAGGCATTCAGAAACTTCTGAAAACCTGTCGAGGTCTCCGAACCCCAGTAGCCGTCAACATCAACAGCATTCGCGCTCGTTGCAGTTACCAAGGTCGAGCCGAAAGCGAGTAGACCAGCAGCAGGCACGCCAATAGCGGTAGTACGCAACAGCTTACGGCGAGAAAGTCCAGGATTTTCGAGAGTCATCAGGAATACCCTCCTTTGCGTATTTTTCTGGTGCAGGAAGTTGGAGAAGATTTCAGCACACCATAAAACCATCACCGGTAGTAGCGTTAATTATTCTTCGCTATCTCATCATTGTCTGCGCGAAGGTAATGGTTAATTTCATTCTGCAGAGTCAGAATTGTCGGCGACGGTCCATCTAGTGTTCCATCCGCTGTCAGTCCATAATGGGCTTGCAGGGCACTGATAGTCTCAGAACCAAAAATCCCGTCAGCCCCAACACCTAGCCAAGTTTGCATCGCAACTATTGTTTGGGAGCCAGATGCTTGAGCATCATCAACCCACTCCCAGCCACCAGCAAGACCGGGACATGAAGCCTGCAGACTTGACGGCTGAGAACTAATCACACCATCCACGCTCACCTGAGCATGCTGGGTAATATTTAAGAAAGTTTGGAGCCCACTGGAAGTTTTTGACCCCCACCAGCCATCAGCACCAACTAGAGCGTGATAAGCCTGCGCGCTTGGTGCGGTCACAAGGGTCGAGCCGAAAGCGAGTAGACCCGCAGCAGGCACGCCAATAGCGGTAGTACGCAGCAGCTTACGGCGAGAAAGTCCGGTATTTTCGAGAGTCATGTTACTTATCTTCCTTTCACATGGTGGTTGGATACGCGCACTCGCCACTTGAGATCTACAAAAAGCGTTGCTGATTGCGTACTATCTGTGAACGCCTCATAAAAGAAGGCGCGGGATTATGATATTTCCTCTTCCGGAGCGAGGATTTTATTAGAGCGCTCAGAATATATCTGCAAGAGCTGCATACCAGCAACACATCTCAAAGTGATGTTTGGTCACCTCATATAATGCATTTACTGCGTAGCGCTTTCCTGAACACCTCTGCCCCTACCGTAGAAGCCACACAGGCGAGTTTTCAACCCTTTAAGGCTGTTTTGCCACATCGCGCAAGACAGAAGTTCATGTATTTTATGCTCTATATCAGAGTGGTCATTGTTCAAAACTTTTAAATGTCATATTTCTTATTCGGGCATGTCACATAAAAATATAACGCCACGCTTCGTAAGTTTTTATAAACACTTCATGTTTTAAATATTTTTACTTAGGAATTTCAAGAAGGAAATCTCTATAACCACGCTTTAATCCCCCGCGAGCAGATAGTATTTTGGCGAGCAGATAGCAATCCGTTATCTGCTCGCCAAAATACTATCTGCTCGCGCCTCATCAAACCTGACGCATAGGGACTTTAGGATCCGTGAAAACTAATTCTAGGCCTGTTCTTCTGCCGCTGATCAGATAGATAATCAACAACGATGAGAACTGCAATAGCAACGTCTTGAAAACGCTGGTCGTACACAGTGATCTGATATTTGTCGCGCATCTTAAACCTAGGCTTGTGAATAGCGGCGACAATACCTCCTTCAAGAACAATCTCAAAGTTACCTTCCCAGAAACTACCCCCGATCTGAAGCGGAGTCTGGTTGAGGTAGGCCTCTATGTTGAGCCCAGCGAGTTTAAACCGTTTGCGCATATGCAGCTGGTCGCCGGTGGAAAAGCCAACATTGAAAACGGTACCGAGCCCAAGCTGCCGCTCCAGCGTGAACTGCACGCCGGTCTCAACGTTCGTCACATTCATGTTTTTGCCGAGAACCCGGTAGTTCTCATCAACCTGATATACCGTGTACCCGCCTTCGTCGGTGACGACATAGTGGTCGGTAATTTTGAAGATTTTCTGCGCCGCGTAAAGCTGCCGCATCATGCTCTCCTCTCTATGTGTTTCGGTGGTGTCGTTGGTAGCTCAACCATAGCACCGCGTATGCTCTCAACGACGACTTGTCTTCACCTTACGCGTGTACCCAAAAGGAATTTACGGAACGGGATTTTGGGCGTGGAATCGCCAAGTGCAGCCGAAGGCAAAGGGATTCTAGAGCGATTCATCAGGCACCCCTTCGGATACCTCATGCTGCTTTTGTTCTGAAGATTTGTCTGTCTTTTTAATACTATTTGTCATAACAATAATCATTAAGATGCCCAAAATAACTTCGTAAAGGGCTACCATAACCCCCACTATTGCAAGAGAGCTCTCGGTAGATGAATATGACCTAAGAATCCGCTCTAGCATAAACGGCACATAGGTAACCTCGGAGATCGGGGCAACAATAAGGCCGTAAATATTGACACCTCGTATCCACCGAAACTTGACTGATTTCCTAAACCGCATAAATGCGACAATCTGCAAGATAACGTGAACTATATAGGGCAGTGCAATAATGTTTAAAATAGTTATGATAGTCAGGGAAATACTATCAATCTCATGAATCAAACCGAAAATAAATCCACCGACAAGAAAAACCAGTATGATGAGCGCAGGAATAATAATTAGAATATTCTTGATAGCCTGTGCTATGAGAAGAGGCTCGCGGGTGTTGGGGTCTATATCAAACTGTTTTGATATGCGTTTATGAGGCTCTTCCTTTCCCTCAGCGCCCTGAGGCTCTGGGGACGCCTGGGGGTCCAAGGACATCTTACCGTCTGCGCCTTCTAGACCATACAGCTGTGTATATTTAGGCTCTTGATGGGCATTCTCCGGATTATTGCCCGATACACTTTGCTTTTCCACGGGAGGCTGCGGGTCATTATTATCAGCGGTTGAAAAATTCTTATCGGTGCTCATTGCTGTTCACCCTGATCTTGCTTTTGCGACCTAACGTTAACGTGCTGCCAAGGAATTTCTACAATCGGATCTTCATGATGCTTCTTCAAGGATTCTGATTCATCACCCACCTCGTGTATCCTTCCCTGAGAACTGTGTAGAGCATCATCATATATTCGAGGTTTAGCGACAGTGACTCCCTTGTCCTGAAAATCATGCGGAGAGTTTTTCTTGATCACACTCATCACAACGATCATGATGATGCTGATAACAGCTTCAGAAGCAGGAGGAATTAATACCCAAGGCAGCGCCTGACCCTCTAAACCTGGTGCACTGTCAGAGGCCAATTGGATAAAAAGAGTAGCACAAATAGCCCCATAAGGCGACACAATCAGCAGACTATACAGATTAGTTCCTATAACCCACGCGATCCGAGTTTCTTTCTTTGTCCGTGACCATGCCACAGCCTGCAAAACAAAATGCAAACCAAAAGGCCATGAAGAAAAGAATAAAACAAGAGCGCCAGGGATCCATGGTATTGCTAATATGGCCTCAATGAGGGTCCTTGTAATCTGCACAGCTATAAGAGCAGGAGGAAACGAGTTCTGCCCCTCAGTCGAATCTGCCGCTGATTCTTTCTCTATCTCATGAATATCTTGAGCCTGGACCGTTCCATGCTCAGGTTTTGGAAGGTTCTTATCAGTAGTCATGGCTTCACCCTAAGCTTATAGCCTGGGTATTCCGTGGAAGCTCCCTGAATATTCTCAAAAAAATAATAATTTTAATTTATCTAATAACAAAAATGCTCTTTATTTACATAAAGCAAGATTTCTAACGCTTTATTGAAATAAAGAGCCTTTTTTGCACCGAAGATATGTGTATTACTCAGACGAACCTTCCGATGCCGATTTCGGGGAATCCGCACGAGCACCATCAGCAGCACCGTCTATGCCATACGTTTCTGCCGAGCCAGCATCCCCGGAACCCGCATTTTGCGACGACTTCTTCTGCCCCTGCTCTCTGCGAACCTGAACCAGCGGGATCTGCCCGGTGCTGAGGTCCTCAACCAATTCGTCGGTCAGAGTCGGGCCGTTCACCACCTGAGGCTGCGAAGCTGCCGCAGAATCAGCCTCCGAGGCGTCATTCGCCGCATCGTCAGGGTGCTCGGTATAGAGGGGCACCGCATCCGTCGCCGGTTCAGCCTGCATAAGCACCCGCCCCTTCTTGCGCTTGCGCCTAAAACGCTTCTTTTTGCCCGGCTTGAGCTCATGAAGCTGCACGTCAAGCCCGGATGTCGCAGTTGCCCCCGCACCCTTCGGCGGTTTACGTTCCAGGGTATAGATAACGCGTGCAGGTTTCGGTTCCATACCGATCTTGGCGCGCATCCAGTTGATGATGCGATCCAGCCAGTTGTAGTCTGCGGTCGCCTCAACCACCTGGTGGTTACGCGGAATCATGCCCACATCGCTGAGCACGCGCGGGTATTCATCAATCTCTTGAATGCCCGCCATGTACATGTTCTCGCGGAACTGCTGCGCGAACTCGTGCTGCCCAATAAAAAGCAGGTCAGAGTAGGTTTTTGCGGTCAGCCGCTCGGTGTATGCCTGCACGGAATCGCGGCTGCCTCGCTTGGCGCCGTAGGTGTCCCAGAAATAGAAGTACACGTTATTGGCGATAATCGCCGAACGAATCTTGTTTTGCAGATACCAGAGCCCGCCAACGGCGAGAAGCCCAATAATGATAATGACGAGCGAGCCAACCGGAATTGAATAGTCCACATAGTTATCGGCGCTGCGGGTTATAAACATGCGGTACAAATACGCACCGAACGAGACCAGCACCGGAATACCCAGAAAAATGGTGGCTATCGGAATCCAAATAAATGCGAAAAGCCACAGAATAAGACGATAGTAAATAATGGAGTCGCCGAACCCAATGGGGGTAGGCTTTACGGGAGAATGCGCGCGTTTCATCAGCAGATTGAATAGGCGGTTATTCTCGATACCGACCTTACGCAGCTTCGATTCGAGTGACGCACGCTTGAGGAAAACCCGATAATTTTCAAGGATCTCGCGTTGTTCGGCGGTAATTTCATCCTCGGGCGGCAGGTCGCCAATGTCGATTCCCGATTCCGCAAGCAATTTGCTCCACAGCTCTAAGCGGGCAAGTTCCGAGGGTTTGGCCTGGGTTTGCGATTGATAGTTTTTATAGGAGATGAAAATGGTACTGGCACCGATGGCGAGCGTGACCATAGGCGCCATCCAGTCTTTAATATCCACGTGGTTATCCTCCCGGCGCGCGGCGACTGTAGCGACTGCCCTTGTGCGCATCCTAGTAACCTGAATGCGCGGATGCGGCGGCATAGAACGCGTAAGCTGACGCGGCACCTACTCGCTGAAGCTGGTACTTCTACCGTAACATCTAGGAGCGATTCCGAGGACCTTCGTTCTGTGGTGCGATAGGCTAGCTCAATGTTCCTCCCCCTCGTTGTCGGCCTCCTCGTCTGGGAACATTAGGTTGTCTGGTTACATTAGCTCGTTTTGTTTTTTTATCTTGCTCATTTACCGAGTTTTCTTCGTCGTAACCATCCCCCAAAGCCATGCTCTTTTCTTGATTTGAGGTATTTACACTCAGCTGTTGTGATTTAGCAGCAATAGACTTCCCCTGAGCGTTCTGAGAGCGTGGTTGTCTAGAACCCTGGGTCACTCCATGGCTCTTTGAGACAGGCTTATATGGGATATTTTCATTATTATTTAATTCTGTATAATAATCATCAACACTAGTACTACTATACTCATTCGATGGTCGATTTATAGTATTAGAAGGATTATTTTTCTGCAACCGAAATGGTAGAATTTTAGTAAATAGCTTACATAGCTTATCCATATTACCCTGTAGTGAATCATTATGAGTCTTATTTTTTCTTGCTTCGTACGCACGATCTATAGAACTACGATCGAATTCTTTACCTGCATATATTCCATCTTCTTTCCCTAAAGATAGTTCAGGTTCTTCACAGCCCTCAGAAAATACTATATCTTCAAAATTCGCTTCATTTCTATTAATATTTTTATATCTCTCAAGGCGTAAGGATTTTTTGATAGTTGCTTTATTCAGATTAAGCACTTCTTCTTTTTTGCCATTATTAGAAATACTACCAACGCCAAAACTACAATCAACAAAATGCAATTTATTAATTTCTGCTTCAGCTAATAGCACCTTATCAAATATGCATGTTCTAAATATAAGATCACCATAGACTTTTATTCCTTTAAATCCTAAGTTTCCCTCAAAATTACCTCCAATAAATTCTAATGACAGTTCATTCCAGGGAGTTTTATTATATCTAATATATTCTTCTTCTTTATAATAGTGCCTACGTATATTTTCTATCATCAGAACATAAGCAAAGGGGTCTTCTTTCTTTGAGATTCCTTCCTCACTCGAGGTATATTCCATATTTTTTCTACTAGACATAGAGATATTATTGCAAATATTATTCAATATTTGCTGCGCCTCTTGCTTGTCATCTTCTTTGATTTTTTCATCTATCAAAACCGAAAGCACGTCAAAACCTATCAAACGAGCACGAGAGTTTTCACTGCCTAAAAGCTCTAAACCCTTTAACTTTCGATCCCTGAAAGCATCATCAATATTCTTTCTACGAGTTTCAATGAATGTTAAAATGACTATCACACTACCCATAGCCGCGAGTAACGCATTTCTAAGATCAGCATCAGCTTCGAATGATACTTTTCTCCAAGACCAATTACAGAAATTTGTTTTAGTTATGATAGGGATAATCACGGATAAAAATAAACTAGCAAATATTAATCTAGGGGTTTTTGTATCATTTCTATATTTAGATTTAGGTTTATAATCTGATTTATCTTCAACATTAACAGAAGTACGCTCCCTCAGAATCTTATCAATTAATTTTTCTAAACACGATATAATTTTT
>ERZ772874.1141-NODE-1141-length-14043-cov-20.873320_pt1 | contig 14043 bp, 16 predicted proteins | sample MGYA00580586_ERZ772874 | MGnify/ENA primary metagenome ERZ772874 (study PRJEB29015, sample SAMEA2737952) | human oral metagenome | biome: human oral; feature: human-associated habitat; material: dental | place: China | collected 2154 ... | reverse complement strand
TCGCAGGTCGGCATCGCGTTCACCCTCGTCCTCAACGCCTTCGTGGTGGACTCGGGGGCATCGAACCTCGCCAGGGGCATCGTCCTTGCGTGCTCCACCCTGCTTGCCTTCGCGGCCATAATCGAGTACCTCGTCTTTGGCAAGCCGTATCGCGAGCGTGTTCGCCAGCTCGAGCGGGAGCGCTCGATCAGGGAGTAGCGGACGCAGCTTTCGAGGCTGTTCTCCGGACTTCGGGCGGACTCTGTGGCAGGCGGGGTCCGCCCTCGCCTTTTAAGACAACCACCTAAAGAAGCCCACCCTTAGTCGAATCTAAACTATATTTATTTGTATTGCATCATATTAAAATGGCTCTTCGCGGTTTTTGGTGGGTATCACGGGCTAGGACGGAGCGCAGGCGAGGGTGTCGAACGACAGGCTTCCCAGCCCGGAGAAGATCGCGGTGGCGAGGTACCCTACGTTGCGAAATCCCCTGACAGTCTTCTTGACGGGCAGTGTGAGCGAGTTGGCTCCCTCGAAGTAGGCCGACGGCATTCCCAGCGGATTCCCTCTCGTTTATGCTCGCTCGTCGCGGTTGATTCAGGCGCACTCTACGTCGGCGATGCCATCGCAACGTGACCAAAAGGCGTATTCTGGACGGGCGGCGCTTTGAAAAACGAGGGAAGGGTATCGGGATGTGCGAGGAGTGCTACGTTGACGAGAGTCGGGCGACCCCACTGCTGAGACCACGGGACTGCCTGGAGAGCCACACACAGTACGTCTGCGGGACCTGCGGCAGGTGCATCTGCATCGAGCATGACCCCAAGCGCGGACTGCAGCGGTGGAACTTCCCTTTCAAGTCATTGGAGATTGCGAAGCTGTACCTGCGCACCGCAGACTACAGCATGAAGAGGCCGTGTGGCATCTACGAGATAGAGGGCGCGGGTGGCAGGCTCTCGTACAAGATCTTCGCGGATGGCGAGGACCTCAGGCTCTACCTGGGGAGGAACAAGGGGAAGGCGTGTAAGGGGATGGCCCCCGCCTTCATTGTCGACGAGTACAGGGAGTACGCGGGCACGCAGGTGCGGAGGCTGTCCCCCGACGAGGTCGAGAGGTACCTGTCGGAGCGCTAGGCCCGCTTCGGGGAGGTGGGAGGTCCGGCTGCCGGGCGCCGCCGTCCGCTTCTCGAGGGCGAGACGATCCTTGGCGGCCCCGGCTTGCCTCGCCGTCGAGACCCGACGACCTCGACGGCGGTCTGCCATGTCGGCTCACAATGTCTATTTGCAGCTACATCGCAAGGCTGCGGGCGTTCGCCTCCAGCCACCCCTGCAGTTCATCGAAGCTGTATCCGCCCTTCAGGGCAATGCCCTCCCTCACGTTGGAAGTGGCGCATTCCCTCCTGTAGTCTTCGAGCATGTGACCGAATCCTCCGCCACCGTGCGTGCAGAATGGGATGATCGTCTTCCCGCTCAAGTCCACCGATCTCAAAAAATGAAAGAACGGGAGGCGCAAAAGTCGTAAGCCAATTAGGGGAACCTATGAAGATCGTCTCCGCGTCGCCGACGCTCTCCACCCCTCGACGTAGCGGTGGGCAGTATCCCTTTTCAATCTGAGCCCTGACTTCCTTCACCGCCGTGTTGTACGAAAAGGAGTACGGCTCTTCGGGTTCGATCTCTCTCAAGTCCCCGTCCGTAATGAGTGCGATGTCCTCGGCCAGTCCCTTCGTTATGCCCGAATACGAGTAATACACGATCAGAGGATTCATGCGGGGAGTCTCCTATCGGTCGATTAGCGCTATGTCGTGCCCACCTGCCTCTTGTACCCTAGGCTCCCGAATGGAATGATCACTCGAGTGGAATCCCCACATACGGGGGTGCCTTGAGGCGATAGGGGCTCTCCGACACGGATGATGGCAGGGCGAGACATCCAAGACAAGGCGTTTCGTTGCGTCTGGATGCGAGGCCGCCCCGGAAAGCTGACGTCAGCTCCGGATGGGGTAGACTCGTATGTTGCATGATCCATGAGGCGTTTTCGCCACATGTGCCGGAGATGGAAGCAGCCCTCCCGTTGGGTGCTCGTGGAGTGCGCTCGCACGCTGTGGCGTCAGTAACCTGCCTCCTGGGTTGTCCCTTCTCCTCACGACGCGCACGCAAAGAAGGGGGAGGCCATGCAAGGATCCCATGTGCCCGTTACCCTTACCGTCTGCCATGATGGGCAGTTCTGGGTGGGGGCGTCCACCAAGGCCCAGCAAGCACTGTCTTGTTAGCTCGAGGTCACGAAGGAGGATCGCAAGGCATCGGCAAGAGAGAGACGCGAGGAGGACAGGCGGGGGTGGCTTGGGCGGCGGACCCAAAAGCGCAAGCGAAGGTATCGCGGACACCGAGCGACTCCGAAGGCTCCCAAGCGAGCGCCCCACCCATGGGGCGGAGCGCCCCGCCCACGGGGCGCTGACCGAGGCCCATGCCTCATGCCCTATGGCTGCAACGTTTTTGTAGCAGCGCCTCTGACCTGCGGGGTGCAACCGTTGGGAGCATTGCAAGTTCCGCAAAATGCAGCCGTGGATTGGTGGGATTTTGCTCCTCGCTACCGTAATGTAGTCATTGCCGGGGTACGCAAGACAGCCCCATTCGCACCAGTCTCTGACGATGAAAGGACACAGGATGAGCTTTCGTGACAACCTCCAACACCTGCGTGCCACGCGTAACATGACCCAAGAACAGCTCGCCATGCTCATGGGTGTGAGCCGCCAATCCGTGACAAAGTGGGAGGCCGAAAAGGCCTATCCCGAGATGGACAAGCTACTCAAGCTGCGTGACATCTTTGGGTGCACGCTTGACGAGCTCGTGCAAGGCGACCTTACCACCCGACCGAAGGAGCCCGGCTTGGGTATTGCGGAGGGACCCGCCCAGGACGTGTGCGGCTATGATGAGCACATGCGCCAGCACGCACGGAACATGGCCGTGGGCATTCCGCTCATCATCCTGGGGATGGCCGGGGCTGCCTTCTTCGGGGAACTGGGTCACAACATGCTCCCTATCGACAACGACGCGCTCTCCGGTCTGGTATTCCTTGCCCTCACCCTCGTCGGGCTCTGTTTCATCATCCCGGCGGGCCTCAGGCACGACGCGTTCGCCAAGGCGCACCCGTACGTAGAGGACTTCTACACCGCAACCCAGAGGGAGGCAGCCAACCGACTCTTTTCCCGCGGCATCGTTGGGGGCATCGTGGCCATCTTCGTGGGCCTCATGCTTGCTGTCGGCCTCGACGACAGCGTCTTCTGGACTGGAAGCGCCTTTCTCGCCTGCGTGGCGGTGGGCGTCGCGTTGCTCATCTACGCGTCACTCATGCATGACCGCATCAACGTGGACGAGTACAACAACGCTGCTTTGGAGAACCTCTCCGACGACGAGATTCGCGAGCTGGGTGCGGGTGACGCCGACGCGCTCGTGATACAAAAGCATCGTAGCGCCCGACTTGGGGCCACCTGTGGCATCATCATGCTCGTTGTCACGGCAATTGCCCTGTCGCTCCTGTTCCTCTCTCCCTACCTTGGGACGGCCAGCGCCGCAGCGTCGTCGTTCTTCTGGCTCCCATGGCTTATCGGTGGCCTGGCCTGCGGCGTTGTCAGCCTCATCTACAACATGAGGGGTTAGGCCTGCGCTGGGCCCCGCAAGCGGACGGTCCTCTCGTTGGACCGCTTGCTCGGCCCCTTCAGACGATCGGGTCTGCAGAGCTTGCATGTCCGGAAGCCCGCTGCCTCGGCCTCCTCGGCCGAGGCAAAAAAGCGGCAGTCCTTTCTCATCGGGACCTTCGCTGTGCAGCCGGGGCGACAGTAGGTGCCCGTCGAGGTTATACCGACGAAGAAGGTGCCTGCGAAGCTCGTGTCACGCGACTCCAGCACGGCAAACATGTCATCCTCGTCCAGGTCGGCATAGGCGTAACCCGCACCGCGTCCCATGCGCGAAGCGTTGGGGATGTCCTAAAGCGCTGTGCCCCTCTTCGGGCGCCAGAACCCGTCTCTCATGGCCCCCTCGTGCTCCAGCAGCCTCACCTTCGTGTCGATGCCGCCACCGAAGCCGGTGAGGCTGCCGTTCGACCCTATCACGCGGTGGCATGGCACGATGAGGCAGAGCGGGTTGCGGCCGACCGCCCCGCCCACGGCTCGTGCCGACTGTCGCCTGCCGGTCTCGGCCTCAAGGCGCCTGGCGATTGCTCCGTAGGTGGTCGTCTGCCCGTAGGGTATGTCGAGCATGGCCTCGCGCACGCGCAGCTGGAACTCGGTGGCTCGTGCCGTGAGGACCAGCTCGCGCGGATCAGGTGCTTTACCCGCGAAGTAGCGATCGAGCCATTTCCGTGCTTGGTCGAACACAGCCAGGCTGTCGTTGCGCTCCACGCTCTCGTTTACTCCGTAGCCGAAGTAACGGCTGTTGTTAAACCAGCAGCCCGTGACGCTCGTGCCGTCGCTTGCGAGTGTGAGCGTGCCTATGGTCGGCGTGCGATATTCCGTGAGGTACATCGCGACTTCCTTTCGCTGATGTCGCAGGTCGCGCCGCCTTTGGCTCGCCTACAGCCCGCGCGCTTTCAGGTCGGCGACGAGCTGCACGTAGAACTCGCGCACGTCGAACCCCGGGATATTCTCTCTGTTGAGGTCGACCACGTCGCCGTGACTGATGCCCCGCCTTCCCTCGACCGTCAGGAAGCGATACGAGTTGCCCCAGGCAAACGATCTCTCGCCCACGAGCCCGTCGTTAGGGCCGTCGAAGCGTCTGGCCAAAAGATAGGTGAAGTTGAGCGGAAACGTGCCCGAGGCAGCTCCGTTCAGCCTCGAGCCGATGCTCGCGCACCACACCCCCTCGATCGTCTGAGGCAGTTCCTTGTTCAGGAGGGCCGTGCCTGATGCGGTGAGGTCACCCACCGCTGCGATGAAGTTGGGAGCCGGATCTCCCAGGGCGTGGGCTGCGGCATTGTAGCTTCGCGCGATCGCTTGCTGCTGCTCGTTTGACATGACGTTAAGCAGGTAGTCCGCGAACTCGCAGCCCCTGTGGGGCGTGTTGATGGTGGTGAGGGACGCTACGTGGGCCTTTACCTGCGGGTCGGCGAGCGCGGCGCGGCAGTCCAGGCCTCCCTTGGAGTGCCCTATGAGGTTGACCTTCTCTGCGCCTGTCCGCTCGCAGACCTCGCGAATGCGCAGCGAGAGCTCCCGTGCGCTCTCGTGGACGGGAAGTGCGGAGGAATGCTCGCCGTAGAAGAGACGCGCGCCGTTGCGCTCGAGTTCGGCGGGGATGCGACCCCAGTAGTTCACGAGCTTAAAGTCGCGGAAGAACACACCATGCACGAGCAGGATGGGGTATCTCGTGGCGCACACGCGTTGCTGGCGGCGGCCCTCGTTGAGACGCTCCCTCTCGTACTCGAAGCGTGCCTCCGCGTCGAGCGTCGAGATGATCTTCAGGAGGAAGTACAGGTGCACGAGGGGCACCATCCCAAATATGCCACCAAGGACGCGCAGGCGCAGGCCGAGCTGGACGCTTCTTGCATAGGCTCTGACCATGCCGCACCAGAACACGAGCGTCTCGGTCGCAAGGGCGACGCCGAGGCCCGGCGCCCAGGAGACGGTCTCCCAAAACGTACCCGGCACACCGCCGGGCGCAGGCCAGCACAGGGCGAGACAGCCCGCCACGATGAGGAGCGCGGTGGAGACGAGAAAGACGATGAGCAGCTCGCAGGCATTGCGGCAGGACCTGATGCGGGGTTGTCGCGTCCCCTCCCCATAGGGGGCGGGGCGTATGCAGATGGCCAGCACCCAGCATCCCAAGATGGCGAGGGCAGGTGCGGGCGCGATCGTCGGTACGCAGACGCAGGCCACCAGCGCGCACACGATGAGTGCGTTGACAACGCGGAATATCCAAGCGAGGGTCCTGTTCATGCCCCCATTATACGACCCTTCGCGCTTTCTGGCTGACGGTACGGGCTCGCAAGATCATGCCGTCAGCCGCATCCCGCACGACTCTTGTTAGACTTCCCGCAGCGGGTTTCGGCGTACGCTCGGCGCGGTGGCCTGCCGGTTGAAGATGGGTTCCGAGAGCCTCTCGAAGATAGCCTTCTCTATCTTGTTCTTCATCGTTCTCATGTTGTCGTAGCGTGAGGCGTGCGCGACGAACCACGAGAGTATGCCGCTGTTCTCGATGAGCGAGCGGTCCTCGCCGTCGAGCCTGTCGACCACCCTCTGGTAGTGACGTGTTGCGATAGTTGCCTTGTTCTCGTCTGACAGATCGGAGAAGGCGACGCAGGCGCTGATGCGCGAGAACATGGCGGAGCCCATCGCACGACGGGCGTCGCGCTCGGACTTGAAGTTGGTGGTGAGCAGGAACAGGCCGCCCCTCATGTCGACGTCGTAGTTGGTGTCCACGTACCTGCCCTCGTCGAACAGCTGATAGAACATGTTGTAGAGGGTTGGGCTGACCTTGTCGAACTCGTCGATGAGCACGACGTTCGACTCCCGGCCGAGCAGGTCACGCGCGAGGCTCGCCTTGGAGTGCTCGGCACCGAAGAGGTACTCGTACGCCTCTTGCGTCTGCATCATGGAGAACTGGATCCTCATGAGCTTTCCACCGAGCGCCCTGCTAAGACAGCGGGCCGTCTCGGTCTTGCCGACGCCGGAGGGTCCGTACAGCAGGACGACGGATGGTCTTCCGTTATCCATGACGGACAGCCTGTACAGGGACGCCACGAGGACCCGCTTGCTCTCCTCCTGTCCGAGCACCTCTTCGCAGACATTGTCGTAGATGGCCTCGAGGGCGCCTTTCTCGACCTGCTCGTATCGGTATGAGATCTGCTCGACGCTGTCCTCGCCTTGGGCCGAGACAAGGGATTCCAAGGCCCTCCTCGGCGGGTTCTGGACGAAGAGCGTCCCAACCTCGTATGTCTCCTCGAGTATAGTGGCAAAGTTTGCGATGACGTGGCTCAGGACGGAGCCGAAGTCATCGGCGTGGACGACGCAGTTGTCCACGTAGTCTGGGACACTGATCCTCGGTTCATGGGAGGCCAAGTCACTCGCCCTGATCTTGGCGTTGTAGCTCCTGATGGCGTCGAGATATCCGACCGTGCGGTCTCCCTCCCTGACGCGCGAGCCTACCAGCTCGTCGAAGCCCGTCCGTGGCCCAAAGTAGACGATTGCCCTATCTGCCATGTGCCTCTACCTCCGCGAGCTTGATCCCGGGCATGTCCATCAGCCCTCTTTCCGCCCTGTTCCGGCCATGAGGGTGGGGGGATGCGTCCAAGCGGGCCTTGGCCCGTCTCCCGTCGGACCTCTATCGCCCCTTCGCCGGACCCGTTGTCGGTGCAGACGCCTTCGACGCTATCGGCATCCGAGCCGCAACTCCCCATTCCTGCCATTGCCTGCATTGTAGCGTGTTGCTAGCTGAGAGGCCCGTCACGTGTGTCCCACTGAGGGGGCGGTGCAGGTAACTCCCCTCTCGAAGTGCCCTCTCGAAGTGTAACGTGCGCACCCTCCGTCGACCCCGCCCGCGCGAAGTGAGTGAATCACTCACTTCATATACCTGAAGTGAGTGGATTACACACTTCGATATTTTATTCAGTAAGTCTTCTACCTGCGTATATGTAAATTCGACCGTATGAGCGTACGCAGGTTTTGGCCCAAAAATCACTCACTTCGCGATGACGATGTGAGTGAACCACTCACATCACGATCCGTGCGAGGGGCGAGACGGGCGCCGGGGTGAGGCGGGCGCCGGGGCGAGACGGGCGCCGGGGCAAGACGGGCGCCGGGGCGAGATGAGCGACGGCTTCCGCCCGGTCTTCAGCTCCCACCCAGGCTACGGCTCCGAGGGTCGTTGCGCGCGGGAATGGGTCACTTTGAGGGTGGAAGAGGGACCCGTATCCCGTATCATAGGTATCTGTGTTTCTCCGCGTCGCCGGCAGGCGCCTTCCTGCTGGCCCACCAAGAAAGGACAGTCATGCAATACAACATTATCGGAGGGTCATTTCCCGTCGTGACCTGTAATCTCGCTGACGGAGAGTCCATGGTCACCGAGAAGGGATCCATGGTGTGGATGACCCCGAACATGCAGATGGCGACCTCGGGAGGTGGCCTGGGCAAGATGTTCTCCAAGGCGTTTTCCGGGGAGAGCATGTTCCAGAACATCTACACCGCCCGAGGGGCCGGCATGATCGCGTTCGGCTCGAGCTTCCCGGGCAAGATCGTCGCGGTCCAGGTTCAGCCCGGCCGCAGCTGGGTCCTGCAGAAGAGCGCCTTCCTCGCCTCGGAGATGGGTGTCGAGCTGAGCATCTTCTTCAACAAGAAACTGGGTGCCGGCTTCTTTGGGGGCGAGGGCTTCATCATGCAGAGGCTGAGCGGCAGCGGCGTCGCCTTCGCCGAGATAGACGGTGACCTCGTGGAGTACGTGCTCGAGGCAGGTCAGCAGATGATAGTCGATACGGGCTACGTGGCAGGCTTCGAGGAGAGCGTCTCCATCGATATCCAGTCGGTCCGGGGCGTGAAGAACGTGGTCTTCGGCGGTGAGGGACTCTTCAACACCGTGCTCTCGGGTCCTGGGCGCATCTGGCTGCAGACCATGCCCATCTCCGGCGTCGCGGGCGCCATCATCCCGTACCTGCCTGCGAAGAGTTAGGGAAGCGCTGACTTGCGGCTTGGGACTGCGCAAGCGGACCGATCCCAGTCAGTCAGAATCAACCAGCCGCTCGTGGCGCGGGGTCATCGCGCCTGCCGCTCGCCCCTACACTGGTAGTGTGTCGATGCGCCGGTGTCAGGAGGACGCATGAGATGAGAAGCAGGCGCGATGATCTGCAGAGGGTCATGGATGAGACCCGTAAGGGCATGGTCCGGAAAGCTAGGCGTCCGCTCGACCTCGAGCACCCCAGCCTTGCGGAGTTCTGCCGAAGGACGGGGTCAGCCTGCCAGAGGGTGAGGACAATCAAGCGCAGCGGATCCGGGCGAAGCCTCACGGGCTTTGCGGCCGGAGTCCGGCGACTACCGTGCCCGGCGGCCACACCGGCTTTGTTGATGATCAGCCCGGGAGGGGCTCGCCAACTCGCAGGTCGTGTTTGACAGGCTGGTCACCCAGGGTCGCGCGAGCGGGCTGGCCACGGCCAAGGCGCGCATCTTACGCCACAGGGATCTCGTTCCCGCCAAAAGGAGGGCAGTCGGAGGGCAGGCGAGTCCCGGGGCGGCCGCAGGTAGCGCTCCCGGGCGCTCCCAGCGAGGCGTACCAGACGAGCCGGGGGGCTGCCTGCGGCCCTCGGCCCCGACGGTACCGAGGGCAGATGATCCCGGGTCTTCTGTTGTGGCCGGAGTAATGCTCGACGGTCTTGTGCCTCTGCTTCCCCGAGAACCTTGACTCTCGGATCGTCCTCGCAACGGGAGCTTCGCAGGTAGACTCATGCTCTCCCCGCCACTTGCCCAGGGTATGTCCGTCAGGGTGGCTAAGGAATTGTAAAGAAGCGCTCCCCAGCGTGCCTCATGGGCGCAGGATGCCAGCCCCGCTCTCGCGCCTAGGCCGTCCTTAGGCCGACGTGGCGGGGGGCTGGGACCCCGCATGAAAAGGCGCGTACTCCCTAACAGCTCGAGAAGTGCGCCCCTGGCGGGTGGTCGTTTCCGGCGACCTGCGAAAACCCATGTGGGCACCCCGTCAGGGGCGCACTTTTCGCACCACCTGCAAGTATGGTAGCCGACCGGGGGGGCCGAGGCGGCGCCGGGGCGCAGGTTACGTGTACGCGGGCCCCCATGCGTGACAGGATGCGGTCGCGTGGGGCTGATATGTGTCAGGCGCCTGCGCCGCGTGACAGCCCTCTCGGCGGGCGCGGTCGCGCACCTTCGCCGAGACATCGCCGACGGGCGACGCACCTCCATGCCGGATCCCGCGGGACCCGTCGCCAGGGTCACCCCGGACGCGAGCGGGGGGCGGGAAGGTATCCGATACCCTGCGACTATAAAGTGTGTTCGTGTGGGTGGCTGCGTCACCGCCCCGGCGGCGTAGGCGTCAGGTCCGAGCACCTGAGCGAGCATCACGAGGGCCATGGGGCCGTCGATGTCGTGGGACCCGTGGCCCCGCCCGGTGCGCGACCGGCCGTGGGGACAAAGGAGTGTACACAGATTGGCAAAAATGACCTCTCGGAGCCGTTTCGGGGCATTCGTGTACACTGTTGCACCGTTGCGGACAGACATGGGGGCGCAGGAGTGTACACAGATCGGCGGAAACGGCTCCTCGGCATCGTTCTGGGGCATTCGTGTACACTGTTGCGACGCGAGGATCGCGCGAGTCGCGACGCGAGCCGCGTCGGGTGGCACGAGTGCCCCAACCACCATGGCGTGCCGGCGGCGCCCACTCGGTGGCCGTCTCCCCCTTGGTCGGGAAAACGGGCTCTGCGCGAGTGGCGCCGCCGCTAGGTTGGCGTCTTCATCGAGGCATCAACCCACACTAACCCCCGAAGAGCCGTTTTTTAGCCCGACGTTAACGCACCTTTACGCCTCTTCCTCAAAGTCGGACTTGGCAGCCCCACAGAGGGGACACACCCAGTCGTCAGGGAGTGCCTCAAAGGGCGTGCCTGCCGCGATGCCGCTGTCGGGATCGCCCACTGCAGGGTCATACACATAGCCGCAGGGGCCGCACACATACTTTTTCATACCTCAATACCTCGCCATTCTCTTAATTTTGTTGTTTTCTATGTCAGCAAAGCCTTTGCCAGGGCGGGCACGGCGGCGAAGTCCGCCTCCTCCGGATTCCATTGGGAGCGCACATGCTCTTCAATGACGGTGAAGCCTGCCTCCCGCAGCTTCTCCTGCAGCAGTTTCACGCTCTCGCCGCTCCAGCCGTAGCAGCCAAAGGCTGCGGCCTTTTTATTCTTGAACTTGAGCTGCTTCAAAAACTCCAACCAGCCCGCCACGGAGGACAAATAGCTGTTGGAGACCGTGGGGCTGCCCACGGCGATGGCACGGGACTTAAAAACCTCGGTCATGAGCTCGTTTTTATCCGTTTTGGCGAGGCTGAAGACCTTTACCACTGTCTCCGGGTTCTGTTTGTGGAGCTCTGCGGCGATGGCGTGGGCGAGCTTTGCTGTGCCCTCCCACATGGTGTCGTAGACGACGGTGATCTGATCCTCCTGATAGGCCGCTGCCCACTCCTCGTACTTGTTCACGATCTGCAGCGGTTCCTCCCGCCAAATGGCTCCGTGAGAGGGGGCGATCATCTCGATGGGTAGATTGAGCTTACCGATCTCTTCCAGTTTCTTGACGAGGATGGGGGAGAAGGGATTGAGGATGTTGGTGAAATACTTCATAGCCTCTCTGTAAAGGAGGCATTGATCCGCCTTGTCGTTAAATAGCTCTTCCACCGCATAGTGCTGACCGAAGGCATCGTTGGAGAAGAGGATGTTGTCGCCGGTAAGGTACGTCGCCATGGAGTCTGGCCAGTGGAGCATTCGCATCTCCACGAAGACAAGACGCTTCCCGTTGCCGATATCTACGCTGTCGCCGGTTTTCACAACGTTGAAGTTCCAGCCCCGCTTGCCGTACTGTCCCTCGATGCTCTTGACGGCATTGGCAGTGCAATAGATGGGCGTGTCGGGGATGTTCTCCATCAGCGCGACGAGAGCTCCGGAGTGGTCACACTCACCGTGGTTGGCCACGATAAGGTCGATCTTATGGAGATCGATCTCCTTTTCCAGATTCTCCACGAACTCAAAGCGGTGGGGTAGCCAGACCGTGTCGATGAGGGCGGTCTTTTCCTCCTCGATGAGATAGGCGTTCTGGCTTGAGCCGTTTTTGATGGAGTAATCCTCACCGTGGAACCACTCCAGCTCCCAATCGATATAACCCACCCAACTGACGTTAGCTTTTACATGCTTTCTCATGGTGTCCCCTTAGTTCAGTGTTGGCAGCAGGGCAATTTTGAAGCGGTCGTCCATGTTCACGATCTTGCCTTTCTGGTAGGGCAGCAGATCTTTCAGGGCGAATGCCTCGTCGCCTTATAGTTGGCTCCTCATGTGCAAGATCCCCTTTGTCCTCTCCACCTTTGCCAGTATAGAGATACTCTGCAAGAAGATCTGTATCTCAGGATACAAGGAAGTGATTTTTCGCTGTATACTTAGCGGTCACTACTGAAGGGGGGTGCGTTCCATGGACTTTCACATCCTAGAAAGCAGCTGGCTGTTTCAGGGCTTGTCAGCAGACCGGATCAAAGAGCTGTTCCAAGGGATCCCCTCTATTATCCAACGTTATGAGAAAGATGAGACAATCTTCCAGCCCTTTGGAACGGCGGATCGAGTGGGCATAGTTCTGAAAGGGAGCGTACAGTCCTATAAGCTGTTTCCCAATGGCAGCCAGGTCAATGTCACGGTCCGCCAAGCCGGTGATATCATCGGTCCCGCTGCGGTACTCTCGGTTCAAAAAAGTATCCCTCTGGTGTAGCGGCCTTGGAGCATACGGAGATCCTGATGCTTTCGCGCGACGATTTTCTTCGTCTGCTGAAGCGGGATCCGCATCTGGTGGAAAATGCCCTCTTTGAGATCTCTACCATCACCTACATGCTGCAGCAGCGGTTGGAGCTGCTGTCCTATCATGGGATCGATCAGAAGATTGCATTCTATCTGCTGGCGCAGTCTGCGCAGAGCGGTGAAGCTGTCATTCCGATCCCCGGCTCCATGACCAAATGGGCGCTGATGATGAACGTCTCCCGTCCCTCGCTGCATCGGGAGCTGAAGCGGCTGGAAGAACAGGGGCTGCTTCGCCATACGCCGGCACTGATCGAGATTCTGGACCCGCCGGCGCTGGGGAAGCTCTTGAGAAGATGAGCCCCGGGCGAAAACCGCCTGGAGTTTCCCTCAGACGACCTGTATGGTGTAATGGCCTTTGCCCTTCGTGGTACGGCGTAGTCCCTGCGTGGACAACATGCCGTCCAGCACGTTTTTGGCGTAGTGGGCGAAAAACTCCCGGATGTTGGAAAACAGCTCGCCATGCTCCTCCGAGGCACCCAGCTTTGTCTGCGCTTCTGTGAGCCGGTTGGCCAGGTCTTCGCTTTCCTGCGTCAGGATATGCAGCGGATCGGTGGATGGTCGGGGATGGCCGCAAGCGTCGCTGCACACCTGTGGTTGATGCAGGCCGACGTTAACAGCGTCGCCAAGGCGCCAGAAATTCTCGAAAAAGTAGTTGACAACTACTACGGGTACCGATATATTATTCCTAACGATATAACGCAAGACGATATAGCGGAAGACGTAAGGAAGGAGACATAGATGCCAAAGAGGGAAGACAGCGGGGCACTGACAGAGCCAACGTTTTATATCCTGCTGTCCCTACACGAGCCCACGCATGGATATGCGATCATGCAGGACGTGCGGGAGCTGACTGGCGGGAGGGTGAGCATCGGGGCGGGGACGCTCTACGGTGCCATAAACTCGCTCACCGAGAAGGGTTGGATACGAGCCGCAGGGGACCGTGCGTCTGACCGCAGGAAGGAGTACGTGATTACCGAGGGTGGGAGACAGGCCTTTGCACGCGAGGTCGAGCGCCTAGAGAGCCTCGTCGCCGACGCGAAGCCTGTCATCGAGCGCTCATTGCACGCATAGAGCATCAACTAAAAGTATCACATAGACTAAATTCACAGAGGGAGACTGACATGAGCGCGAGCACAACCATCAAGAGGGCATTCACCGACTTCTCGAAGGAGGAGGCCTGGCTTAACCAGATGAGCCATGAGGGCAAGGCCCTCGTCGACTACCGGGGCGGTAGGTACACCTTCGTCGACGATGAGCCGGGCACGTGGCAGTATGCGATCGAGATTCTTGGTCAGGGTGGCAAGGCCGGTAAAGACTACCTCTCCTTCCTTGAGGAGACGGGCATCGAGACCGTGGCCGTCTACGCCAATCGTGCCTATCTGCGCAAGAGGGACGATGGGACTGACTTCGAGCTCCATAGCGACCTTGAGTCCCGCCTCGAGCAGGCCAGGAGGGGGAGTGTGCCTTGGATAGCCATCCCGGTGTCGCAGGTCGGCATCGCGTTCACCCTCGTCCTCAACGCCTTCGTGGTGGACTCGG
>ERZ772874.1140-NODE-1140-length-14049-cov-24.737673_pt1 | contig 14049 bp, 10 predicted proteins | sample MGYA00580586_ERZ772874 | MGnify/ENA primary metagenome ERZ772874 (study PRJEB29015, sample SAMEA2737952) | human oral metagenome | biome: human oral; feature: human-associated habitat; material: dental | place: China | collected 2154 ... | reverse complement strand
CTCGGCTTGGGCAAGCCCCGTATCGATGAAGTTATATTTAGTACAGGCACTCAGAAGGAGGAGGCTGACGACAGCCAAGAGTGCACCCATACGTCTTAAAAGGGTGGTCATACGATATACGTAGCTGAAAGGTGAGACTTAGAAGTAGACGACCCAGTATTTACGCTGGAGGATCGATCCGTTGATGATCTTACCCGTCTTATCTTGGAAGGACGACTGAGGGATAGGGAGACAGAGAGCTCCACCAGCGATCTCACTAGGTGTAAGGCGCTGGAACTTCCCTCGGAGCTTCGTCGCATAGTAGCCGTTACGCAGGATGTCGTAGTAGCGACTATCGTTTTCGATGACGAACTCGCGCTCCCGCTCGTGGAAGATCGCTTCCTTGAGGTCGCTCTCGCCAGCGGCTGGGTAAGCAGTCGCTCCAGCACGCTCACGGATCTTGTTGAGGTCAGCCTTAGCCGGCCCTTCCTGCCCGAGCTTAGCGTAGCACTCGGCACGTAGGAGGTAGATGTCGGCGAGACGCCAGTAAACGTAGTTGGCGTCGACACTGATGAAGGAGAGACCTGTCGATGAGCTCGCATCATTCTCGAAGATGGCGTTGCGGAACTTATAGGGTACAGCGTAGTCGACACCATTGACCTCGTGTACCTGATCGGCTTCGTAGAAGAATGAGGTGCGACGAGTATCGCCCGCATCTGGGTAGAGTGCCTTGACCGTAGAGGCTAGCAGACGGAAGGAGGCATTGCCAATGTCTCCCTGAGTCTTGGTCTTGTCTACTGGCCAAGTGCAGAAGTTCTGAGCTACCTCATTATGTGTCACAGCTGTATTACTACGGGTCTTATCATAGACGAGGCTGAAGATTTCTTCGGGGTTGTCTGCTGCAGGATTGGATAGTAGCTTACATAGCTCCTCAGGGCTGGAGACAAGAGAGTAGTTCCCTGCTTGCCCATTGATGAGGATCGTGGCATACTCGATACTCTTGTTGTAGGCTTCTTGGGCATTGGCTCCCGAGAGATGATAGAGATCGATCATACTTCCCTTCCAAGCATAGAGGTGGGCTAGGAGAGCAGCCGAGTTCCCCTTAGAGGCATACTGCTTGCTTGTGATCACGGCACCACTGAGGTTGCGTAGCTTGTCGTGGGTCGGCAGGATCTTGTAGGCCTCTTCTGCGTGCGAGATCGCTTTATCTATGACGGAGAGCATCGAAGAGAGAGAATACTGGCGGATCGTCGAAGTGTTGTCCGTGATCACAGCTTCCCCATAGGCACGAGAGAGAAGGAAATATCCAAAGCCTAAGCCAAACTGAGCCTGACCGACATGATAGGCTCGGCGCTCTTCACTCAATCCTTGGGTGCGGTGGATGTTCTCAAGGAGTAGGTTAGACTCGAAGATCACATCATAGATGGGTTGCCAGTCATAGTTCCCGCTTATGATGGTACGAGGGTTCCATTCACGAAGCTCATTGGCCGAGACGGTCTCATCGGCGAGAAGACCTGCCTGCATGAGAATGCTGGTTGTCTCCATACAGTTATTGAGCTTAAAGTGAATGGAGGCCGTCGTGGTGTTCAATTCGCTTTCTGACGAGAACGCATTTGTATAGGTGATCGCGTTCTCTGGGGTGTAGTCTAGGCTACAGGCTGTACCTAGGAGAGAGAAGGCGAGGAATGGTGCTAGGTATCTCATAGCTATCACTAGAACTTGAGGTTGAGACCGAGGGTGAACTTACGGCTCAGAGGGTACATCTCGCCCGTGTCCTTCCCGGTGTAAGGATTGACGATTTCAGGATCGAGACCAGAGTAATTCGTCAGGAGGAAGAGGTTCTCTCCTGAGAGGTAGAGGCGGACATCCTTGAGGTGTAGACGCTTGAACCAAGTCTGAGGCAGGCTGTAGGCGAGTGAGAGCTGCTTGAGGCGGAGATAGCTCACATTCTCGATATTGCTATCGATGTCGCCATCATACTGTCCAGTATAGCCTGCATCAGCAAAGGTGATGGCGGGGAACTTCGTCTCATCACCTGGCTTCTGCCAGATGGATGCTGAGGAGAAGTCGTTCATCACAGGGCCGAACTTCTGGTTGAAGTTGAAGGTGCTATTGCGTACCATGTTCATCATCTTGCGCCCTAAGGTATAGGTGAAGAGCGTAGTGAGCGTAACACCCTTATAGGAGAACTGATTGGTGATACCCCCATAGGCTAGAGGAAGAGCACTCCCAGCGTAGTATACGTCCTTGCTGTCGATACGACCATCACCGTTCTGATCCTTGATCTTTCGACCGCCGACACGTAGAGGATAGTTCTCGTTCTGGAAGTAGAGCGGAGTGCGTACCCCTAGCTGATTGTAGTAGTAAGGGATGTCTTGCTCGCGCTGTACTAGACCTTCATCCTTGTAGGTATAGATCCCATAGGTAGGGCGACCTAGCACCTTGTCATCAAGGTCAGTATTGTCGTAGGAGGATCGGAAGAGGTTCCAGTTACGAGCGATATTGAAGCGTAGCATCCAAGAGAAATCCTTACGCTTGATGAGATCGGCCGTGAGGTCAAGCTCTATACCTTCGTTGGAGATAGCAGAAGAGTTCACCCAAGTCATCTTAGATAGGAAGAAGTTCCCAGGGGTGGGAATCTGCATCAGGAGGTCATAGGAGTACTTGTAGTAGTAGTCGAGCTTAACCTTGAAGCGATTATTGAAGAGATCGAGGTCAAGACCTAAGTCATACTGATCGCTCTTCTCCCATGTCAGACGGCTATTAGCCATGGAGCTAGGGATAAGCCCTGGCTCGCCGAGGTGTGTGCTACTCTCCTCCATCAAGCCGTGTGCGAGGTAGGCTTCTTGGAACTTCTGTCCAGACTTACCCCATGAAGCACGTACCTTACCAAAGGTGAGCCACCAGAGATCCTTCATGAATGATTCTTCACTGAAAGCCCAAGCAAGCCCGAGTGAGGGGAATGGAGCCCAGCGAACATCCTTGCCGAAGACGGAGGAGCCATCGAAGCGAATCGATGCATCGAGCATGTAGCGACGCTTGTAGTTGTAGGCCACACGTCCGAGGTAGCTTAGCATTGCCTGCTCTTGACGGTCAGTCACCAGGCTTTGTAGGGATTCTACCATCCCCTCGACTGTACGAGTCTTAGGCCATCCCTCACCGATTTCATGAATCCGGTTGGTTGGTCCACCCTGAGCACGTCCCTCCATCTTCTCTAGCAGGTCATAGGTATAGGTCATCCCTGCCAGGAGGTCGAAGTTGTGCAGGTTGCGGATGTTGAAGCGATAGGAGAGGAGGTTTTCCCACTGGATCATCGCCATCATCGAGCGTGAGGCTTCGACAGACGAGAGATTATTATAGTTGAGATAAGTGGGCTTGAAGATGTGATTCTGTGCAAAGTAAGTATCTGCAGAGGCTGAAGTATTGAACTTCAAGCCACGGATGAACTCGTAGTCTGCTCCGATCGAGAGACGGGCGTTGAACATTGAGTTACGAGCCTTGACATCACGGATCTTCTGTAGGGCTGCTTGCTCTGCCTGTGTGCCACGACCTGGGAAGATCGTGGGGGCTTCCTTAGGATCCACCCCTAGGCCTTGGGCACGAGAGCCATCGGCCGCATCCTGATTGTTGTAGGCCAGGTTGAGGCGAGTGAAGGCATTGAGCTTGGGAGCTAGACGTAGGTCGAGGTTGGAGAGGAATGTAGCTCGACGGAAGCCAGAGTTGATCTGGATCCCTCGCTCGTCATAGACACCTCCGCTGATGAGATAGCGGACATTCTCATTCCCTCCTGAAGCATAGACGTCCCCATTGGTGACACGCCCTACCTGGAAGATGTATTTCCACCAGTTCGTATTGTTATTGTAGAAGGTGTTGAGTGAGTCTTGGATCGAGGCGGGTGGTTGCTGCTCGCGGGGGAGGACATTCCCGTTTGCCCAGAAGAAGTCATAGGCACCATCATTACTAGGCTCCCAGCCGTAGGAGTTCGCATAGCTATTAGGTACGGTGACACGGTTGGTACGCCAGTCGTAGTGACCGATGCGCTGAGCACGTGCTAGCATTAGGTGAGCTCGACGCTCGCCATGACCACGCATCTGAAGAGGTGTAGCCGGTAGGAAGGAGATCGACTGAGAGAAGTTCACTCCGAACTCGGCCTTACCACTTTTCCCCTTCTTCGTCGTGATGAGGATGACGCCATTACCGGAGCGTGATCCGTAGAGCGAGGCTGAAGCAGCATCCTTGAGGACTTCTACGGACTCGATAGTTGAGGGATCTAGCCCTGCGAGGGCATTGATCCCTCCGGCTGCATCAGCAGGTATCTTGGAGAGGGGGACGCCGTCGACGACGAAGAGAGGGCTCCCGTCATTGACCCCTTGAGTGTTGAGAGAGCTGATCCCACGGATGGAGATTGCATTCCCTGCACCACCAGGAGCACCAGACTGAGAGGTGACCTGCAGGCCTGATAGCTGTCCCTGAAGTAAGCCTTCGATCGATGGAGCAGGAGCGTCCTTGAGTTGATCGGCCTTGATAGAGGCTACGGCGCCGGTAAGCTCACGGGTGTTACGCTTACCATAGGCGATGACGGTCACTGACCCGAGGTTCTTGACATCCTCCTTGAGGGTGACGACCGTGGGGGTACCCTGGGTGAAGGTGGCTGTTGCCTCCGTGTAACCCACGCAGGAGACGAGGAGCTTCCCCGTGCCCTTATCGGTATTGATGGAGAATTGTCCCTGAGCATTGGTCTGTGCTCCTAGGCGTGTGCCTTGGATGCGGACACTGGCCCCCATGACAGGGATGCCATTCTGATCCTTGACAAGCCCCGTGATCTGGGTCTTGACGGAGGATTGTTGCTGGGGACGGAAGATGCGTATCGTGCGTCCCTCGATGGCATAGATAAAGGGAGTCCCCTTGAGGATGCCTTCGATGGCCTTCTCGGCACTGACTTCATCGAAGGAGACAGTGGCCTTGTAGCCACCGGTGCGTACTTCGGGTTCGTAGACAATCTTGTAGCCCGAGTGAGAGGCGATGAAGTCGAGGATGGAGGCGACTTCCTTGTCTTTGAACGAGACAGAGATCGTCTGAGCTGGCGTCTGAGCCTGAGCAGTCTCGGGTAGGGCGATGCCTAGGGCGAGTGTACTCAGGGCGATACCTGCCAGCAGACAGCGTGTACCCTTGCGTGGTCTCATAAGTGATAGGTATAGATGTGACTTAGTTCCTTAATGCTAGAGGGAAGGTGGGGTAAGCTGTCGGGGCTTACCCCACCTTCTTTATGGAGTGGAAGAGATTAGCAGTTAGTGCTCCCATTTCTTGTCTTCGGGAGCGATGCTCTTGACGACGATATCACGGCGCTTCCCTTCATTGAGGAGCTTCTTGAGGACAGAGGCTACATCGGAGACAGTGACATCAGCGATCTTCACCTCATCCTTTTGCTTCTGCGCCTTCATGGAGGGGATGACCCCTGTCTCTGCATAGCTACTTAGGAGGGCGATCCAGACATCTAGTCCGAGCTTGTCGCCTAGCTGCTTCTCACGCTCTACTTCATCGAGGGTCAGAGGTACGTGTACCTTCTTGTACTCATCTTGGCTGATCTGACCGGCTGCCATGGAGCGTAGGATCTCGTAGGTGCGTGCCTTGAGTTGGTCAGCCTTCTCTCTAGAGGTAGTGAAGTGGATAGAGAGGGAGGAGCTAGGTGCTGGCTCTGCCGTGTAGTTCGTATTGACGGCGATACTGTAGGTCGCTTGATCCTTCTCACGAAGCTCGTCGAAGAGACGATCCTGAAGGAGGATCTGCAGGAGAGAGAGAGCCAAGGCCTCACGCTCAGTGAGCTTCTTGTCGCCGAGGAAGGAGATCTCTACTTCCCCTGCATCTCCTGCGATGTCTGCCTCGAAGGTGCGCTCGATGACCTGCTCCTTAGAGTTGTGATTGAAGACCTTATAGCTACGACGTGGAGCCTTAGGGTCTCCAGGGAGTGCAGCGAGGTAGGTCGTCACCAGGCGCTTAGCCTCGGCCTCAGAGAGATCACCTAGAATACAGCCCGTGAACTGTGAAGCGTCTCCGAAGTGCTCCTTATAGATGCGCTCGAGGTCAGCGTGGCGCATCTTGGAGAAGAAGGCTTCATCCTGACGGGGATTAGCTTCTGTGATAGGAGTCAAGAGCTCACGTATCTGCTGATCGATGGCTGCTCGGCCGACTTGGGGAGTAGAGGCATGGAGATAACGCTTGCGCTGTAGCCACTTCGTGAAGATAGGCTCATCGAAGCGCTGCTTATTCAGTACGAGATAGAGGTAGCTGAAGAGATCATCGGCACCGTCGACCTTGCTACGAGCCTGCATCCCGTCCATGTACTCTGTGATCGAGAGGCTGACATCTAGAGGGCGACCACGTAGCCAGGAGGCGAGCTGGTTACGATTGTACTTGTACAGACCAGACTGCATGATCAGGCTCTGCATAGCACTGAAGGCAGCGAGGTCCTTGGTGGGTACTGCAGACTGACCTCCAGGGGCTGAAGCGAGGAAGAAAACTTCACCCTTCAGCTCTTCGGGGAAGGCCTTATAGATGATCTTCATTCCGTTAGAGAGCTTCCACTCTGTCGCTCCTAGCGTGGGGAGCTTCTTCTCTGAGACGATCTTGCCCTGAGGTAGAGGGAAGTCGATGAGCTTCGTGATAGGAGCCTCTTCGTTATCCTGAGCCTGCTTGGTCGCATCCAGCTGGCTATACTTAGCGAGGAGCTCGGTAAAGGTCTTCTCGCTGATGGTCGGCTCGGAGGTCGAAGCATTATAGGTGATGAAGGCGAGGTTCTTATTTCCCATGAAGCGCCCTTTCACCCACTCACGCAGGTCTTCGGATTCTAGCTCAACGAGCGTCTCCAAGTTCTCCTCCAGCTGGGTGCGGAAGTCTTGGATAGGGGTGCCGTAGAGGTAGTTGTTACGGTAGATGTCCATGAAGTTCTCGGGCGTTCCCAATGTACGCTTGTCGGAGAGGATGCTCTTCATGTCATCGTAGATCTTCTGCTTCTCGCTGTCGAAGTCTACCTTGTCAAAGCCCATCGCTGCCTCTACGGTGCGCCCGTAGAGTAGCTGCTTTAGGGCAAGCTCGTCTTGACCTTGGTAGGGGACGACATCCCAAGCGAACTGCGCATAGCCACGTACTAGAGGTGAGTAGCTCACTGAGGCGGCGATGAAGCCCTCCGTGCCACGATTACGTAGGCGAGCGAACTGCTGAGGAGCTAGCTTATTGAAGAGCTGACCGAGGAGATAGTCTCGGCGTGCCTCCTCACGGCTTCTGTTCGTCGGGGTAGCGATGCGCTGGTAGAGCCCGAAGGAGGGGTACTGATTTTCCTTGTCGACGAACTGGAAGTAGCGAGGCTGTACATTGTCCTCGATCGTGAAGACGGGGCGTGCGGGGCCCTTCTTGTTCGCAGGGAGTGTAGCGAAGAGCTTCTTCACCTTCTCTTCGTAGGCCGCTGGGTCAATATCCCCCACGATGATCACGCACTGCAGATCGGGGCGGTACCAGGTCTTGTAGAAGGCCTGAATGTCCTTATAGGAGAAGGTGCGCAGGACATCGAGCGAACCGATGACGTTTCGCTTGGCATACTGCGAATCATTATATATGGCAGGAGCGATGGCATCACTGAGACGCTTCTGTAGGTCGTTTCGGCTACGCCACTCTTCGATGATGATCCCACGCTCCTTGTCGGTATCCTTTTGGGTGATATTGATACCACCACACCAGTCGTGTAGGATGAGGAGGACGGAGTCGGTGAGCCCCTTCGCATCGGTAGGTACTTCCATGATGCTATAGCGGGTCTCATCCTGTCCTGTGCGAGCATCGAAGCTGTAGAGCCCTCGCTGGCGCAGGAAGGTCATGACTCCCTCGGGGTAGTGCTTGGTGGCATTGAACGCCATGTGCTCCAGATAGTGCGCCAGCCCATTCTGCTGGTCATTCTCAAGTAGAGCACCGACATTCTGTAGGAGGAAGAAATTGGCTGTGCCCATGGAGGCACCATCATCACGGCTGATGTAGTAGGTTAACCCATTGGGGAGCTTTCCGGTGCGTAAGGTAGAGACCTGTGCACTCAAAGGGGAGGTGTATATGCCCAGGGCACTCAGTGCGCCCACGAGGGCAAGCGTCCTCCAAGGAGATCGGTTCTTTGAGCTCATCTCACTTGATGTATGAGGTTAGATAGGTGGCAGAGGGTTCTTCCTTTGGAGTGTCGCCTTCTCAGAAGTATTCCTTGGGTAGATTCGCCCTATGCTATGTGATCATTTTCCCCCAAAAATACGCATTTTCTTGTACAAATAGGTACACTCGATCTGCTTGCTTGGGTAGTGTGCCTGTGCTGTGCTCGTCGTCGGGAGGTTAGGTATATTGTGGCTACTTCGTTGGGTATATTGTGACTCTCCGGTTAGGTATATCGTGATCCCCTCGTTACGTATATCGTCGTCTGAGGAGCTGAATGATGGTGCTCGAGAAGAGGAAAAAGAAAAGCCAACCTTAGGCATAAGGCTGGCAGAGGACGAGGCGAAGCTTCTCGATGCAGGGAGGTGGATGGGGGAGAGGGCTTAGTCCTCTTGGGGGAGGAGCTCCTGTAGGGTGATGCCGAGCTCGGAGGAGTGAGCGGGGTAAACCTTGCAGAGGGCAAGGAGCGCCTTGTGGGCGGCATCTTGGTGGGCGAGCTTCTTGCTAGCCCCTGAGCCGACGCCGACCTTGCGTTCGTCGATGAACACTCCGCATACAAAGGGGACCCCGGAGCGCTTAGGCTCCTGAAGCATACGGAAGTCTAGGGAGAGGTGGTGGCGCTGTGTCCATTCCAGTAGGAGAGACTTATAGTTCGTCGTCTGCTCCCTAAGGCTCGTCTCTAGCTGGAGGAAGAGGGGGAGGACACGCTCACGGATGAAGCGATCGGCATAGAGGTAGCCTCGGTCGAGGAAGATTGCTCCGATCAGTGCCTCCAGGGTGTTACCATAGATATCGGCACTCATCTGCCTAGCTTCCCGACGGATGTGTAAGAGCTTGTCTAGCCCCATCTGCTGGGCAACGGCATTGTTTACTGCCCGCTTGACCATGGCACCACGTCGCTTGCTCATCTCGCCTTCGTCCCAGTCGGGGTGCTCGATGTAGAGGTGGTGACTCATGACGGTGGCCAGTACCGAGTCGCCGAGGAACTCTAGGCGCTCGTTGTTGAGCTTGCGCCCCGTCTGATCTGTGCGACTCATAGAGCTGTGACGGAAGGCTAGGTCATAGAGCTCCCGATCCTTAGGCTCGAAGCCGAGGATCTCGACAAGATGAACAAGAGGCCCCTTGGATCGTAGTCCTAGGAGCCTCTTGATAGGATCGAAGACGTAACTAAAGAGCATTGCGATCTGTAGCGTGTCTTGAAAGTGGTGATGTATGTCTTAGGCGAAGTGCTTACTTCTCGAACTTCTTGAAGATCACACTCGCATTGTGTCCCCCGAAGCCAAACGTGTTGGAGAGGGCTGCACGTACGGTACGGCGCTGGGCTTCATTAAACGTGAAGTTCAGCTTGTAGTCGATCTCGGGATCTTCGTCGTCTGCAGCGTGGTTGATCGTAGGTGGTACTACGTCTTCCTCGACGCTCTTCAGAGCGATCATAGCCTCCAGCGCACCAGCGGCACCGAGGAGGTGACCGGTCATCGACTTCGTAGAGCTGATATTGAGCTTGTAGGCTGCTTCTCCGAAGACTTCCTTGATCGCCTTAGATTCAGAGATGTCTCCGACAGGCGTGCTCGTGCCGTGGACGTTGATGTAGTCAATGTCTTCGGGCTTCAAGCCAGCATCCTCGAGAGCATTACGCATGACGAGCTTAGCACCCAGCCCTTCGGGGTGAGTAGCTGTGAGGTGGTAAGCGTCTGCAGAGAGACCTGTACCGACGAGCTCACCATAGATATGTGCTCCACGACGTAGAGCGTGCTCTAGCTCCTCGACGATAAGGCAAGCAGCTCCCTCGGCCATCACGAACCCATCGCGCGAAGCACTGAAGGGACGAGAGGCTCCCTGAGGATCATCATTGCGCGTAGAGAGGGCGTTCATGGAGTTGAATCCACCGACACCAGCCGCGCAGATAGAGGCTTCAGCACCTCCGGTGATGATGACATCGGCCTTACCGAGACGAATGAGGTGGCAGGCATCGATCAGGGCATTCGTAGAGGATGCACAAGCCGAAGCCGTAGAATAGTTAGGACCGTGGAAACCATACTTCATCGAGACGTGCCCGGCAGAGATGTCCGAGATCATCTTGGGGATGAAGAAGGGGTTGAAGCGAGGGCCTGCTTCGGGGTCGTAGCCACGGACTTCCTCCTCGAAGGTGCCGAGACCACCGATACCAGAGGCGATGATGACCCCGACACGGTTCTTGTCCACCTGCTCTACATCGAGCTTGGAGTCAGCGATAGACTCTTCGGCCGCTACCATAGCGAACTGGGCATAGCGGTCGAGGCGACGTGCCTCCTTGCGATCAATGTACTTGGTGACATCGAAGTCCTTTACCTCGCAGGCAAACTGCGTCTTGAACTTCGAGGCGTCGAAGAGGGTGATCGGACCCGCTCCGCTCTTGCCAGCGACGACGGCTTCCCACGTCTCGCGAGCCGTAGCTCCGAGAGGTGAGATAGCGCCGATGCCGGTGATGACGACTCTCTTGAGTTCCATCAGTCGATTGTTTTTATCGCTTGTCAGCTAGGACAGGCAGCGATTAAGCCTTCTTGCTTTCGATATACTTGATAGCGTCACCGACAGTCTTGATGCTCTGTGCATCTTCATCGGGGATCTGGATGCCGAACTCCTTTTCGAACTCCATGATGAGCTCTACTGTGTCGAGAGAGTCTGCACCGAGGTCAGCAGAGAAGTTTGCTTCAGGAGTGATTTCTGATACTTCTACGTTGAGCTTGTCCTTGATGATTTCCTGTACCTTTTCGATTACCTGTGACATGATTGTTCTTTCTGTTATAAGTTATTACTGTTCGTTGCTTTTTGTTCCATTGGCTTACCTTTGTCTCCCAGAGAAGAAGCAGGCTTCGCTCTTGATCGACGCTGTCGTGTAGCTCGCTAGGAGACTGCACATATAAGCCGGATTTGTGCACAAAGATACAATTATTTATGAAACAACTAGCAATCTTTGCTTCAGGCAATGGCTCCAACGCTGAGGCTATAGTCCATTATTTCCGCTCTACAGCCGAGGCGGAGGTCGCCGTGATCCTCACGAATAAGGCCGATGCTGGCGTGAGAGAGCGGGCGAAGCGACTGGGTATTCCGTGCTATCACTTCACCTCGGCCGAGATGCGGGAGGGGGTGAAGCCACTCAGCTTGCTACGAGAGCAAGGGATCGACCTCATCATCTTAGCTGGCTATCTTTGTCTCGTGACACCTCCTTATATTATGGAGTATCCTGATCGCATCATCAACATTCATCCCGCCCTCCTGCCTGCCTATGGGGGCAAGGGGATGTATGGTGATCATGTCCATCGGGCGGTGCTGGAGGCTCGTGAGCAAGTCTCGGGGATCACCATCCATCTCGTCAATGAGCGCTATGATGAGGGCAGGCATCTCCTCCAAGCGACCTGCCCCGTGCTCGAGGGGGATAGCCCCGAGACCTTGGCATCACGTATCCATGAGCTAGAGCATCGCTTCTTCCCCACGACCATCGCTCAGTATCTTCGCTTCCTACCCTAGAGGAATCAGTGTTACCTCCGAAGGGGCATCAGTAGTGCCTCTCGAGAGGCAACAGTAGTGCCACCTCAGGGGCAACAGTAGTGCCTACTAGTTGGTCACATCATACCCTCATTTTCCTCTTCTTTTTCTTCATAAAGAGCCAAGCGGTAGACACCTCATCGGGTGCCTACCGCTTGTGCTTTGGAGGAGGTCGTGAGGACTAGAAGTAGCCTTCGTCCGTCCCCTCGTTACCGGTATTGGTGTAGTACTGGATGAAGTCAGCTTGGACAGACTCCCAGGAGTCAGCCTTCAGCAGACGGATCAGACGCTCAGCGATGGGGCGAAGATCGACTGCGGTCTTCTCCCAGCTGATGGGGAGACGCTGGAGCTTTTCACGCTCTTCGTCGCTCTGGGCTGCGGCAATGCGCGCGCTGAAGTCGCTGTCGATGGCTCCGATCACCTCATCGTAGAAGGTCGGTGCAGCGAAGATCGACACAGGAAGCTGGAGACGAAGTAGACGCTTGCCCTTCTTGACGGTGCTGTTAGGCTGGTAGAAGGGCGAAGGCTCTCCACCCTCGAGCTTGCCAGCAGGCGTGTACCAGAGGTCGATATTCAGCGTGTACTCTCCGAGCTGGAGGAACTGATAGTAGCCCTTGATGCCGATAGGCTCGGTGCGAGGGAGGAACTTGTACAGCTTCTTCCCATCGGGACCAAGAGGGCTCTTAGAGGCGGACTTGTCCCAGACGTTGGTGTCGCAGTAGACGTAATTCAAGAGAGACGTCTGCGTCGCGTCTGTGGTGGCGATCGCCTTGCCGTCCCAGTCCTTCCCGTCGCTTAGTGAGGAGAAGAACTGATAGCTTCCTCGTACCTTTTCGCTAGCATAGTCATTATTGATGAGCTGACCAGCGCTGTCGTAGAGACGGAGGATAGCCCCATACTCAGGCTTGGCAGAGTAGGGGATGCTAGTGTCGTAGAAGAAGGTCTGGTAGCCGATGAAGCGCTGGAGGGACTGCGGGTCGAGCTTCCAGACATCTCCCTCGCGGACGAAGGTGAAGGTCTGAGTGTTGTAGATATCCTGATACTTGAATACACCACCTGAGGGGACGAAGTGGAAGCTCTTCTCCCCGTGGAGATGCCCATTGCTGAGCGTGAGGGTGATCTTCTCGGGGATCTTGGCTTCGATCGGATCAGTGATCTGGGGTGGTTCGCTGATTCCTGGATTGTCCTTCTGACGGCAGGAGCTAAAGGCGAGGAGTGCTACAGCGAGGGTAGCGACTCCGAAGATGAACTTTCTCATAGGGATATAGTGCTAGAGGATTAGTGATTGGATTTCTCGTTGAGGCGGAAGAAGACCTGCAGGGTGATGTCGGGTTCACTCTGAGGGGCAGAGGGGATGTAGTAGGGGCGTACCTTGCGACCTGCTAGGTCGGTGAACTTGGTGTTGTAGAAGTGCTGGAGGACGATGTGTACCTGCGCTTCTGCTTCACTGCTGTCGGTAGGCTTGTCGAAGTAGATCAGTCCCTTGAGGCCTACGGGATTCTTCACACCATGGTAGACGTCCGTATAGGCATACTTATAGAGAAGTAGGTGGGGGGCATTGATGTCTACATAGGTGTAGCCCTTGTCGTAGTCCTTGTTGGTGTCCTTGTCGGTGCGCTGGAGTACCTGACGGAAGAAGTGCTGGTGTCGGTCGAGCTGATCCGCTGAGATGAGCTGATCGTTCATGGGCTGACCCGCTGCATTCTTGTAGGAGATCTCTAGGGCATAGACACGGCCAGGGGTCTTGCCGGCGCTCTCTACGCTGAAGGTGTCTTCGCCTTCTGCTCCGGGGGCGTAGTTCTTGATCGTGATCTTCTGCTCCGTAGACTTCGACCAGTCGACATCATCGTAGGTCGTCGACTCGGAGAAGGTGACCCCAGGCTTCAGTATCCCTGATCGGAGGGTGACGTCGGCACTCGTTGGGGTCTCGTGTCCCTTGTTATTCCGTTCGTCCTCTGCCGTCTTAGGGCGAGGGGTGCTGCTGGAGCAGGAGGAGATAGCTAGTGGTAGAGCTAGTAGGGCGCAGGTGAGGGCGCCGAGGAAGAGTTTCTTGTTCATTGTCTTTGTCTTATCTAGGGGTGAGAGGTTGGGATTTGCTTAGAATTTGTAGTGTAGGGAGAAGCGAATGTCTCGTCCGACATCATGGGAATAGTAGCGGGCGCGATTCGTGTACTCCTTGTACTGTGTATTGAGGAGATTATCTGCCGAGAGCGTTAGGCGCAGGCTCTGTCTACCCCCGAGAGGGCGGGTGTAGCTAGCTTCGAGCCCAAAGAGGTGATAGCCTGCAGGACTGTCGGTGAGATCCGTGGCGGGATCGAACCGGCGCTGACGATCGACGAACTGATGCCCTAGGCTAAGCTCGGCCGA
>ERZ772874.1131-NODE-1131-length-14117-cov-21.585194_pt1 | contig 14117 bp, 10 predicted proteins | sample MGYA00580586_ERZ772874 | MGnify/ENA primary metagenome ERZ772874 (study PRJEB29015, sample SAMEA2737952) | human oral metagenome | biome: human oral; feature: human-associated habitat; material: dental | place: China | collected 2154 ... | reverse complement strand
ACGTGGCCTGTGGCTCGGCCAAAACGTGCGGATAAAATCATGCGGCGTATAAGACCTTGCCCTTGGTGAAGGGGTGTCGCGGCTTGCAGAGCCTGGTGCGGAAGCCGACGCACCCCATGAACTCCGCGTAGTCGCGCTGCCAGACTGGCCTGCCGTCGAGGTCGCGCCTGACCACGACGGACTTCATGTTGTCCGTGAGCACCTCGCCGGGGATCCCCATGGCCATGAAGGCGTGGACCATCCCTATGAGCAGGTTCTCCTGGCGCGCGTTGGGGAAGAACTCGACGTAGGAGCTGCCGCAGTGGTGGCACACCATGGCGAAGCACGCTATCTTGTGCTCGGCGCCGTCCAGTCCGACGACCGTGACGAAGCCCCAGTCCATCTGGTACGCCTGACCGGGCCCGGTCACGAAGCGCTGCCCGCGGCTCCCCTGCGGCGCGACCGCCCTTCTCCTTGCGGGGACCAGGTCTATGTGGGCGGCTACGTAGACCTTGACGCTCGTGAGGCCGCCACGATATCCCTGGCCGACCAGCCTCTCGTAGATCACCTGCGAGTTGGTGACGCCCTTCCCGAGCAGGTCGTCCACAAGGCCGGTGTGTCCGGTGAGCACGGTGGTCCCGGCCTTCCGGCCGGTGTTGCCATGCGGGAGCACCCTGAAGCCGTGGCCCTTGATGGTCCTGGCCCTCGACCTCGTCAACCCGGTCCTGCGACAGAGGTCGGCCAGGTTGCACGCCTGCGGGTCGAACCCCTCGCCCGCCTCGGCCGCCATCTCCTCCAGTGCCTTGTCTATAATCTCCTGTAGGTCATCGCGTCTCTCGTTCACCTCGATAGTCCTCCTAACGCCGGCGCATTGGCAAAACCAGCTTAGGTGGCGGTGACGGACGCGATGGCCATTTTTCGTTGACCGGGAATGGCCAAATCGTTGCGACTATTCGTGGCTAGAATCGCCCGGCGCTAACATCGGGATATTTCAGCTCAATCCCCTCTACCTTGCTATTTGTCTTGATGCCAGTCTGTTTCTTCCTTATCTCGTTAAAAATCGCCCGCAAGTCTTCATCACTGGCACTAAGGGTGACGTTGTTCTTAATGAGAGGACGAATGTAGTCCTCTCTAGCTGGCTTGGATACAACGAATGCTACGGAGCTTAGGAACGTGTCTATGCTCGCATCGGTGACTTTTGAATCGTCGATATATGCTTTGTCTTTACATGCCTTTATGAGAGAAGCGCGAACGTCTTTCTGCGCCTGATCTTTCATGTCAGCAAACTTAAATTCAGACAGCTCTGGGTCATCTTTTACTGTGCTGGTAACCTTTTGCACAAAAAGGATGTGCTTAACAAAATAATCTTTGAACTCACTGACATAGTTTTTGTAAAGCGTGACAAGATCCTCGCCCAGCCCCTTCGGCCCAATGCCAGTGCCGGACCCCTTGGATTGCACGTCATAAAGATGCGCAGCGAGTCTATCCATCCCCGTGACATCATTGAAAAAGTCAATCGCGAAGCTAGTGATGCCATCCTGATTGTCGTCATAGCAAATCAGATGAAGCATAGCTTTCGTCTCTGTTTCAGCAGCTGAAGCTGCCGCTCGCTCAGACGAGGATATCTTGTACTTCATGTCATCACCACTCATCAATGACGGAAGAAGGCCCATCGCTTCCATTTGAAGAAGACTTGATCTTCCCTCCAAACGTCTGCTCGACAAACTCCGCGAGCTTTCCCTCCTTGGCGAGCTCTGCCGAGTCGGCCTTGACGAAGTTCGTGTCGCATCCGCCTCCGACCTCGCCGTCGTAGCCAAGGATGTAGTGCGTCGCTATCTGGTAGATGATCTCCGTCGGCGCGATGCCGAAGACCTGCCTCTCGAGGATGTGATCGAGCCTCTCACGCTCGTCTGGGAAGAGCTCCCGCATCCTCTCGCTATTGTAGAGCCGCGTGATGATCTCGGTGATGTAGAGCCCGCTCTTCATGTAGAGGTCGGCGAAGGTGTGCTCCGGGTCGTCGAAGCACCCCGGGTTCTCCTGCTCGAACAGGTCGACCATCTGCACGACGACCCTGCGCGGAGTGAAGATCTGGTTCGTCTTCTGGGGTGGCACGTAGTCGAAGATGTCCTCGTCGAGCGACTCGTCGAAGTAGTTGGCAAGCTTCGCGCGCAGGTCGATGAACTCACGCACCGAGTCGTCGAACACCACGGGGTCGAAGAGCTGGCCCTCGAAGTGGACCGTCTCACCGGTCTCGGGGTCCCTCATGTCGCCCCCGTCGCGCAGCAGCCGGAACTGTTCCACGGTCACGCTCGTGACCTCCTTGAAGACCTCCGCCGGGATGATCTGGTCGAACGTCGCCAGCGTCGTGTCCTTGTCGCCGTATGCCATGAGGAATGACGGTATCGTCCGGGAGAAACCGCGCAGGTGGTCACGGATGCCGCCCTCGATGGCCTGCTTCTTTGCCTCCTTCTTGGCGGTCTCCACCTCCCGCACCACGGTCTCCCCGGCGCCCTTCACCAGCTCCTCACGCGAGTCCTTGAGGCTCTCCACGAGGCTCTGGCGGGCTCCCTCGAGTCGTGCGTCGTACCTGTGGTTGATCTCGTCTGCTTCGGTCTGCGTCTGTGCGATTTCGAGCTCGTCTGCACGGCCCTTCTCTATGCGCCTCTTCTCGATGGTGAAGTTACCCATCTCGCGGTTGAGCCTGATGCCTACATCCGCCTTGATGCGGCGCTCCACTTTCTTCTTCTGGGAGGACTTGAACTCGCTTCCGTAGTTCTGGTTGGCAGCGTCCACGAGCGGCTTCGTGATGCTGTCGCTGAAGACCCCTTGCAGCTTATCGAGGAACGCGTCGTCGGGATCGCCTGTCTCATCGACGGTGATCGAGTCGATAACGTCGTCCAAGTCATCGGCGATGGTACCGTACACCTTGTCGCCGAACATCCCGTCGGCGAGGCCTATCACCTGCTCCTGCGGGATGGCCACCTCTCCATTCTCATCGAGGTTGAGATCGTCTGCCGTGTCCTGCTGGATGCCGAGCTCCTTTGTTGGTGCCCTGAAGGGTTTGAGACCCTGCAGCACCTCGAGTACCTCTGCGGGCGCGCGGAAGACGCCCGCGATGTTCTGGAAGAGGAAGTCACTCATGAAGCCGCGCCGCACCACCTCGCGAGACCGTATCTTGCGTGGGATGGAGAGCACACGCTCGGCGTCGAGCTCGACCATCTCGCCGTCCTCGTCCTCGCCGATGACCGGGAAGAAGTTCAGCAGCGTGCGCACGCGCTGCTTGCGGTCGTCTGCGGTGCCGCCGCCCAAGGCGGTGTCGGTGTAGAGGTCGTTTGCGAACTCCTCGAAGATGGTGAGCGTGCGAGCCGGGTCGAAGTCGAAGGCGTAGGCGTTCTCCTTGCGCAGGAACCTTCCGCCGACGTTGAAGAGGCAGGGGTTTTGCGCGCGGAACGCCGCCTGCATGTAGAGCGAGGGACTCTTCATGTTTGAGAGCATGAGGACGGCCGTCCACTCGGGGATGGTGACGCCGGTGGTCAGCTGCCCCACCGAGAGCGTGATGGTGCGCTCTGAGGAGGCTATAGCCTTGCGCACCTTGTCGAACGCCCTGGTGCTCTCGCTCTCGTCGTCGAGCCTGCCGTCGCCGGCCGCGAGTACGACCTCGTAGTCCTTGAACACGGGGTGTGCCTTGAGCTTCTTGGCGAGCGCCTTGGCGGAGTCGACGCGGTTGAGCATCCAGAATGTGTGGCGCAGCTCGTCTCGGAGCTCGGGCGTGGAGAACGGGAACTTCCTCTGCGTGGTGAGCGCGTCGAGGAAGCAGTCGACGTCGTCGTTGTGCAGGAAGTACCCGCTGGCGTTCGTGGCAAAGAACTCGTTCAGGTCGAAGGCGTACTCGACGGTCTCGCCGTCTATGTCCACGCCGCGCCTGACCTCGTCCAGGATGATGTCGGACATCTGGTAGGTGAGCATGTTGAGGCGCGGCAGGTCCGTGTAGGGGTTCGACAGCTCCTCGTCGTCCCAGTTGCGCTTGGCCCTCTGCTCGTCGGCGTAGGTCCAGTTGAAGATGGCGTCCTCGGGGAACTTCTCGTTGGCAATGGCCTTGAAGGGCGTGCCGGAGAGGTGCAGTGTGAACTTGCGCTTTATATGATCGAGCGCCACGTCGGTCTTGAGGGTGTCCACGCCCTCGTGCGCCTCGTCGATGATGAGGACGTCCCACTCGAGGTTGGCCACATGCTCGAGCTTGTCGTATTTGCCGCCGAAGTCGATGGCGCCCTTGAGGTCCTGCAGGCTTACGAACTCGATAAAGCCTTCAGGACCGCCCCTTTGGAGACCGTCGAGGTACTGCTCGCGAGAGAGGCAGTAGGGCTTCTCCTGCAGGGCGCTTGCGGAGCTGATGAATGCCAGTCCCGATTCGGTCCCGACAAACTTGACGTAGTCGTCGTACCAGGAGTTGGCGATTGTGGGGCGGTTGGTGACGATGAGGACCTCTTGTGCGTCCAGGCGTCGGCAGAGGTCGTAGCTCGTGAGCGTCTTGCCGAAGCGCGGCTTGGCGTTCCACAGGTACTCGCCGTGCTCGTGGAGGCGCGCGTAGTCGGCTGTCTGCTCAGAGGCCCTCTCCTGCTCGTCGCGCAGGCGGTAGTCGATGGTCGCGGGCGCGTCCTCGACGACGCCGTGGTTCTCGCGGAACTCGTAGAAGTGCTGGTGCGCTGGGTCGGGCTCTATCTCGAACCACTCGGTGCCGGGCTTGTTCGCAATGTCGAGCCTGCGCAGGTAGCCGTGGAAGTCGGTGTCGTGGAAGGTCTCGCCCGTGTCCTCATAGGTCGCGTTGCCGCGCCATTCGAGCCTGTAGGCGACGTCTGCGGTGTGGGTCTGCTGCGTGAGGCGCGTCTTTACGTTCTGCTCCGTGTAGCCGATCTTGGTCCAGCCGTCGTGGCGGGCGATCTCGGGCGTGGTGTAGGCGTATATCTGCGGCAGAGCTGGGCGAGATATCTTGATGAGCCCGCTGATGTCGGTGACGGCCATTGCTAGTCCATCTCCTTCACGTGGGACTCGATGAAGTTGATTTCATTGTCGTCGAGACCGTACTTTGAGTAGAGCCGCTGGTCGATCTCGGGGATAGGCTTCGACCAGTCGATGTCTGAGTCACTCGTGAAGTCCTGGAGCGGAATCGTCTTCCATACTTGCGATGGGCTGTGCTGCGTCGCCTTCTTTACACCAAGAAGAGCCCTAAAAAACTTTGTTTTGTAATAGCGTGCAAGATTACAAGCCTCACCCTCAGTCTTGAAGGGCCCGGCGTTCAGGAATGTATCCGATGAGCCTGTATTGGGACCAACTACCATTGGTTCTGCGAGCATTTCTCCGTATTTTCCTGAGTTGTTAGCTTCTGGAATCAAAAGCTTGAATCCGTCTGTGTACTCGTTCTCGCTGATGAACCTCTTTGCGATATAGCGATGCCCTCTCTTGCCATTTATCCGGCCAAAGAACTTATAGACATCTGCTTCGGGGCCGTTCGGCTTGACTGTAAAGATCTCGGGCAGCGTCTCCATTACCTTCGAGACTATTTTGATTCGGTTCCCTGGCCCAAGTTGCGCTGATACGTTTTCGTTCTCAGCATTCTCTTGGTAGAAGAGGTCCGAGAATTTATAGCAACGCTGCGATGCAAAGATGCTGTCTAGGCGCAACTGCCCACTTGTCGCATGATTGACTTTCTTTAATATCCCGTTGAGCTCCGGATAAATTGTGAAAGTCTCTATTGCCCCAAAATCAGAGGTGGCATCTCTCAGCGTGACTGCGATTCCACCCTTAATGTCTGTGTTGGGGAAGACCGTTGATGCATCAGGCTCATATGACAGAACTTTCAAATGTTTGTCGTTCAGCATCTTTTCATTCCACGCTTTAGGCGTTTGACCGGCGTCGAAGAGAAAGCGGCCAGGCGTAACAAGCTCGACTCGATCGCTCACTTGATAGGCTGCGTCCATGAATACGTCGTATATTGGCGGCTTTCGGTCGTTGTCGTCTTTATCACTCTGGTACGGAGGGTTGCCAATCACCGCGTAGAATTTCTTATTCATGGGACGTGCCTTGCCTTTCATCACTTGGAACTCGAGGGGCTCGTTCTCCTGCCAGTCGTATATGACGCAGAGGGGCACCGTCTCGCCGGGCTCCTCTTCCCTTTCTTCTTCAGCTGCATCGTCGAAGGGCGATTCGTCTAGGAGATCAAACAGCGTGGGCTGCAGGGGCTCCGGCACGGGCTCCTCGTATCCGAAGAGCACCGATTGCACGACGGCGTCCATCTTGTTGGTGGGCACCGCGCAGGTGAAGCCGTTCATCTGCCAGAAGTTCCACGACACTATCCACGCGGCCTGGTCCAGCTCCTCGTCGGATATGCCCGCACCCCAGCGCTCGCGCAGATGCTCGCAGAATGTCTCGAACACGTTAATGCGCGCGAGGAGCAGGTTGTCTCCCTGGTACTCGAAGCCGTAGGAGGCCTTGAGGGCGGAGAGCCCCCAGCGCACCCACTCGTGGCGCGACTTGGTCTTCTCACTGACGACCCGCAGCTTCCTATCGAGGAAGCCTATGCGCTCCGCCACAGGGAGGGCGTCTCCCGTGACGGTGTCGTAGCGCGAGCATACGAAGGGCGCCTCTCCGCAGGTTATCTCCAGGCGGGAGCTCTCGACGTAGGCGTGCCAGCCGTGGCCTTTCCTCCTGGGGAAGGTAACCGGCTCAGCGCTGGCGCGCCACGTGGTGCCGTCCTCCGCGTTGAAGGCGTCCCGCGCGCCGAACCAGGCGGCGTCGAGGTCGTTGCTCATGCGGTTCACCAGCCACGACGGAGTGAACACCTCGGCACGCGTCCTGGTGCGCTGCGACTGGTACTCCTGCTCCTTGGCGATACGGGGCTTGATGACGCCGGAGGAGAGGCCGGTGATCTTCTCGACGGTTATCTCGTCGTCGCCCATGTAGCCGTCGCCGAGGGCCTCGTACTCGTTGTCGGCCCAGATGATGTTGCGGCCGGTGGTGCGGTCGCTGAGGAGAGTCTCCAAGATGCGCGTCGGGTAGCGTGAGTCGAAACTCTCGATGAAGCCCGAGCCAGCGGTATGTAGCTCGTCTAGTGCCACTGGCTATTGCCTCTTCTTCGTAAGTTCTTCAATCATGCACATGCGGATGAAGGCGCTGAAGCTGATGCCGCGCAGGTTCGCGGCCTCTGCTCCCGCTTCCTTGAGGTTCCTGGGTATGCGCATGGTGATGGTGGTCATGTCGCCACCGACAAGCTGCTCCTGCAGCTCGGTCTCGGTAGCGCCGCTGTTCACAAGCTCCGAATACTTCACCTTGTGCACCCGCCTTTTGAATAAATACAACGTGAATACATTCTAGCAGCAACGCATTTGCACAAGCGTCGGCTCCTGCCGCATGCAGCAGATTTCCAGCTCTAAGCAAGCAGCCTATCTTGTGCGCACAACGAACGAGATAGCGCTTGTCGGCACCGGGAGCCACGCCCATCGCGCTGCCGCTTCGATGGCACGCCGCCCCACCCGGATGCCGAGCGACGGGAGCGCGCGCGTACGCGATACGCTCCCTTGCGGGGGATGCCCCGCGCCCCTAGAAAGCCCGGACGGGCGTCCGGGCGAGACGCGCCGCCTCTCGGCGCCTAGGGGGACCATGGAGAGATTCGATAGGCGCCTGCACGTTCGTGTGGGACAAGCTGATATTGAACGCGCGCAGACGCTCGCGGGCGCGCTGGACATCACCACGTCCGCTCTCGTGAGGCTGCTCCTGCAGCTGCCGGCGAAGGACGTTGCGGCACGCCGCCACGTGGTGCTCGACCTAACCTGCGCCAACCGCCTCTACCGCGAGCTCAACCAGTGGGGCTACCAGCAGAACCAGGCCGACCACGCCCTGAACCGCATCACCTACTACCTCAGGCGCGAGGCCATGGACGCATCCGACGTCCTGGAGGAGCTCGCCTCTGTCGAGCGACAGCTGGAGCGCCTGCGCGAGAGGACGGACGAGCTCGCCGCCCCCGTGCGCGAGGTGGCGGAGTCACGTCTCCTCTTCCTGTAAGCGGATGCCCATGCCGCTCTTGAAGCCCATATCCGGCCACACGCCCTGCGAGGGCGTCTACCGCTACCTCACCAAGGGCGGACGAGCGCTTGCCGCCGACTACCTGAACCTCGACGTCCCCGACCGCGAGGGCTCGGCCTTCGACTGGGCATCCGCGATGGACGACACGTGCTCGCGCTGGAGAAACGACACGCCCTGGGGAGGCAGGCCCTGCCGCACCTACAAGCACTACGTGCTCTCGCCGGACCCCAGGGACCACATGAGCCTGGACGCGCTCCGCGAGCTCACGGTCGCCTGGGCGCGCGAGCACTTCGGCGACTACGAGGTGGCCATCGTCTACCACGATGACAACGCCGGGCGCATACCGCACGCCCACGTGGTCGTGAACAACACCAACATCGTCACGGGGCGCCGCCTTCAGGACCCCGACCCCAAGGAGCTCAAGCACTCCCTGCAGCGCATGTCCAGGGAGCGCGGGCTCTCGGACTTCGACAGCGCCGAGGAGAGGGCGTCCGTGCAAGGTCGCGTGCGGCCCCGCACGCTGCAGGCAGAGCACGTGCGCCGCGCGGAGCGCGAGATCGCCGAGAAGGGCGGCTACTCCTGGGTGGCGGACATCCGCGCGCGCATCCGCGTGGCGCGCTCCGTCACGAGGAGCGAGGACGAGTTCAGGGGGCTCCTCAGGAGCCTGGGCGTGGAGGTCGAGGACAACTCCGCCAAGGCGCGGCGCCGAGACTGGGTCTTCTCGCTTTCGGGGCACCCCACCTGGCGCGTCTCGGGCGAGAGCCTGGGACTCGGCTACGGGCACGAGTCGCTCACACGCGGCTTCTCACTGGGGGCGGCAGGGCATCTCGCGAATGCAGGCGAGCGCAGGGTGGCGGAGCTTGCGCGTTCCGCCGTGGAGCTCGGTGACCTCTCGGAGCTAGAGAAGCTCTCCGAGGCGCTCGCATGGCTCAAAAACAACCGCATCCGCACGGCGGCGGACCTCGCCGTCAAGGGCGCGGACAATCCCGAGATGGTTGCCTATGTGCAGAAACTCGGCATCCTCAAGGAAGGCGACGCAGAGCGGCGCAATGCGCCAAGACCGTCGAGGCCCTTCTCCCGCGCCCAAGGCGCAAGCGCACAGCGCAGCAACACTGCAGAGCATACGAACGAGCACCACCGCGAACATCAGCGCGACGACGGAAGGGAAAGCCAGCGATGATCGTGAAGACCTACTACCAGGACGGGCGCACGGATGCGTTCGACACCGCCAACCTCGCCGACGCGAGCATGTACCGCGGAAACGTCGTCACCAACTGGTCGCTCGACCTATCCGGCGCCACGCGCGAGGGCGGCATGCTGCTCCTCTCCATGCGCTGGTACCCCGCGCCGGGGCAGGACGCGCCCGCCGGGCCGGAGGGCCTCCCCATAGCCCGCAGGCGCGACGGGCTCTGCGTCGTCATCGCGGACAGCGGGGACGTACCGCAGCTCTCCATGGTGACGGTGGACGGGGAGCTCGCCCTCCTGCGCGTGGGAGACGGCCTCGTGGACTGCAATCGCCTCGCCTGGGCCTCGCGCATTGCCGATGGCCTGCCCGCCCAGGCGGTCTCGGCGCACCGCGCGCTCAGCATGCTTATAGGTGATGGCGCAGACGGAATCGATATAGAGACCGAGGTCTGCCGCCTGATGGGCTTCGACCCTGCAACGTATGAGCACGTGGAGGAGCTGGCAACGGATTCCGCAGATAACGAATCCGAGAGAGGCCGGTTCAGCGAGAATCCACTTGCCTAAAGGTACATATAATCTGACATTATAAATGCAATAATTTCTCCTGAAGCAAAGCGCGTCTATCAGGAGTCACCATGCGTGTTAATGATGAAGACAGACCCGAAGTTCAGTTCTCCTTCGAGGGAATGCTGGCGCTTCCACCTGGTGCAATGGAAGATTCCGACGCTCAAGGTCAAGACGAACCCATCCGCATCGAGTTCGACGAGAGCATCGATAAAGCAGAGCGAGCGGACTACATCGCCGCTGCAGCTATAGGCGCTTTGACAGGCATGCTCAACATTTTCTGGCAGAAGCAGTTCGACCTGTCCGAGGCTCACACGTGGGGCAAGGACAAGGTGAAGAGCTTCGTCTTTGATGTCGCAAAGGGCGCGGGATTCAAACCGGATGGAAAAGACCTGAAGGACGCAATCCGTTTCCTTGAGGATATGTTTCCTCTTGCAAGCGACAGGCTGACCCCCGAGTTTGGCGGCGGCCTCCAGCATCACTTGAGGGACTTCGCCCATCATCCCTCGCCCGTTGGTCTTCTCATGTCGATACTTGCCCAGTTCACGGGCAAGGGCTACGGCACCGACACCAGCGGCTCCTTCGTGATACTCGACCTCCCCGCAGACGCCCTGATAGGAAAGACTTTCCCTGAGAAATTGTTCTACGGGACGATTATCTGGGCGATGCACCTAGCGAGCGACATGGCGGGATCAAGCAGAGCATTGGGCGAGGGTACTGGCATACCTGGGCCAATCCTTTCGTTCCTAAAAGAACTCTCGACGCTTCCCGTCTTCAAGAAAGAAGGTGCAGACAACGCTTTTTCCAAGTGGATCTCAAAACTGTTTAACGGCACGTTGATTCGCGATGCGGACGGCAATCCCATCCGCATCGACTTCAGAACGGAACTTGGAGTTGCCGACCAGGCGCTTTCACAGGCGAAATCTGTTATAGCGAACGAATGCCTTGTCAGGGGCTATTACTTCTTGAGCCGCCTAAAGGACGAGCTCTCACATAACGACGTACAGTCGTTTAAGGACTTTGATCGCATAGATGTGAAGAGGGTGATTCCAACCGGCGAGCGCTCTCTTATTCGCATGCTCACCATATCGAGTTCCGTGTTTGTCCTCACCAACTTGGGAATTGCTGTAGGCAAGGCAGCCGTAACATCCAAGGGCAATCGCAAGAAATTTGCAGGCGGCGTATTGCTCAACCTGAATTTCGTCAGCATTGGTCGAATGGCGATGGCTATTACAAGCGACTCTAAGTACATCGCCGAAGACTTGAAAGACTATTTCAATAAGCGCGCTGAAGAAATGAATGCGTTTACGGAGGACTTCAAGCTGCTCAGACTGAATGACCGGGAGGCGCACCTTCTGTTCTCCTATCAGGTCATCGCCGTTAAAAAGGACATCGAACTCACCAAGGACGACAAACACAGAGCCGCAAAGAACACCTGGCTTGAAGAGTTCAAGACCAGGCAGGCAGACCAGATGGGCTGCGATGCGGCAACATACTTCATCGATGAGGCGAGCGTGGCGGAAGAGATGCGGAAGGCTTTCGATGAGGACGCTTCCTCGTGGCCAACGCTGCTCGCCATGGAGCTCTGGCTCTTCAAGCCGTATTACTCCTTCGATGCCGACTGGAAAGAGCGTCTGAAAGGCGTCAAATACAAGAATGACTATGTAGGGAAAGACTTCCTCAATGCGCAGGACGTCATCGACAAGAAAAAGATCGATGAGGTGAAGAAAACCTACAAGCACTTTACAGGTTTGCTTACCGGCAGCAGGACCAAGGCAGCGATCATTGCAGGGGGCACAGTTGCGGTTGGCATTGCGACAGCGGGTACCGCGTATGTTCTCGCCCCGGTCATTGCACCCGTGATTGCCGGAGAAGCAGTTGCAGGTCTCTCGGGCGCAGCTCTTACCAGTGCGAGTCTTGCTGCCGTTGGCGGCGGATCGCTTGCTGCGGGTGGCTTGGGAATGGCGGGTGGCACGGCGATAATCACCGGAGGCGGAGCCTTGCTGGGCATGGCTACCACAGGCGGCGCCGCGCTTGTTAGCGGTCTTGGCGAACATGCAGAGCACTATGCCCTGAACCAGTGCGCGCAGCTGCTCACGGTCTGCCAACAGCTCCCTAATGTAGACGACTCAACAAGCGCGTTCATGCTTCGTGCGAAAGACCATATCGAGCGAATCCGCGACAAATGCCTCGAAGATATTGAGACAGAGAAGACGAAGGGCAAAGAGGGCAACCAGAAGTCAATCAAATCGATGACCAAGGCAGCCAAATACCTAGAGAGGTGTGCGAAGGAGCTGCAAAAACTAGCAGAAGCACAAGATGCGGCGACCGATGAGGTAGGCCATGCATAACATTAGATTTGACTCAGAGCGAAACGCCCTGATCTACACATACGAAGCTGAAGACTATCGGTATCTAGACTTGATGCACGCCAGATTGGGGATTTCTTGGGATAGCGAAGATCGCCTAATTAAATACACATTAGAAAGCCTTCCATCAGATTTGAAATCATTCAGGGAAGGCATTTCTAGCGCAAAGGGTTTCGAGTACAGACTGAAGAAAATCTTTTTCTTTACTCAGGATGATTTGATCGAAGATTTATCAACTCCTGCAGACACTCTTGTATTCAAATTTGCTGATGTCGAGACGATTGGAGACGATAAGTATTACCACATCCCCGGGCGAATACTTCAGAGTTCCCAAGACGTCTATTTGACCACAGAGACGCCAATCAATCGTAACGTTTTCAAGCTCTTTGCTGCAGGGTGGGAATATAACACCTCTATCTTTGAAAAAATTTCCGATGTGCTAGACGGGAGCGTTCAGCAAATCTTTATCGGTGGGGGACATGAAAACAGCATTCCCCTCGACACTTATGATGAGCTAATCGCTCACTTCCCCTCAACTACCCTGCTCAAGCATTATGGAGACCTGCAAATCTCCGAAGCTGTAGGCAACTACCTGGACACAAATGGGGATTATGCGAAGACCTATGCTGATTCCCGAAAACGCATCATCGGGAAGAGCCGTATAACAGGCAAGCAAATAAGGGACACCAAGCTCGCACCAACCATTGGAAGCCAGAGCATCAACCACTACAGGCATGAATCCTTGTCTGAGGCAAAAGACGTCATCGAAGAGGCGCTTGAACGTAGCCAGGAGCTCGATGAGTCGTTCTGGCAGGAAAAGATTCTGTCAATCCTTCCGGCTATCTTCCCGCAGTACATTGCCGTTCTGCGGGAAGCCACCATATTTGAAAAGATCAGCCATCCGTCAAAGAAGACATCTCGCTTTATTGACCATCTTCTTATAGACGCTTCTGGCAACGTCGATTTACTGGAGATCAAGCGGCCCTTCAGTAAAGAAAAACTGATTTACCGTGGGAAATATCGGGACAACTATATTCCTGCGCGCGAGCTAACGGGTGGAGTCGTTCAGATAGAGAAATACATCTATTACCTCAATCATCTTGGACTGAATGGAGAAGAAGAATTCTCAAACAGCTGCAAAGAACGTCTTGCTGATGAGGGATTACAGCTTCCGGATGATTTCCATCTTCGAATTCTGAATCCTCGTGGACGGCTTCTCATCGGCCATTGCAATTTCACTGAGGAAGAGCAACGAGACTTTGACCTCATAAGAAGACAGTACTCGCATGTGACAGACATTCTTACTTATGATGACCTGCTAGAACGTGTTAAGCATATTCTCCGAGTAACTGAGTGCTGATAATCTGCGAGACAAATACCCCTAGAACATAAAGCAAGGCTCACCTTCATGATAAGCCTCGCTCTTATCGCGCCCGTTCCTCTGCCCGGGATGCTGCGCCGGATGCCCTGCAGCAGGCGTAGGCGGCGAGCGTCACGAAGCCGGAGAGGAAGCCAGCTATGTAGGCGACGATGCTAGTCCTCCTCCCCCTTCGCCCTCCTCGCGGCGGCGCGAGCCGACGCTGCGCGCGATGCCGATGAGGGAGGCAGCGCAGCCCGCCGCAGCCAGGGCGCAGATGCCCGCTATCGGCAGCTCGTCCCCCGTCTGGTGAAGCTTGCCGCCGCCTGCGGCAGGCAGGTCGAGAGCGCGAGCGCCGCCGCTAGGGCCAGGCGCGCGGCGCGTCCGACGAGCCCCTTTCTATTGGTCTTCTCCATGGCGCGCCTAGACGATATGACCCGAACTGAGGGAGTGGAACTTATCTCTGGATCGGGGCCCCAAGGGGACCTCCCGTGAGCCAGAATAGTTCCGTTGCGGCAGAACGGCGCCGAGGCGCCACGACCGACGGGAGGGTCCCCATGGCCATCTATTGTACATACTTCGGAATC
>ERZ772874.1127-NODE-1127-length-14136-cov-5.482636_pt1 | contig 14136 bp, 11 predicted proteins | sample MGYA00580586_ERZ772874 | MGnify/ENA primary metagenome ERZ772874 (study PRJEB29015, sample SAMEA2737952) | human oral metagenome | biome: human oral; feature: human-associated habitat; material: dental | place: China | collected 2154 ... | reverse complement strand
GTGAAAGGCCAAGGCGACGAGCTTGTTTCCAAGATGGTCCTGTATAACGTGACATATGTATGTCCTCCTGATATAAATAATATTTCGGTGGAAATAGTCACTTAGAAAGCCCTGATTCGTGCAGATGCCCTTCGCCTAAACAGCCAAGGTTACTTGTCATAAGACACCTGTTGACGAGCTTCATGCTTTCCTGCTGCTATTTCACACAAAGGCTATTGTACCATGAAAAGCTAGATTTGTAAAGGGATTTTACAGCTTTAGTTTGTGTCTAAATTTTTGGGAATAATCAAATATCCTTATAACTCAATAAGAAAGCGAGATTTTTCAGACAAAAAAACTGGAAAAGTTTCCTTCACTTTCCCCAGCCCTTGACTATATTGCACTATTTATGCTACAATATTGTTTGACTGATTAAGCAAAGTGTGTGTTTGTCTTAATCGGTGGTGTAGGAGTTGCTGCTTCTACACCTTTTTCGTTTTTATTTACTCTATTATTGTAACACATATTAGGCAAAAAAGCAACTGTTTTGTCTAAAAAGCATGGCAAAAAGACCTCTAAAATTGCATTTTTTAGAGGATTTTCTTTACCTTTTCCTTACTTTCGCTTACGCCCTCGTTTTCGTATAACGGCTCCATGAGGACGGTGGTCAACAAGAAATCCTGCTCCTAAGCGGCTCGCCCTATACTCCTCATACTCATTCCGCCAATCTCCGAAAAACAATTCGTATAGCTGATCAATTCGTTCAAGGAGTATCATCCTAGCCATAGTACAAGCTCCTTCAATAGACCAATACATCCCTCGATGTTTCATACGGTAGGTGACCTTTCTGTGTTGACTCTCCATTACCCCAATACCATGAGAGGACAACCCTCTAAGTTTCGGTGATCTGGTATCCCCAAAATTTCTCAATAATTTTTTACGGAAATTGTAAAAGCTATCAAAAGCCTCCTGGCTTTCTATAAGAGATTCGACTGTATCAAGCACGGTCTGAAGCAGGTTTCTCTGATGTGTATGTATAGCCTTAAAAGCCAGATCAAGTAGTGTAGATGGGTACGGCTTCAGGAATCTTTTTAATTCTTCATTGACATGATAAGCATCCCAGAAATGCTCATGACGTTTAATCCGTAGAGCTTTCTTAATTTCTTGAAATACTCTTCGAGTATATCCTTTACCATTGTCCGAGTTAGTGATAAGAAGAGTTCGATCAGTGATTTCAAAATGATTGTAGAGATAGTCTATCAATTCTTCCTTTGCTTGTTCATGGCTTGTATGGATAATTTCATGCTTATTCTCGAGTACATACCGATTATTTCCAATCTTCTTCGCTCCCGTATGAATTAGAAAATGGGCTAAGTCTGTATTGTGTCGTTCATCATCGCTTGATGTTGTCTTGACGAGCACACCATCTCCCTCCAGGTAGATTTTATCTGCTTGGATTTTTTTCGGTTGCTTATCACCTCTAAAAAGCCGATAGCGTTCCCTCTCTGAAAAGAGTCTGCCCGCCATTTTTACAGACTTCAACACAGCATCCTTTGTTATCTCCAGGCGATAAGCCATCTTAACGGTTCGACAAACTTCACGGTAGGATAAAACGGAAGCGTGTTTTGCCATGTGAAAAATCATCTCCGGAGAATAACGCATATACTTTTCTAAGCCTAGCCACTCATCTACAGGATAACAGCTTCTCTTTCCCTTTCGCCAGCGATTCCTAGAAAAGGTCATCTCTCCAAATGTAAAGACAACTGTCCTCTCTGTACTGTCTATCCGTTTATACCCCTTCAGTCTCATGGAGGGAGCTATCTGCTCGTCATAATCTCTTACTCGCTTCAGGAATTGCTGCTCACGTTTGCGATCTAGTTCTACGACAAATTCTTTTTCATCAAATCTAAACATACTCTCTATTGTACTGAAATCATGACTAGATTGAAAACATCAGAAACTTTTACAAGGTTTTTTCATCTTCAAAACGTCGGCCCACTTTCTCTTCACGACTACGCACGTGCTCCTTAACATCTCTATAATCTGTGTAATGTTTTAGAGTATCGTCAAAGAACTCTTGTAAGGCTCCTTTTTCAATTTGGAATTGTTTGATCAGTTGACTGACATCTTCCAGTCCCATATCTTTTGGAACTCCTAAATCATCCAATAGTTGTACCGCTGCAAGACTATTTTCTGGAGATTGTTGGATGGCTAAAAGTGCCCCTTCAATTTTATGATAACGCCCAAGTCGCTCATCTAGCTGTCTTAATTCCTCCTGAGTAGCCTCTATTTTTTCATTAAAACGATCCTCCAAATGTTGAAATTGTGCTCCATCTGTCACGCCGTGCTCGACTAAGAAATTATATTCCTTAATCAGTTCACGCATAGAGGAAATTTGAGCATTTTTAGTTACGAGTGTCTCGCCATTTTGTTTGGCCAATTGTCTTGCAACAGTCAAGCCCATCATGTACCGATTTTTTTGTGATTGATCTGGATTGAGAAAATAAAAATAGTCTTTCTCTTTGATATAGATGGTATAATTTCCATCCTCATTTTTATCAACTTTATGAGAAGGTATTAAAATGGTACCACTATTTAAAGCTCCCATATCCATCCGTACGTAAATACCTTGCTTGCTTTCTTGTTCGACCTGCCAGGATTCCACTTCCAATTTCAATTCAAAATCATTTGCCGTTTTTTCTTTTGATTCTTGATATTGTTCTTTCAATTCCTCCACATCAAAAACTAACTGATTCTTAGAAATTCTCTCTTTTATTTTTTCAAGAGAATAGAGTCCTTTCTTTGATAATGTATCATCTCGGACATTTCTTTGTTGGGGCTGATCGAGCAATTTGTACTTCACAAATTTACCAGAGAAATCAATCTGAAGATCAAGCGCAGCTGCCTTTTGTTTAAAATCTTCCAACGACAGAGAATGCTTCAGAAGAAAATCCAGACGTTCCTTGATTTCAAACCGATAATTATTTTGTCTCCGCCAAGCAGAATATTTTGTATAAGAATTTTTCATAGTAGGCTCAATAATTTTAGCACCATAACGTGCCGCATGCTTGTCCGATATCGCCCTCAGATTTTTCAAGGTTTTCTTTTCCCAGCGAAATTTCTTGAGCGTTGAGGTATTGGTGGTATTAAGTATGATATGGTTATGAAGATGATCTTTATCCGTGTGGGTTGCGATCACAAACTCATAATTTCCGCCTGTCAATTCTAACATCGTTTGACGGCCAATTTCATGAATTTGCTCAGGGGCCAAGTTATCATCTGGAGAAAAAGACTGGATAATGTGATGAGCCAATACTTGTTTTCCTGAAGATAATTCTTTCAAGTCGTCATCTCCCTTTTTAAAGGCTGCAGCCAATTTTGTCATGACCATTTCTTCATCTGCTACGCTAAAATCAGAAATCCCATTGCCAGATACTAGCTTCATTTGAAGCTCACCGTTATGATAGACAAGAGGAAAATCAAGATCACTTTCTGCAGTTCCTGATACAAGAGTTTTCGCTTCGTTCAGAATATAGCGTACAGCTATTTTTAAATTGGAAGGAGTTTTAATTTGTTTGGGTGTTTTGATTACTACCATTCGTCATACGTCCTTATAGTTTTCACTTTTCGCTCCTGTAAACTTTTCTTCTCCGCACTAGAAAGTTTGACAGCTACCATCTCTTTCAACTCAGATAGATAGCCAATGACTTGTGCCACTTCCTCTGGCGTAACCCCTTGATTTTCATTGGCATGTTTGGCAATTTGGTTGATGTTCGTTCCCACTCGATTGATGGCGACTCGAAGGTCTTTCAATTCAGAAAAATCAATTTGCACCACCTTTCCTTGTACCAATTGATTCTTCGCATAGTATTGAAAAGATGGAACTCCCATTTGGGCCATCGCCGTTTTAATTTGACGATCTTCCTCTGGTGTTAGTCGTATCAATTTTTGTATATAGCGTTTCCTACTTTCTCGTTTCTGCATTATTTTTTTATCCTCTTTATTTCAGAATTTCTGCCATTTTCTGGGCAGACATCAGCCACTAACTTCCTTGTGGCAAGCGTAGCAAATGGATATCCATTTGCGAAATTTAAAAAAATCAGAGAAGGAGAACATTGTAGTTTTCCTTCTTGATTTTCTCAGTTTTGGGGAAATCCCCAAGCCCCTTTCCTATATCTTTTGGAGTACAACTTCTAACATTTTATCGTAACCAACTGAAGATATTTTTGAAAATAGATGATTGCTTATCACTATTTTCTACACTTTTTTCTTTCTGACCTTGCAACTTTTCAGCTAGGACAGAAAGTTGTTGAGTAGTTAGAGGCTGGAAAATAGACTGCCCAATTTGTATTTCTGTCAGTAAGATTTTTTCAGTGAGTACAGCTTGAAATTCTTCATCTGTAATCATCTTGAGTAGCTCAATATTTTCTTCTTCCCACTCCAAAAGAGCAGGATCTCCTTCAGGTAGTTGAGACTGTTCTTCCTCTAGTTGCTCCAGAACTTTTTGGCGAGTCAAGTCTTTAGCGTTTGGCGATACTCCTTGAACTCTGTCTCCATCCATGATTGGAATAAAGTCTGAAAGGATGATGATCAGTTGTTCTTCTTGTTCATTAGTCATGAGTGTTGTCCTCCTTGATGATGATTTGTTTTTAATTTGACCTTGGGTTTATTTGGGGTGTCTCGTTCGGTCATTTCGAGAAACCCTTCTCTTTTTTTGATTGTGCATCTGCTTTCAACTCCTGCTTGTGATCTTCGACAGCCTGCTTGCTCTGATCTTTAAACTTCTCCAGTTTTTGTTCAAAACTACGCTTCGTTTGTTTCTCCTGACTCAATCTTAATTGTTCCAATGCTTGATCCATCCGAACCATTAAACTTTTAGCTTCTTGTTGGACAATATCCAACTGTGCTTCTAAATCAGCAAGCGTCTCTTTATCTGCAGACCACCCAGATAGATAGTTAAAGGAATACTCTGACGTATCAATACCATAGTATGAAGAAACAACATAAGCGACACTTTCAGCCTGGAGTTCAGCAGTGCTTCTAGTTAGATTTTCCTTTTGAGGATTATCTGCATGATGCAACTCTGCATGAGCCATCTCATGTAAGAAAGTTTTAATAATTTGGGCCTTGTTCATCTCATTACTACGTAAAACAATTTGATTTTCTGGGACAGAATAATATCCATGTTTATTATTTTCCATCTCTTCAAATCGAACTGATACATCATTTTCTTTTGCAATGGCCATCAGAGCACGGTAAAGATTTGCATAGTCCAAATCAGTCAGCTGTTCTTTCACTTCTGCAGCTTTTGGCATCTCCTTTCCTTCTGTCTGACTAACATCAAAGACTGGTACTAGACCAAAGAATGTGACAGTTTCTGGTTTCCCATTTTTATCCAATATTGGTTGGTTATTTTCATCCTTTTTGATCTTCGTCATAGGTTTAAAAATACGTAAAGCCTTCTCACCTTTTTTTACATAGCGGCCAAAATTTTCTTTCCACTGTTTGAAAGAAGCTACTTGTCTTGCTTCAGGATTTTGTGCAAGAATTAAGCGCAAGTTACGATTAGAATAATTATTTAGCTGGCTCATTTTCGTTAGATAGTCTCTGTACTTATCTGAATCCAGAAACTCCTTAATTCCTTCTTTAAGGTGACGACTTAATCCTGCCATATCTTTATTTTGAATAAAATCTGCGACTGCAAGGCTACCTGTTGCTAAAACAACTTCTTCCACTTGTAGACCCTCTTCGACCTCTGGTTTAGAACCTGGCTTCGATCTAAAATCATACGGATTCGTTCCCTGAAGCAACTCCTCCTCATCAGAAACACCGTCAGCATCCGCATCACGTTTTAACTCCTGCTTATTGTGTCCTTGTTCTTTTAGTTTGATTTCTTCCTCTTGTGATTTCTCAAATTCTTCTCGGACTGTGGAGATCGTTTGTTCAATTTCTTTAGAAACTTCTTCATACTGTTTATTCTTCAAAACTGACAGCATTTTCGCACCTTTGTCTTTAACATATTTCTCATTGATTGAAAGTTGCTCAATGTGTCCATCTCTTTCTCTATAAACACCGAGAATGATCTTTTCATCCAACAATTTAACGTTAGTTTCAAGCTCTCCCTTGAGTTTCATAAGAGAGGCTGGTATTTTTTCATCTCCAATATCTTTAAACAGTAGTAAGAAATCTTCATCTTTTGCTTTAATAGCTTCGTTCATATTGAGGCTGTGAAGTTTTTCAACACTGCTCAAATCATCTAAAACAAAGGAATGTGGATCTAAAATATCACGCAACATAGGAAGAACCTGCAATTTATCCTTAATTGCATTACTAATCAACATACCGTCATAATGCCCATGACCATTTGCAATATCATCTAGGAAATTTGCTGCTCCCTTTCCCTCTTCAAAAGGTCTGATTCCTGAAAGATGGATAAAGTTATCCTTTTGAAAAGTCACCTGAAGCACATTCTCCTCTCCATGATCCGCATAAACAAAGCTGATTTTACTGTCAGCCAGTTCATTTAAATACCAGAACGCTGTACTTTGGATAGACGGCGCATATTGATTTAATCGTCTTAAATCTGCTGGTGTAATCGGATGATAATTCGCTATTCTCCGTTGCACTTTATCATAATTTGTGCTAAACTGTAAGTAAGGATAGGATGATGTCGGGTGACTGGTAACAGTTTGCTCAAAGGTACTTGTTTCAAGTACAGGTGAGGTACTGCCTTCAGCTTTAGGCTGTAAAGAACCCGTGCCACCACTGGTCCTATCATTCATTTGCTCCTGAGAACTCTCAGGAGCTTTTTCTTCTGATTCAACTGACTCTGTTTGAACATTCTCCTCAGCTGAAATCTGTGATTGATAATCATGATCTGCTTTTTGTGCCTGTTCTAAATAAGGAGTTGGAAGAGTTTCTCCCAATTGCGTTGAAAGGTCACTGTCTTCACTACCAATATCATATCGAAAATCATCTGTCAGACGACTCCCCTTTTCATCTTGCAATGCAAAATAAGTTTTATCATATCCCAGGCTAAGCATTCTCAAATTATTCTCTTCATACAATTGAGCTATAAAATCCTTATATGGAATCACATCTCCTGATGAGAATTTCTGAGATAGATTTGGATTTTCTGTAAAATCAAAGGCTACAAATAATTCTGGAGGCACTGAACTTCGCTCTTCCTGTATCATTGGTTTTACTCCAATATTTCCTTGCGCTTGTTTGGCAAGTAATTCATCCACCTTCAGTCTTTCCTCATCTGTTTTCGGATGATACTTAGTTTGTGAAGATAATTGAAACTCTCCTTCTTCAGTCAACTCCAGGGCAACTCTTCGTAACCCTTTTACAAAATACGTATTTGGTTGTTTTTGCCACTGATTCACTAGACCTTCATCAATTAAGGCTTGAGTTGCTGGCTGAATACTCGTTTTGTCCATTTGTTCAGATATAGCTTCAAGTCTAGTCAACTCTTCTTGATAGCGTTTGAGAGTAGCTTTAGTAAAGAACGACTCCCCACGCTTAGCTTTTTCTAACTCTTCACGGATTCTAGGTATATTTTGAACACTCATCTCCAGACCACTTCCCTGACGATTCAACCCCATTTCTTTCAAATGTTGTTGGTGCTCCAGGCGCTCTACTCGCTCTTCCTGTTGCCTAATCTCATCCATCTTTGAGAAAACTTGACCTTCTATTTGTTCTTGCTTACGCATAAAGCTAGCACCGCCTCGCTTATCATTCACGGGTTGCCCATTTGTTAGTGCTTGGTGGGAATAAGCTCTTGAAATAGCCTCGTCTTGTTCACCCTTTAGTCTTTCCAATTTTCGACGTGCCTGGGCAAGACGACTATTATCAGGCTTTTCTTCCTGTTGATTCTTTAGAACATCATTCCAGTCCGTTTTATCTTGTCCTGGTTTTAGTTCTGGTAGATCTGAATTGATAACAGCCCCTTTTGCCTCCAATTCTTGAATGAATGTTCTACCTGCTTTATCATTATCTAATGCTAGAGTAATCAAATCCGCATTTTTCCCATCTTCAAAAAAGTGGTGATCAATAGCTACTTGAAGTCCGTCCGCTAATTGTTCAGGTGTCCATCTTAGCGGTTTTCCTGATATTTCAGCTTGAATTTGAGATAGATGACGGCCTATAGTCGATTCTTTCAAACCATCCATAGAAACTAATCTGACGTCCTGAAGACTATCTTTGTGCAATTCATAGTAAGACATTAAATCAATCGGACTCTCAGTGAAAATCAATCGTTTTGGACTGCCAATATCAACATGAATACCAGTCATAGGATCGGAGTTTTTCATAATCACTTTAGCATATCCATGTTTTGGCCACTTCTCCCAATTCTCCTGGATTCCCTGTAAAGAGGCTCCAACAACTTCACCTGAAGAAGAAAGGGACTTGAATACAATAACTGGCTCAATCGCATTTGTTGTAACTCCACCAGTGCCTTCCGCAAAGTAGTCAAGTTTGGCGTTAGCTTGGGCTAAAACACCCTGTTCCAAAAAATAATCAATCGTTTCATCGGATAGCCCACGTTGATTTCGTAAGTAGTCTCGTCCAGCTGATAACGGCTGCTCGTATTTCTCAAGATAGTATTTAAAATCTTCTTGAGGGCTTTCAACCATTTGAAACTCTTTAAAGTTTCCATCATTCAAAAAATCTACAGATTGGTTAAAACTTACTTCCTTTATCGTCTCAACCAAAGAAATCGCATCTCCACCTGTATTTCTAGAGAACCATTTCCATAAATTTTTATCAGGTGAAATAACTAGGCTATCATGTTCTTTCCATCGATAGTCTCGTCCAGATCGAACCAGCTCCATCTGAAGCTCGTTTGCAACATCCAAAATATCTCTAGAACGTGCAAATTCAACACGTTCTCTACGACTTTTCCCACGTCTTGATTCTTGTTCTGTCATATAAAATCTCCTTAAAATCCTTCATACTGTGGTTTGTACGGCTCTTTCTCTGCTTGTAGAAATGTTTCTGGATCTAAGTGAACCAATTCCCCTACTGAAAAAGATTCAAATAGCTCAGAATTTTTCTTAAAGTCTAGAACCATTTCTAAATCAGAATTTCTTCCTTGACCCTCAAAATGCACTTGCTTGCTATCAGCATTCATTGCCGTAATTAACCATTCGGCTGAGAAATCAAAGTTTTCAACTGCAACATCTGGAAATACTAGCTCCATTTTTCTACTCGTTTCTCTTTTATCCTTTTATTCTACGTAATAACTGAGAAATCACAGTTAAAGGGACAATATAATTTCATTTTTCAACAAAAAAGTCATTGCTTTTACAATGACTCTTATATACTTTGTCCTTTTTCTTCAAGTTCTTGTCTCTCATCACTTCTCTCACGTTCCATGAGGGCTTTTTTATTTGCACGTTGGGCCCTTTGAAGAGAATTGGTCAAATTTCTCATGAAATCTGTATTGATGATTGCTTTACCTTGAGATTGTTGGATATTTTTTCTTTGCAAGACCTTTCTTTCTTGCATTTTCTGTGAAACAGCTTGAGCTAACTGACTTTTCTGGTTACTTTCCTCCTCTGGCAACAATTTTTGATAGAGTAATTTGAGTTCAGAAAATCCCTTTGAATTCTCCTGTTTTAATTTTTGAACAGTTGCTTGATCAGTCGTTTGTGAAATTTCCTTGTTTCGACTGTAAATCTGATGTTTCAACTGAAAAATAGAGATATGTGTCTGTAACTCTTCTACGTAGCTATCTTTCGTAACAGGATAGCCCTTTAGAATGGTCAAAACTCCTTCATCTTGAAGAGGTTGAATTGTAGCTAATTCCTCCTTTAAACGTTTAATAGGAGCTTGAATTGTTAATGAATCAGCTTTCTCTACTGAAAATGAAACACTATCTTCAAACTGGTTAGCAAGAGATTGTCTCAGAGATTGGTCTGCTTCACTCAGTTTATAATTTGGAGTCAGTTGCAATTCAGTCAGCTTCAGTCTTTGTTGAATTTCTTTCTTCTTCAATTCAACAAATGGCTTATCCGTTTCAAGTGGTTGGATTTGATCAAAAAGAGTTTTACGAACTAATAAACTACTTTGTTTTTCTTCCAATAAACTCAATTTTAAAGCATAGCGGAATGTTCCTAACTCCTGGCGTTCTTTTAAAGTACGATCAGATTTATTCTTGGCTGCATCCACAAGAGCTCTCAATTCATCTGAAGAAAATAAGGATAAATCCTTTAGTGTTAGCTGTTTTGCTAGTAAATTCTCTTTCATCTGGCTGACATCATAAACTAGGTCACTAACAAAGTCAGGAACCCCTATCCCTCTCCCCTGCTTATCATAAGCAGAGTAGGTTGGTTTCACAATTTTAAGGGGTTTTGCTCCATCTCTCAACTCATAACCCAATTTTTTCCACGCTTGCAACGATTTGACAACACTTGCGTTAGGATCCTGAGCTAAAATTAATTTTTGATTGTTTTCTGAGAAATTGGTCAAATTTTTTTCCAGCCGAACATCATCTATTTCAGGAGCATTCTCATGAAATAGGTGCAAGATTCTATTTGCTAGTCGTTCTCTCAACTCTTTTTCTCGATTCGCTATTAATTGCTGTAGATGATAGCCTGCAGCTTCCTGTTGTGTTTTCTCAAAACGACCATCAACTTTCCTAATCTTTTCGTAGGTTGATTTTTTTTCAGCTGAATAAGCTCCTCTATAAGTTTCTAGGAAGTCCTTCGTTTCTTTCAGAAATTCTTGATAGAGCTCTTTCCCATCATTTTCTAAATAGGAATCCAGATAGCGGTCGATGAAGAATTTACTGACTGCAAAATCTCTTGCATTTGATCCATAACGCCATTTTTTATCCATTGGCAAATGGTTGTAAGCCTGCTCCAAAAAATTTTTTTCAGCCGAAGAACGAACCTTCTGATCTCTAAAGACAGAATTGATCAACTCACTTCTGATATTGGCCAAAATTTGTTCTCTTCTAACAATCATTCCTCTAGTCTGTTCATTTAACAGGCCATGAAAAACATCACTTTTAAAACGCTCAATGGTTTTCTGGGAAAAATTACCTCTATATTCGATTCGTCCACGAGGTCGATAGAAAATTTTTTCTCTTGCAGACTCAACTTCTGATAAACCAAAATGAACATGAATATTATCCGTGTTCAAATGAATGTTAGCCCACCAAAATGATGAGTCAGATAAACCTTCTTTTTCAATCAATCTTGGCAATGCTTCACGTATGACCGACTTGATAGCTTGCTGATCGACTTTCCCAGTTTCCAGGTCATATAATCCCTCTTTTGCCAAAAATTCATTATCAAAAGAGATAACACCCTGCCATAGAAGAGAGCCATTTTGATAAGCCTGTTCTAACTTACTTTTCAATTCAGTTACTTTGCTACGCTGCAAGTAATTGGCCTCTTTTGTAAAAATCGCAGTCATCTCTTCATTTTGGTTTTCAGTAGCATAAGAGCGATTCATGTAATCAATGTATTCCTGAAAATTTAGTTTCGTTTCTGGAACTTCAGCTTGAATTTTTTGTATTTCATCTTCAGTTAGAGACTCGATATTTTGTCTGTGTGTTTCTAAATTTAATTCATTATCAACCTCAACAGCTTCGTCTCTATTAGTGTAGTCTACAAAGCCACTATTTGCTTCAGTGTATTGCAGCATGAAGGTAATACTTGGACTAGACTCACTCACGAGTAAGGTCTCCTTTCAATTAATGAGAATGTTTGATTGTTTGACCACGTGCAACATCTTCTTGAATGACATCGTTAATTCTTGCCATTAATTCATGCTGTGTAGGATCCAGTCGTGAATGAATAGATTCCAAATCTTGAACATCAAAATCATCTTTCGTAATAGCATGAAAGTTGGTTAGTGTTAAATAGAGAATTTGATCAAGTTGACGATGAATTGCCTTGTTGTCATTTCCAGAATCAAAGCCATCCCCCAAATTTTTTTCCAGCTGAGTCAGTCGCTCATAGAAATTTTTTCCTTCTCCTAATTCAATAAAGAGTTTATAAAAAACTTCAATCAAAGTGACTAGCGTTGCTGAATTATTTCGATATTGTTTCTGCAAAGCAGACGATTCTTTCAAGTAGGATTTTATTTCCTTAAATTTTTCATGTGTTTCTTCGCTAAAATATAAGCTAAGTCTTGGATTCATTTTTCCCTCCTCAATTTTTCTGAGATGATCCTGTCAAATAATTGATTTTGTATCCTGGTTGAATATTAAAGATATATACATCAAATGAGATCTCATCATCTTCAATACTCTGCGCTTCCATACGAACTCCTCTAGCAACTAATTCCACATTTCTAAATATAGGTGTTACTCGATAGCGGACATGGTGGTTCGTATTTTTTATGTAGTTAGCAATCTTATTTTCATAGTAAACCATTGATGATTGTTCATCTTCAAAATTTGCATTTAAAGCACGTGTACCTGTAAATAAATTTTTAGCATTCGCATTCTCTCCACTTAATTGAAAACCGATTAAGTGAGAACGATTATATAAATAATCTTCTTTCCCGTTGAAAATTATTTTTTTATTTTTCCAGCCCGTCGGTGTGATAGACGAAATAGATTCTCTATCTTCAGTTGGCATCAATTCTTTTCCCAACATCGCTTCAGCAATTCCTACACGATTTAAAAAATCTAGATTAGAATATTTTTCCCAGCTGCCATTTTCTAAACTCAATTCGCTTTTTGTAAATTGTGATTTTTCATTGATGACAATCACTTGATTTTTTCCATCATACTCCTTCGATTTCAAATCATCATTTTTCAGAGTAAGATTCAAATTTGAGTTGGAATTTTTTTCTTCAGCTGAATCGGCTATGTTCAATTGAGTCGGGATATCATTTTGTGTCAAGCCAGATTTGATAGCATCAAAATTGTTAGGTTGTACGATAAAGATCGCAAGAAAAATGAGAATGATGAACAGAGATTTATTCTTCTTCATTTTCAAACACCACCTGACCGTCGTTCCGCTTCAAGTGCAGATACATCATCCATAAAATGTAACCAATTTGTGGTTAGTTCGTTTACAATATCTTGTTTAACATTTAAAGCTGAAAGAGAAATATCATTCTTCAACATCAATTCTAAAATCTGACTTTGTTGTATTTTGATATTAGATAATGTTTCCGCAAATTGATTATTGTACAAATTCAATCCGTCATTCATTACGATATTTTGAACTTGCGATAACATAAACTCATTGAAACTTGGATAGTTATATTTTTTTGAAATAGCCTGAAGTTGTTCAAACATATCATCAGGAACATTTCTAATTAAAAAATTTTTAGTCATCACTTTCCACCTCCCCTTCATACTCTAACCAACGTGAAATATGATTGCCATAGCGATCCATTTTTTTTTCAAATTCTGAGAGTACCCTTGTCTGTTTTTTCATTTGTTCCAGAACATGGTCAGAAGCTAATTTCATATTTTCTAAATGAGCCACATACAAATCTTGAGCACGATTAAATTTTCCGTACTCAATTTTTTCACGACAGATTGAGAGCAGAAAATCATTTAATGATTTGGCTTTATTTTTTTTTGCAAGAGCTTTTAGATAGCTAACCTCTTCCTGTGTTAATCCTCTAATGAGAAGGTTCATCTGTATCCTCCATCTTATTATTTATTGTCCCAAAAGCAGGACTTCTTTTTTCTTTTGTCGAAGCAAAAGCAAAAAGAAGCAAAAAAGAAAACTTCAACCTCGCAACATCACGAACCGTCACGGTTCTATTTTTGCGGTTTTTCAACACACTAACACACACAGAGGGACTAAGGTCCTTTTTAGGTGTGTTGTGGTAGAAAAGAGCATAAGGGAAACTGATATCACGTGCCGTGATATGTTGATAGTATCAACGTTTCCAATGATATCAATTTTCTCGGTTTCACCTACTTACACACACATGCTATACTTACCTTTACACACTTTATAGGTGTTATACTTACACTGTATTTCTTCTTTACATACTTTTACTTACACCGTTTTTGACTTCGTTTAGAAGTTCAAAACTCAAAAATTAAGACTGATCTTCAGCTGGAAAGTTTCCTTCTTCACGATTTTTCTTCGCTGCTAAACGTTGTTCTTTTTCATCTTCTTTGATGAGGTTTAATTCCATTTTTAACTCTTCAAAAATTGATTCATACGA
>ERZ772874.1111-NODE-1111-length-14308-cov-5.410580_pt1 | contig 14308 bp, 9 predicted proteins | sample MGYA00580586_ERZ772874 | MGnify/ENA primary metagenome ERZ772874 (study PRJEB29015, sample SAMEA2737952) | human oral metagenome | biome: human oral; feature: human-associated habitat; material: dental | place: China | collected 2154 ... | reverse complement strand
ACCCAGAGTTTACCCAGCAGGACCCGCGTCAAGAGCATGATGGGTTCGATAACTATACAATCAACCTGCTCACCATCTTCTCTGAGGACGCCGAAAAATTTGTTACTGTTTGGGGAGATCAGGGCACTGCAAACTGGCTAATAACCCCAGAACAGCTGAAGAACCAAGACTTCTCGCAAGTCCTTTTTGAATGGTCCTGCGGTTAGCTGCAACTATCAATAAGACTGGTGAAAACGAAAGTCAGGTATTGGGAGGAAAATATTATGGGCCGTAGAGTAGCTAAAGAGGCACGGAAAATCGCAGCAGAGATCACTGCCGCCACACGGCAGCCAGTAATCCGTATTAAAACAGCCGGTGCCAAGGCACCGCTGCCGGTGACTGCCTCGAAGTTTGGCGGCGCCCCGTACCTGCCTGCCGGGGCTCAGGCACCCACCAATGAAAGCGGGAAGCCCTTAGGGATGATCGCGCAGATTAACTGTGCTGAGTTACCTAAAAATGAGCTTTATCCCAAGACCGGGATACTTCAATTCTGGATTGATTCCGGCGAAGAAGAAGGCGATGAAAACTGGGGCTTCAACGCCAATGATATAGCCAACCAGGCGAATATTCGGGTTATTTACTACCCCCAGGTGGGTGAAGCCACCCCTGCGGGGCACCCCGCAGTCACCGCAGCACGGAGCGAAGACTGGCCTATCTACCCGCCAGAGGCTGAGCTTGCGCTCACCTTTAAGAAAAAACATGAGAGCCTGAGCGACACAAGCCGTGAATTTGAGGCCCGGTTCGTACACCGGTGGAACGAGAAACACCCAGAGCAGACTATTAACGAGGTCTACGAGATAGACCGCCTGCACGATGGGGAGAATATTGCCTACGACCTGACCGACAGCACTGAGTACCATAAGCTTGGCGGGTACCCCAGCTTTGTGCAGAGCGACCCGCGCGAGAACAACCCAGAACTGCAAGAATATACGGTTAACCTGCTCACCATCGCCTCCGAGGAAGCAAAAAATGATGGTGACGGTGACATTATGTGGGGTGATATGGGTACCGCAAACTGGCTGATTACTCCGCAACAATTAGCGGACCGCGACTTCTCAAAAGTCCTTTTTGAATGGAACTGCGGGTAAAAACTTAGCGGAGGTGCAGATAAAAGCTAATGCACCGCCGCAAACACAAAACCATGCGTTGACGGCGGGGAATATTTTATCTTCTGCACTGTGCCTTTGAATGCATGACGTACGTGCACGCACTGCGAGAAAAAACGTGCTCTAATAGTGTTCACAGATTCCGCACCACTACCGCTAGAAGCACAGGAGCAGATATGGGAAAAATTCTCGACCAGGCGCGTGAGGTTATTAAACGCATAGAAGAAAATGACCAATCACCCACGGTGCGCATCACAGCCACGGCGGCTGCTGAGCCGCTACCGGTGACGTCCTCCAAATTTGGGGGAGTGCCGTACCTGCCCGCCGGGGTGGACGCCCCCGCCAATAAAGAGGGGCAGCCCTTGGGGATGATTGCGCAGATTAACTGTGCCGAGCTGCCTCAGAACACTATTTACCCTGAGTCTGGGATGCTCCAGTTTTGGATTGACCCGGGTGATGAAGAAGCACTCTGGGGTATGGACGACACCATTGCTGACCGTACCCAAAACGGCTACCGGGTGATCTACTACCCTGAATTGGGCGAACCTAACCCGGATGCGCGCGCAGCCAAGGCGAATTGGGACGATTACGGGTGGCCGATTTCTCCCGAAACTGTCGAATATGCGCTCAGCTTTGAGGCGGCATTGGGCGATAAATGGTCGCTGATGAACGAGACCGCCGAAACTTTGTTTGTTGATACATGGAATGAGCTGTACCCCGAAACACCAATCGAGGATTTCTTTGATGAGATCGACGAGCTGGGCGAAGACCGTGTTACAGACACGATTGACCGGGAAACCGAGGATCAGCTGACCCACAAGATCGGTGGCGAGCCTATTTTCACGCAAAACGACCCGCGCGACTTCGCTGATGATTTGCGGGACTACACGGTGAACCTGCTGACCATGATCTCAGTATCTGACGGTAACTGGGCTGACCCCAACACCCCTGCAATCATGTGGGGCGATGTGGGTACCGCAAACTGGCTGATCACCCCCGAACAGCTGAAAAACCGGGACTTTTCGCAAGTTATTTTCGAATGGTCCTGCTGTTAGCCGCACCGGTTTTTCAAAAGGATAACGGCGTGCGCTTCCGTATATGAGGGGCGCGCACCATATACCCTATAGGGAACAAGAACGATGACGATAACAGACAGAGCTCGGTCTGTGGTAGCGCAAATGGTGAACTACCAAAGGGATAAAGTTCCCATTACCGTACGTGCAGCAGATGCGCCGCTGCCTGTGACTGCCTCGAAGTATGGGGGTGTGCCGTACCTGCCCGCCGGGGTGGATGCGCCCCTTGGCTCTGATGGGCGGCCTTTGGGAATGATTGCCCAGATTAATTGTGCCGAGCTGCCAGAGAACACTCTGTACCCCGAGTCCGGGATGCTTCAGTTCTGGCTCAACCCACGGCACCCCCAATGGGGGATGAACATCAACGATGGGCTGGTTGGGGCGGATGCGCGCGTCATCTACTGGGAAGAATTGGGCGCAGCTAACCCGCACGCCTGCGCCGTTGAGGCAAACTGGGAAGAACACCACTGGCCGATTGACCCGCCCACACGCGAAATATCGCTTATTTTTGGCCCGCCGCAGACGCCAGACCCCATGCTCACCTGGGGAGACCATGAGCGGTTTATTGAGATCTGGAACGAACTCTACCCCGACCAGGCAATTGAAGAAATTGAAGAGCTGGAAGACCTCGTGGAAGAGGCCGAAGAGGACGAGGATATTCTAAGCGCAATAGCCGATGAGGCGGGCTACCACCAGCTGGGCGGGTACCCTGTTTTCTTTGATGACGACCCGCGCCGTAATAACCCCGAGCTAGAAGAATATACGGTGAACCTGCTAACTATGGGCTCGGAGTCGTACCGTCTGGGAAGCACCGAGCTCTTGTGGGGAGACGCCGGGTACGCAAACTGGCTGATCACCCCCGAACAGTTAGCAGCCCGTGATTTCTCAAAGGTTCTTTTCTGGTGGTGGCAGAGCTAAAACACCTAGAGCTGCACATTAGACAGCTAGCCTCTTAGGGCGTGCCAAAGAACGCCTGAGAGGCACCTTGCCAGCAGGCGGGGTATTGGGCAAGACAGCAATATTGCTGAGCCGAGAGACTAAAAACAACTAAGAGAAAGAGCCGTCCACAAGGAGAAGCTATGAACACACCGGTTCGTATCCTTGAACAGATACGCGTAGTGATCCAACTGGTGAACGCAGGCGCACAGAAACCCGCGCTGCGCATTACCACTAATGTGCCGGATGCGCCGCTGCCGGTGACTGCCTCGAAGTTTGGGGGTGTGCCGTACCTGCCCGCTGGGGTGGATGCACCTCTTGGCTCCGACGGGCGGCCTTTGGGAATGATTGCGCAGATTAACTGTGCCGAGCTGCCGGAGAATACCCTGTATCCCGAGTCCGGGATGCTTCAGTTTTGGATTGCTCCGCGCCCCGGCTGGGGTGCCGACCCTACCGCACCGAGCAGCCCCCTCAACAACCGGGTGATATATTACCCCGAACTCACAGACCCCAATCCGCACGCCCAATCGGCACATATCGACTGGGAGACCGACAAGTTTCCTGAATACGTGTGGCCCATACGACGGGGCACCCCGGAACTGGCGTTAAAGTTCGCGCCTGCGCTTCATAACCCGCTTCAGTATCTGCGTGAACCGTTTGATGAGCTTTTCACACAGTACTGGAACGAGAGGTACCCTGCACAACCCATTGATGGGTATGAGGACGCCATTAGTCTGGGCCGCGCCACAGGCGGGGGCGGGGTAAACATTGTGGAAGAGCCCGACGCAGACGACATTATCACCCAGCTGGGCGGGTACCCCGAAACATTTAACGATGACCCAAGGCAGCATCCGGCCTTTGCTAAGGGTTACACGTTCAACTTACTCACCATGGGAACAGAGTATGAACTAGACCCTGATGTGAAGTGGGGGTATTTTGGGGCCGCGAACTGGCTGATCGCCCCGGAGCAGTTAGCCTCACGCGATTTCTCCGATGTTTACTATGAATGGAATGAACACCCCGCTAAACTTCGGTGGAGCTAAAAACTCCCCACCCGCTGCGGAACGGGCGATAAACCGGGACGGTAAACAACAATAAACGGCGCGCACCCTGAAAAGCTCAGGGTGCGCGCCGCAACAACAAGAAACTTACAGGTGGGAGGTCTGATCATCCCAGGTAGTGCCCGCAATAGCCTTCACCCCGGCCTCGTTTGCGCGAGCGTGGTGGCCGCAGAACAGCAGGTCATGACCCGAAGGAAGTACAGCCCGAACATAAGCCTGCGCGCCGCACACATCGCAGCGGTCACGGGAGGTCAGCTGACGTACCTTGGCGGGGTCGAGAGTGGAGTTCACGGTCATTGTTCACCCTTCAAAATGTAGAGAAACGAGTGCTAACTCTATGCAACCATAAACCCACCTGCTGAGCCCACCCTCTTAGTCACCTTTCGCTCTGAGCGTCCGAACTGCACCCGGACTACAAATAGCACCACATTGCTTTTACTGGGAGAGAGGGGAGAACAGACCCGAGGAGCAGCCCCCTTCACCCGGTGCTGGTTCGGCGTGGGCGCGCCCGATAATGACCTGCTAAGCCGTTTCTGGGCACAAGCCACGATAGAATAGACCTACGAAGAAAACCGTTGTGAAAGGGAAAGACTTGGCCGCGTCGAACTACACCGCCCGCCACCTCTCAGTACTTGAAGGTTTAGAAGCGGTGCGCAAGCGCCCCGGCATGTATATTGGCTCGACTGACTCGCGCGGGCTCATGCACTGCCTGTGGGAGATTATCGACAACTCTGTTGATGAGGCATTGGCGGGGTACGGTCAGTCAATCCAGATTATTCTGCACCGTGACGGTTCGGTAGAGGTGCAGGACGACGGCCGAGGCATCCCCACCGATATTGAGCCGCGCACCGGGCTATCGGGCCTGGAGGTGGTCTTCACCAAGCTGCACGCGGGCGGCAAATTCGGCGGCGGCTCGTATACGGCCTCCGGCGGTCTGCACGGGGTGGGTGCCTCCGTGGTAAATGCGTTGTCATCCCGCCTGGATGTGCAGGTGGATCGCGGCAGTAAAACCTACCAGATGTCGTTCCGCCACGGCATGCCCGGGCGGTTCGACTCCGGCCGTACCCCCAAACCGGAGGACACGTTCACCCCGGCCGCAGAAGGCGCTGAGGCGCTGCAGATTGTGGGCAGAGCAAAACGGGGTGTCACCGGAACCCGTGTGCGCTACTGGGCTGACCCGCAGATCTTTACCCCTGATGCACGGTTCAGCTACGAAGATCTGGTTTCACGCGCCCGGCAGACCTCGTTCCTGATTCCCGGGCTGCGCATCGCCATTAGGGACGAACGCCGAGTGCCCGGAACCCCCGGCGAGTTCGGCCCCCACGAAGAAGTTTTTCAACATGATGGCGGCATTAGTGAGTTCGTAGAGTTCTTAGCGCATGACAGTGCGGTAACCGATATTTGGCGGTTTACCGGGCGTGGCTCATTCACCGAAACCGTGCCCGTGCTGGGGGAGGACGGGCGCTCCCAGCTCACCGACGTGGAACGTGAATGCGAAGTTGATATTGCCCTACGCTGGGGAATAGGGTACGAGACCACTATCCGTAGTTTCGTCAATATTATTGCCACCCCCAAAGGCGGCACCCACACCACCGGGTTTGAGCAGGGGCTGCTGCGCACCTTCCGCAAACATCTGGCCGATAATGCCCGCAGGTTCAAAGTCGGTAACGACAAGATCGAGAAAGACGATGCGCTGGCCGGGTTAACGGCGGTGCTGACGGTGCGCCTGGCCGAGCCGCAATTTGAGGGGCAAACCAAAGAGATTCTGGGAACCCCGGCGGTGCGGCAGATTGTGCTGAAAGTGGTATCTGACCAGCTCAAGGCGCGCCTGCAGGCGACCGGGCGGGCCGATAAGGCGCAGGCAAATGCCCTGTGCGAGAAGGTCGTTTCGGAGATGAAAACCCGCATCTCGGCGCGGGTGCATAAAGAGGCGCAACGCCGTAAAACCGCCCTGGAATCCTCGTCAATGCCGACCAAGCTGGTGGACTGCCGCTCGGGGAACGTGGAACATTCTGAACTGTTTATTGTGGAGGGTGACTCCGCACTGGGCACAGCCCGCCTGGCGCGGTCTTCCTCATACCAAGCGCTGCTGCCGATTCGCGGTAAAATCCTGAACACCCAGCGCGCCTCGGTCTCTGATATGCTCGCCAACGCCGAATGCGCAGCGCTGATCCAGGTGATTGGTGCAGGTTCCGGGCGAACCTTCGACCTTCAGGCAGCCCGCTACGGCAAGGTAATTATGATGACCGATGCTGACGTGGACGGGGCGCACATCCGCACCCTGCTGCTGACCCTGTTTTACCGGTATATGCGCCCGCTCATTGAGGACGGGCGTGTGTATGCCGCCGTGCCGCCGCTGCACCGGGTGGAGGTTATTAACCGGGGCAAACCTAATGAGATGGTGTATACCTACTCGGAGCGGGAACTGCATGAGCTGCTTGATAGGCTCACTGCTGAAGGTAAGGGGTATAAGGAGCCGATTCAGCGGTATAAGGGCTTGGGCGAGATGGACGCCGACCAGCTGGCCGAGACTACTATGGACCCGCGTCACCGTATGCTGCGGCGCATCCGGGTGGAGGATGCGGAGGCGGCAGAGCGCGCTTTTGCCCTGCTCATGGGGTCGGAGGTGGCCCCGCGTAAGGAGTTCATTATTGCCGGTGCACACCAGCTGGATCAGGAAAATATCGACATCTAGCACACCCTGAACACAAAATGGTGACAATACTCACTGTGTGTTTTCTCATAGATAGTTTGTGACTGTAACAAAGTGGCTGTTTAGTGCTTGCAAAAGCACTATCCGGGCCACTTTTGTTCATTTCCCGGCCCGCCTGCCAGGGGGTGGGGTCTGCGGGGCATGGTTTGTTGCCGTTCATGCCGCGACGGAATGTGCCTATAAATAATGATTTACGGGTAAATACTTTCAAAAAGATGATAGCGTTTAATTCACCTTTAGACCCTAGTCAAGCCTCACCCCGACCCCCTCAAAATTCGCATGATTTATGCCGAAAATAAAAGGTTGTAGTGTAAGAGGCATTGCATTTAGATAATCGCCGGATCTATGGCAGATCCGGCGACAACCACATAAGCACTACACACTAAGAAAAGGACCGCTATGGATCCCCTTGATGTTGGGCGGTGGCAGTTTGGCATCACCACCGTGTACCACTTCTTCATGGTGCCGCTAACTCTCGGGTTGGGTATGGTCGTCACCTACCTGTACCTGCGTTACGTCTTCACCAAAAAAGACGAATACAAGCGCATGACAAAGTTCTGGGGCAAACTGTACCTCATTAACTTCATCATGGGTGTGGCCACCGGCCTGGTGCAGGAATTCCAGTTCGGCATGGCCTGGAGTGAGTACTCCCGATTCGTGGGCGACGTCTTCGGCGCCCCCCTAGCGATGGAAGGGCTGTTCGCGTTCTTCGTCGAATCGACCTTCTTAGGCCTGTGGATCTTCGGCTGGGACAAACTCAAGCCCAAGGTACACGCCTTCTGCCTTTTCGCCGCCGTAGCTGGCTCATGGATCTCGGCGTACTTCATTCTCGCCGCAAACTCGTGGATGCAGCACCCCGTCGGCGTTGAAATGATCGACGGCCGCCCCCGCCTCGTTGATATCTGGGCTGTGCTCACCAATAACACTGCGCTGCTGACCTTCCCCCACGTGATCTTCGGTGCTATCCAGGTTGCGGGCGGGTTCATGGTCGGAATCGCCTGGTACAAGCTGTGGCGCCGCCGCAAAGACGGCATCGACACCGTAGAGGACGGCAAAGTTGTGGTCGGCGACGCCGAAGTCGGAGGCCGCGACAAGAAAGACTACCTGGTATGGTTCCGCTCCCTGCGAGTAGGCGCCGTGGTAGGCCTCATCGGCTTTATGGGCGTGGGGCTTAGCGGGCACATGCAAGCGCAGCTAATGATCCACCAGCAGCCCCTGAAAATGGCGGCCGCCGAGGCAGCCTGCCACGACGGCACCGGCTTCTCGGTACTGTCCATATCATCCCCCGGCGCGCAGGACTGCGACAAAGTACACGCCGTCCTTGAGATACCCGGCGCCCTCTCCTTCCTAGCGCACGATAACTTCACCACCGAGGTGAAAGGCGTGAACACCCTGCTGCCCGAATACAAAGAAAAGTACGGCACGCACCTGGCCAACAACCCCCTCTACGGTGAGCGCGCAGGCCAAGAAATCCAATACCTGCCGCTCATGGAAGTCACCTACTACGGGTTCCGCGGCATGATCACCTTCGGCGGTATCGGCGCCCTCTCATACGTGTACGTACTGTGGGTGACCCGCAAGAAAGGAACCGGCACCGTCCCAGAAGCTAAATGGTTGAAGAACCTCGCAATCCTGGGTATTCTCGCCCCGTTCTTCGGCAACGCCCTGGGGTGGATCTTCACCGAAATGGGCCGCCAGCCGTTCGTGGTGGCACCCAACCCTGAGGGTGACCCCGCCGTCATGATGTTCACCGCCGCCGCCGTCTCACCCGGTGTTTCAGGCGAAGAGATCCTGTTCTCCCTGATCTCCCTCGGGGCGGTATACGGCATCCTGATGGTAGTCGAAATCTACCTACTGGTTAAATATGTGAAATCCGGTGTGGTGGCCGCAATGCCCGAACTCGTGCAATCCCACCATGACGACGCCGACAAAGACGGCGCCGCACAACGGGACGTGCTGGAGTTCGCCTACTAGGCGCCAAGGATTGAAGGACTCAACATCATGAACTTCGACTTTAATATTTTCGCGGGCCAGCCGACACTGCCAACCATCTGGTTCGTGGTGGTTGGCGTGTTCTGGATCGGCTACCTCATCCTTGACAGCTTCGATTTGGGCGTGGGGATGCTCATGAGCCGTTTCTTCGCCAAGAACGAGCAGGAACGCCGCCTGCTGCTGAACACTATCGGCCCCGTCTGGGACGGCAACGAAGTGTGGGTGGTCACCGGCGGCGCGGCAACATTCGCCGCATTCCCGCTATGGTACGCGTCCCTATTCTCGGCACTGTACGTTCCGCTGACGCTGGCGCTGCTGGCACTGATTTTCCGTGCGGTCGCCATCGAATACCGCGGCAAGAAAAACGACGAACGCTGGATTAACGGGTGGAACACCGCCATCTCAGTATCCTCGTTCTTCATCGCCCTGCTGGTGGGGGCGCTGCTGGCGCTCACCTCAATCGGGCTGCCCATTAACAGCAACGGCGACCGCGTGGGCGGCGCCTTCGCCTGGGCAAGCTGGCCCGTACTGCTGGGCGGGCTGTCACTGGTAGGGTTTTCCCTCATGCAGGGGCTCGCATTCGTGGCACTCAAAACCGACGGGGAAATCCGGCACCGTGCCCGCGCAGCCCTAGTGCGCCTGCTGCCGATCGCCCTGCTGCCAATTACCGGGTGGGTGCTGTACATGCAATTCACCACCGGCAACGGAGTGTCATGGCTGTGTACGATACTGGCGGTTGTGGCCGTGGCCCTAGGCTGGTTGAGTGCTAAAGCAGGACGCGAAGGCCGCGCTTTCGCGGGGCTGAGCCTATTCATAGCGTTCGGTGCGCTGGCTATCTTCACCGCACTGTACCCGAACGTGCTGCCTTCCACCCTGGACGCCTCCCACTCGCTCACCATTGCGAACGCCTCCAGCTCCGAATACACCCTGGGTGTGATGAGCGTGGTCGGGCTCATGGGCCTGCCCGTTATTCTGGTGTACCAGGGCTGGACGTACTGGGTGTTCCGCAAACGCCTGCGCGTTGAACACATCCCGGCTGCACACGACGCCACCGACCTGGCAAAACTGCCCAATAAGGTAGCAGCGGAATAGAAGCCAGTGAAACCGGCCCCTCGGCAGCTGACAAACACGCCCCCGCATCACAGGCCCCAAAGCCACGATGCGGGGGCGTGGCCATAAGGGAACCAATAACAGCCCGATCACCTGCTGCAACGGCCTGGCAGCACCACCGACACCACTCAGCTACACCCCGTGCATAAGACGGCCAGGTGGTGAGCGGCGGGTCATAAATACCTACGCACCCCAACGGGTGAAACCTCCCGGAATGTTCCCTAAAATATGGGGTGTATGAGACAGCCCGCAAGGGCCAACAACCCGGGGAACAAGAAGAGAGCCCATCGGTGAGCACACACTCAACTAAAAACACCACACATGCGGGCGCCACACGCACCGCAGTGCCCTCGAACGGGGCAGCCACTAAACGCGACAACAAACGCCCGCCACTAGGGCCTAACGCCCGCAAAAACCTGGGCGTATTCGCCGTGCTCACCATGGCGCACACCCTTGCCACCGTCATCTTCAGTGCAGCCCTCGCATCCGCCATAGCACGGGCCGCACACGCCGGGTTCGCTGCGCTCGCCGCCGAACACGAACGCCGCAAACACACCTCAACCCCCGAAGAGTACCGGGCGCTCATCGAATTCGCCGGGGACTCGCAAGCCAAACTTGACGGCACGCTCGGGTGGCTTCTCGGCGGCGGGGACGGCATCACCATTACGCTCATTATTAGCGGGGTGCTGGCCCTCCTGGCCCGCGCCGGATTCGAGTACCTGCTCACCCTCAGTGCCCAGAAAGCCGCATCCGGGGCGAAATCAAGTATTCGGCGGCAACTGCTGCAGCGGGTGCTCGCAACCGGCGGGGCCGACACCCCCGAAGGCACCGGCGCCACCGCCGTGCTCATCTCACGCGGGCTGGACGCACTCGATAACTATTACACCAAAACCCTCACCGCTTTCGTCAGCTCCGCCGCAGTGCCCGCCACCCTGTGGGTTGTTCTGCTGCTTTTAGACCCCATAAGCGCCATCACCGTGGCCTGCACCCTGCCGCTCATCCCGCTATTTATGGTGCTCATCGGCAAAACCACGCGTGAAGACACCGCCGCCGCACAATCCGAACTGCACCGCCTCTCAGACCATATTCTTGAACTGGTGCGCGGGCTGCCGGTGTTCATCGGGTTAGGGCGGGAACGCGCCCAGACCCGTGCGTTAGCGGCAATCGGCGAGAAATACCGTGCCCGCACCATGCACACCCTGCGCAGCGCCTTCATGTCATCCTTCGCGCTGGAACTCATCACCACCATCTCGGTGGCCCTGGTGGCTGTGCTCATTGGTGTGCGCCTGGTAAACGGGCAGATGGGGCTAGACACCGCCATCCTGGTGCTGCTGCTCGCCCCCGAATGCTACCAGCCGCTGCGGGATGTTGGCGCCGCCTACCACCAGTCAGAAGACGGGGTAGCCGCGCTGCGGGCCGCCCAGAACATTATTGATGCACCCCAGCCAGCGGGCACCACCACCCACGAGGCACCGCACAGTAATGAGCAGAACGGTAAGGGTTTGGCGGTTGAGAACCTGACCGTCGCCTACACCGGCCGCGGCACAGTACTCAGCAACCTCAGCTTCACCCTGCCCAGTAGCCAAGAACGCGGGGGAGCGGGCACCATCCTGGGGATTACAGGACCCTCAGGATGCGGCAAATCAACCCTGCTCGGCGTGCTGTCCGGGGCGGTACGTGAGGGCCTGGCACCCACCGGCGCATCAGAGCCCGTGCATGTGGGCGGTGCCGTCAGCGGGGTGGGGCACACCCTGATGATCGCGCAGTCACCGCAGTTCGCCGCGCCCACGGTACTGCTGGAGATGGCCCTCTACGCCTTCAGCGCCTCTAAGAGCGAGCAGGAGTACGCCGCGCAGCTACTCGCGGCAGACACCGAATTTGCCCCCTCCGACACAGTGCTCCTTACCGGCTATCTGGCTGAGCTGGGCCTTGAAACCCTCGCCGAACAGGCTCCCGAGTCGCTCAGTGCGGGCCAGGCCCGCCGGTTAGCGATCGCCCGCACCCTCGCCCGCGCCGACGCCCTATACCGGGCCGCAGGCGCTGATGAGCACCACCGTGATGAAGCCTCCGCTCTCCAGCAGCCCCGCCTGAGCGTGCTCGTGGATGAACCCACCGCACACCTGGATGCACACGCCGCACATCTGGTGACCCGCGCCCTAGCGGCACTGGCGGCACGCGGTGCGAACGTGCTCATCGTCACCCACGAGGGGGAACTGGCCGAGCACTGCGCCCTCTGGCTGCGGGCAGACGCGCACCCCGGCGGCGGTTACCGTTGGGCGCTTAAAACAAACCCGGCACCTGCCCCAATCCCTGCGTCCGCACCGCCAACGCAGGCGCACACACCGGAGACAACAACGGAAGCGGCCCTGCCCAGCAGCCCCGCAGAGCCCGGCACGGCCCCCGGTGTTCTTGCAACCCTCAAAACCCTGCGCGGGCTCACGAAAATAGGTGTGCTCAAAGTCGCCGGGCCCGTCATGATGGCGGCAGCAACCTCACTCGCGGCCGTTGCCCTCACCGCCCTCTCCGGGTGGCTGATTGTGCGTGCCGCCGAAGGCCCCGCCATGATGTACCTGATGGTCGCCATCGTGGGTGTGCGGTTCTTCGGGCTGGGGCGCGCCACCGCACGCTACGCTGAGCGTCTGCTCACCCACTCGCGGGTACTTGCCGCCGCTAACACCCTGCGCCTGCGCGCATGGGCGGGGGCGTACCGCAATATCGGCAGTGTGCGCGCCCTGCTGCGCGGCGACGCCCTGCTGGAGCGGCTCATCGGCGGCATTGATGAGCTGCGCGACGGCATACCGCGCGTGATTCTGCCGCCCGCCGCGCACCTGCTGGTGATGGCCGTGGCGCTGGTGAGCACCTGGGTGATTCTGCCGCAGGCGCTGGGGCCGGTGGCGCTCGCGGCGTTTATCACAACTGTGCTGGCCCCGTGGGTGGTGCTGCGTGCGGACGCCCGCGCTGAGGGGGCTTCGCGCGCATCGACCGCGCAGCTGATGCGGTTGAGCACCAGCCTGCTTGGTGCTGCAGAGGATGCGCGCGCTAACGGGGTGTCGCAGACGGCGGTTGCCGCCGCCGCACGGGTGGACGCACGGAACTTGCGGGCACTGACCCGGGGGGCGTATGCGCAGGGTGCGGGGCGTGCCCTGGCTGTTGTGGCCTGGTTTGGTGCGGCGCTGTGGTGCGCGGTCATTGCGTACCCGCTGGCGGTATCGGGCACGGTGGGGGCGCCGGAGTCAGCGATTGTGGTGCTCATGTGCACCGGCATGATTGAGAGCACCGTGGGGCATCTTGAGGCGGTGCGTTCGTGGCCCGCTTTTGCGCGCCTGGTGGCCCGGATCGCCCCCGATGTGGCGGCTGAGGCGGATATCCCTGACCTCACAGACGACGAGGAAGCCGCTAGCCGTGCCCACTCCCCGGTGCCTGCCTCTGCATCCGGGCGGGGGTCCGCCTTGGAGCTTGTGAACGCCGCCGCACGTTGGCCCGGTATGGAGGCCCCCGTCTTTGAGGGCCTTACCGTGAGCGCGCGTGCGGGGGAGTGGACTGGTGTTACCGGGCCGTCGGGTTCGGGTAAGAGCACTGTTTTAGCGAGTCTGCTGGGGTTTTTGCCGCTGGAGGCTGGGCAGATTCGCGCGCACGGGCAGGCGCTGGATGCTGAGCGGGTGCGCGGCTACGCGGCCTGGTGCCCGCAGGCGGCACATATTTTTGAGTCCACCCTTGAGGGTAACCTGCTGCTGGCCCGTGACCGTTCGCAGCGTCCCACCCAGCAGCAGATGGTGGCTGTGCTGCGCCGGGTGGGGCTGGGGCAGTGGTACGATACGCTCCCTGAGGGGTTACGCACCCGGGTGGGTGCTGGCGGCGGGTTCCTCTCGGGAGGGCAGCGGCAGCGTCTTGCGGTGGCTCGTGCCCTGCTCGTGGAATCCCCGGTGCTTCTGCTGGATGAGCCGACCGCGCATCTGGACGCCGAATCAGCTGCGGCGCTTATGGCTGATCTGGACACGGCAACCCGCGCCGGCGGTGCGGCAACTGTTTTGGTATCGCACCGCCCTGAAGACATTGCCCGCTGCGATACGGTTGTTACCTTGGAATAGGTCTATACATGACGTTGTGAGGGGTTCAAGAAAATATTAGAACCCGTTTTAGACGCCTTGAGAAGCCGTAGGCTTTGGACAGAATGAAGGCTGCGCTCTATATACGGTCACGCCAGTCAGATTGCTTTTACCATTATCAGACAGGGAGTATCTTCGCCCCACAGGTTCGTCTCTTCAAGGGGCAAAAACC
>ERZ772874.1110-NODE-1110-length-14312-cov-15.002735_pt1 | contig 14312 bp, 11 predicted proteins | sample MGYA00580586_ERZ772874 | MGnify/ENA primary metagenome ERZ772874 (study PRJEB29015, sample SAMEA2737952) | human oral metagenome | biome: human oral; feature: human-associated habitat; material: dental | place: China | collected 2154 ... | reverse complement strand
CAAAGTCAGTCTCCTCACCAATGATCTCCAGCCCATCCGACTGAGCCAAGATACGTCCAGTAGCCTGAGCGGCATCCAATAGCAAACGGCGGGCAAACTGGGTCTCACCATTTTCACCATAGACCGCTTCAAACTCAGCCTCCCAGCTAGTCTCCTCCATAGCCCGTTGTAAGCGAGTGTCGAAGTCCTGCTCCAAGTGCTCCTGCATAACCTTTTCAAAGATTCGGTGGAGGAAAATCCCATGGCTACGAGCATCCGGCTGAATCGTCCACTCCTCCTGCAGTCGCAGAACATACTTAAGGAAATAGGCATACTGGTTTTTAAAGTATTCATTGAGGGCAGAGGCTGACAGTTTCAAAGGCTGTTCTTTAGGATAAAGAGCTTGGAGTGTTTCCTCATTGAGAGTCTCCGTCTTCAACTCCTTGCTAATCTGGGGAATAGAGATTCCCTCAGCCGCCAACTTCTTACGCAAGACTCGGATTGACACTGCCCAGAAAGTCTGCTCCTCCGGCGTCCATTCACGGTCAATATCCTCCTGATAGAGGTCAATCACGCGCGCCAACAAAGCCCGATAAGTCCCAATATCGTCGCTACTAGCCTGTGGCCGCTTGCTGATAATGGGCAGGGAAATAGGCGCTATTTCCAGCTCCGTCAAATAGGAAGACATGGCATCCTCTACTTCATTGATCAAGACAGGAGCAGACAGAACCAAATCTTCTGTCGCTGAATTAAGTAAAGATAGCGCTGCAAAGCGGTTTTTCTTAAGATTTTCACTGCTGGCTACCTGCAACTCAGCCTCGTCCCCAGTCGCTTGATTTAATCTCTGCCGTTCTTCGTCACTGAGCAGACTTTTATTTTGCGCTAATTTGGGCAAGCGCTCCTGCGTCAGCCCGATAGCATAGACATAAGGCGCAGCCATGGGCTCAATCAAATCATAGGACTGAACGGTCACCACATCCACTGTCGCTGGTACAACTCGGTACTTGGCCAGAAGCATACCAGACAGGATCAGAGCCAGAAAATCATCCAGCTTGAGCTTACTGCCGTCAAACACCTGTGCAAGCTGCTCCAAGACATGCCAAAAAGTTTTCCAGACTTCATCCTGCCGTTCTAGTTCCTGCTGACTTGCTCCTTCCAGCAAACCAGTCAGATTGACATTCAGGCGAGCCTCTTTGATAAAGTTGGTAAATTTAGCCAAGAGACCAGCCACTGTCTGACTACGAGATTTGAAAAGGTCCAACAAAGGAGATATAAGGCTGCGACGCATAGCATTGAGCCGCTTCAGGTCAAATTTCCTCTGGTGATTAATAGTAAAATCTTTCCCCAGCTTGGCTGCTCCTTTAATCTCAGCAAAGCGAAGGTACTGTTCAAAGCTATCCAGCTCCTCCTGACTCAAGCCACCATAAAGGCCAGTTTTTAGAAGATTGAGCAAATCTTCCGTCTGAAAATTATAGCGTTTCAGCCGTTCCAGTGACTCTAAAAATTGGACTAAAGGATGCTGGGCCATGGACTCAGACCGCCCCAAATAAAAGGGAATCTGATATTGGTCAAAGATGGTCTTCAGCTGGAGCTGGTAGGCCTCCACATCACCCAAAAGCAGACGGATATCCTTGTAGCGGGCGCCATCATGGAGCCGCTGACGGATGGACTTGGCCACATATTCCAGTTCCTCTTTTTGATTGCGAACCGACCAAATCTGTAAATGAGACCGATCCTCCTCAGTCAATTCCACATGGGTTTCAGAAAAATCATAGCGACTCTCTAGAATCTTGGAAATCTTGCCAAAGGTATCATCAACCTGACCTAGATCGTCTGATAAATACTCTGGCTTGACCTGATAGGTTTGAGCCAACTTGAGCAAAAAGTCCACGCTGGCTTGGTAAAGATTACCCTCACGAAAAGCGGAGCGATAGGCTTTTTGACTGGCATAAACGCCAATGACAATCTCCACTCCCTTACGATGCAGCAAATCCACTAGATATTCCTCCTCTGCTGAGAAGCGGGTAAAGCCGTCGATAACCAGTGCAAGATTAGCCAATTCACCATCCAAATCACCAGCTAGAATATGCTGAGCGAAAATCGTAAGTTTAGAAGTCGCATCATAATTTCCCGCCTGAAGAGCAACCGAAAAAGCCGTGAAAATCTTGAGCAGATCCTCACGCTTCTCTGGCTCTTCTAGATAGTTCAAATCCGCAAAAGTCATCTGAGCTGTCTGAAGCTCATGATAAAGGTCTAGCAGTTGCTGGATAAATTGTGCATCCTTCTTGATCCGTCCATAAACCTTAAGTTCTCGGTCGTCCATTTCCGATAAAATCCGATAAAATAGCATGCCCAGCCCAATATCATCCAAGGGCTGTCCTTCCTGAACATCATTGAGGACAAAATAGCGAGCCATCTGGGCAAAACGCGTCACCGTAATGGCAAAGGAAGCCTGATTTCCCAATTCCTCCAAAACTGCTCGCTCCTTTTCAAAAGAAAGCGAGTTGGGCGCTATATAAAAGACCCGCTTGCCGGCCGCTGCCAAGTCTTGAGCTTGCTTAGCCAAATGCGCCGTCAAAGGACTGCGGATATCCGTATAGAGTAATTTCATACCGTCTCTTTTCAACAACAAAATATAGAAACATTATATCATGTTTGAAGCGAAAACTCATGACTCAAAAGGTGAAAACACAAGGCTAGCTAGACCAAGATTATATATTGTTAGATGACTGCTGCCGACAAATCAATTCTAGACCTAATAACTCAAAATTCACTGTCATTCAGACACACTTTCAGCCTTATAATCCCCAAAAATCCTGGTACTAAGCACCAGGATTTTAAGTTTATTTGAGCAAATCTTGAACCGGATCAAAAATAATCTTCTCAATATCTGCAAGATAGATGGATAGTTGCTGTTGCTTATTGAAGAAATCCGTCAAAGCTGAGTTGCTCTGAATTTTTTCTCCAAAAGAGGTCATTTTATCCTGAACTTCTTTAGTAGGCATTTGACCTGTTTGAGCCATTACTTGCAATTCATGCTGAAAAGCAAGGTACTCATTTAAAATGGTTTTTGCTTCACTATCCGCGTCCACAGCTTTTTTGCTTTCAGCAACCGCTTTGTACTCTGGAAGTTCCCGCAGGCTGCGACTAAGTTCATTTGCTAAATCATAGATATTTGCCATAAATCGTTCTCCATTTTCTAGATTAGTCTAAAAAGACTTGATAATTTGTTTGCTCTCTGATTATTTTAGCAGATTTTTCCAAATCTTCACGATTTTTAAAGGTAATCTGCAAGATTCCGTTGATATCTTCGCGATTTTCCTCATTGATGCGAATGTTGACAATAGAGGTTCCTCTTAAACGTTCCAAAACTCCCAAGATGGCGTCTTCCTCGTCAGGAACATTGATAAAGATATCATAGAAACTATCTACACCAGCTCGCTTGTGAATTTCCATAGACTTGCGAATCTGCCGGCCTTGGTCAAAAAACTGCCAGATGGCATCCTCATTCCCATCCTCAATATCCGCGGCCACCTGATCCAAACGCTCCTTAAAGTCTTCAATCCTCTCCAAGATTGCCTCAGGATTGGTCAAAAGAATGGAGGTCCACATGCCCGGCTCACTTTCAGCAATCCGAGTCATATCTCGGAACCCGCCAGCTGCAAAGGATTGGGTCAGTTCATGGTTTTGGCTGTAGGCCCCGGCCTGCTCCATGAGGCTGGAAGCCAGAATATGCGGAAAATGGCTGATTTGACTGGTCACTCGGTCATGTTCTGCAGCATCAACTTGAATGAAGCGAGCGTGAAGACCGCTCAACAGATCCTCCATTTCAGCAATGGTCCCCACCTTGGTCAGGTTGGAAGGCGTAAAGATATAATAGGCATTCTCAAAGAGATTAACATCCGCTGCTCTGGCTCCGGTCTTGTGGCTACCGGCCATGGGATGAGCACCGACAAAGCGGACGGGCTTATTCTGCAGATAATTCTCTGCTGCCGCGACAATTTCTGACTTGGTTGAGCCAGCATCGGTAATGATGACATCTTCCTTCAGTTCTAGGCCAGCCAACATTTCCAGGAAAGCAATCGTCTGCTTGATAGGTACCGCCAGAATGATGACATCTGCCAAAGGTGCAAAAGAGACAAAATCATCCGTCACCCGGTCAACCATTCCCCGTTCCAAGGCAATCTGTCGCGATTCCTCACCGCGGTTGTAGCCGAGAACTTCAACCTCAGGGTGGTCACGCTTGATGCCCAAAGCCAACGAAGCTCCAATCAGGCCAAGACCTGCGATATAGACTCTTTTTTTCTCCATTTTCACTCCTTGGTTTTTAAATGGCTCAGTTATTTCATTGGAATTTTCCTAAAAGTTCTTGACAAATTCCCGATGTCGGGCTACAGCATCCTTCAGTTCTTCCAGATTGTCCGAAGAGAACTTCTCCAGTACTTCTGTAGCTAGAACTGTTGCCACTACGCTTTCCATAACAACACCTGCTGCTGGCAGAGCCGTCGGATCGCTCCTCTCTACTGTCGCCTTGTAGGGCTCGTGGGTCTCAATATCTACGCTCATTAATGGCTTGTAAAGGGTAGGGATTGGCTTCATGACCCCACGCACCACGATGGGCTGACCATTGGTCATACCGCCTTCAAAACCGCCTAGATTATTGGTCCTACGAGTGAAGCCATCTTCCTCAGACCAGAGGATTTCATCCATGACTTGACTGCCCTTGAGACGGCCAGCTTCAAAGCCCACACCAAACTCTACTCCCTTGAAAGCATTGATGGACACAACTCCCTGAGAAATCTTGGCATCCAGTTTCTTGTCCCATTGGACATAAGAACCCAGACCGACTGGCACACCGCCAACGACAGTCTCAATGACACCGCCGATGGTATCGCCATCTTTCTTAATCTGGTCAATGTAGGCCTTGATTTCTTCTTCACGCTCGGGGTTGACAATGGAAACCTCGGACTGAGCAGCTCTTTCTTTGATCTCTGCTACAGTCAGATTGTCTGGAACATCAATATCAATGCCACCAAAGGTCACGATATGACTAGCCACCTCTACACCAATTTCTTCCAACAAACGCTTGGCTACTGCTCCGACTGCTACACGCATAGTCGTTTCGCGGGCAGAAGAACGCTCTAGGGAATTTCGCAAATCGTCAAAGCGGTACTTCATCCCACCAACTAGGTCAGCGTGACCGGGCCTCGGCTTGGTAATCTTGCGCAGCCCCTTTTTCTCATCTTCGACATCCGCTACATTCATAATATCCAGCCATTTCTGATGATCGAGATTTGTGACATTGAGGGTAATCGGACCGCCCATGGTCAAGCCATGCCGAACCCCAGACGTAATCTCGACTTGGTCGCTTTCAATCTTCATGCGGGCACCACGGCCATAACCGCCCTGACGACGCTTGAGCTCAGCATTGATATAGTCAGCGGTCAGAGGAAGACCAGCCGGCACTCCCTCGATGATAGCTGTCAGACGTGGTCCGTGCGATTCTCCTGCAGTTAAGTATCTCATACATTTTCTCCTATTTCTGGGATGGGAAGAGCTGGACAGTCCGTTTGCTTTTCATCCAAACTGCCCATTTCGTCTCAGGCTCTATCTGGCACTTATTTCTTCAGAAATTCTTTCATCTCTTCCAGCGGAATCTGATGAATGCAGGCTGAACCTAGCTCGGGTACTAGAACCAGCTTGATACTCTTGCCTCTGGCCTTCTTATCATGGGTCAAGGCCTGATAGAGAGCGTTCTCATCCCAAGGCTGGTAATCCACCGGCAGGCCAAATTTCTGGCACATACGGATGATATCTTTTGTAATCCCGGTTGGCATAAGGCCTTTCTTTTCAGCGACGAGGGAAACTTGTACCATCCCAATCGCTACAGCTTCACCGTGCATGACCTTGCCATAGCCCGCAGTCGCCTCAATGGCATGCCCAATAGTATGACCGAAATTCAGATAGAGACGAACGCCATTGTCCAATTCATCCTCGACCACAACCTTGCGCTTGACATTGCAGGAATGATAGATGATGCTTTCGGCATGATCCAAAATTGACTCTGGACTACCATCCATTTCTGAAAGTTCATTCCAAAGTTCCTTATCCTCAATCAAGCCGTACTTAACCACCTCGCCCATGCCTTCAATCAGTTCACGCCGACCTAGGGTCTGCAAGACATCTGGGTCAATCAGAACTCCGTCGGGCTGGGTAAAAGTCCCGACCATGTTCTTGGCCCAAGGTGTATTGACGCCCGTCTTACCACCAATGGAGGAGTCTACTTGAGCTGTCAGACTGGTCGGAATCTGCACGAAATGAATGCCCCGCATATAGGTCGAAGCGACAAAACCTGCCAAATCACCAACCACTCCGCCACCCAAGGCTACAATACCATCGCTGCGGGTCAGACCAACCTTAACCAGAAACTCGTAAACCTTGTTGACCGTCTTTAAGTTCTTGCTAGCTTCACCTTCCAAAAAGTCAAAGACATAGGTTTCAAAACCCGCAGCTTCCAAACTCAGCTTGACCTTTTCCGCATAGAGTCTGGCCACTCGATTGTCCGTGACGACGACCACCTTCTGAGGTTGCCAAAGCTGACTCAACCAGCTTCCGGCCTGAGATAAACACCCCTTTTCGATGAGAATATCATAGGGATGATGTGGGAGATTTACATTTAGTTTCATAAGTACCTCCTGAATTTATCCTGCTTGTTTTCTGATAAGACTGTATATTTGCTGCTGACTTATTTTTTGAGTTGATTTTCAAATGATGCTTCTAAATAGTTAAAAAAATAGACATCCAAATCATCGAAGAAGCAAGAGGACATCTATTTCATCACTATAATGCTATGTTTATTAGACTATTTCTTGATTTCCTCTAGCAAACTTGCCCAAACTTCTTCTGATGGCATTGTTTTTCCTGTCATCAGTTCAAAAGCTTTTTTAGCTTGATGAAACAGCATCCCAAAACCATTCGTTGTTTGCAAACCTTGCTCTCTCGCTAATCTCAAAAACGGAGTTTCAGCAGGATTATAAGTTAAATCAGCAACTAAAATATGTTCAGGGAAGACAAATTGACTTGGGATAGGAAGAGACTTACCATCCATGCCTAAACCTGTGGCATTTACAACTAAAGCCGACTGAGCAATTGATGTCTTTAAAGCCTCTTCATCTTCGACAGAATGCAGAAAGATATCCTGCCCAACTCTCGATGCCAATTGATCTATTTTAACCTTCGTTTGCTCAAGGGTCAGAGAGCGATCAAAAGCATGAATCTTTGCTGCACCTTCTATAGCAGCCTGTCCAATAATTGCTGACGCAGCTCCCCCAGCACCTAAAACGGTGATGGTCTTGTCTTTAACATCAAAATCAGGCAGACTGCGGAAAAATCCATATCCGTCTGTATTATAGCCAATCAAACTACCATTCTGATTTACAATCGTATTAACAGAATCTATCAGCTGTGCTGATTGATCAATACCATCTAAATATTGCAGGACTTCTTGCTTATAGGGCATTGAAATATTTGCCCCCAGCATATCATATCGACGAATATTCTCAATAGATTGCTGCAGATCTTCCCTCTCAATTTCCCAAGCAACATAGACAGCATTAATCTCTGTTAGGTCATAAGCAAGATTATGAATAAAGGGAGAAATGCTATGTTTAATTGGTTTGGCTATTACAGCTGCTAAGCGAGTGTGACCGTCAATTTTCATTCAAAATCTCCTGAATTTTCTTCATATTGGCCAAAGAAATCTGCCCAGGAGCTGATGGAATCTCTTGACTGGCAAAAGACCAGATAGAGCCTGTCAAATCAGCTGCTATACGAGAAATTTTTCCAACTTTTCCCATGGAAATCGTGACAAAGTCCTGCTCAGGATTTAAGGTTTTAAAGCCCCGAGTGTAGTTCATCAAGTCCAGCACATCCTGCTCATTGTGAGCCATGACAGAAACTTTAACCACTTTTGGTGTCAAACTTGTCAATTCTGACAAAATCTCCATCATATTTTCCGGTGTTTCCTCAAAATTATGATAGCTGAGGACTAGATTGGGAAAATCAAGCATTTCTTCGAATTTATCTTTGTGCGAATAATACTCAAAGTCAACATAGTCTGGCTGATAAAATCTCGCTACTTCTTTGATTAATGCAACATATTCATCATCTGACAAATCAAGCTCGCCACCTTCTTGCCGACTCCGCAGTGTGAAGAGCAATTCACGCCCAGCAAATTTCTCAAAAATAGCAGGAGCAACGTTTAAAATGCTCTCTTTGGGCAAAAAGTCCGCTCGCCATTCGATAATGTCTGCATCAACATAGCGGCTAAGATCGATAGCTTTAGCCTCTTCTAAACTTCTGGGCATGATTGAAACGACTAATTTCATTTGTCCACCTTAATTGTAAATACCTTGAGGTAGTTACTATTCTCATCTTTCTTATTGTATACAAAGTCTGCGGGTAGACCATATTCCGCCAGATAGCGGTGAGGAACTCCTGCAAATCCTTTTTCAATTTCTTTTTTAAACTTACTTTTAGAGACATTGGCTGCATTGGTCGAGAGAATCAATGTTCCTTTTGGACTCAAGATTTCCAAGGCCTGAGCCACCAAACGATGGTAATCTTTCGCAACAGAGAAGGTCTGTTTCTTATTGCGAGCAAAGCTCGGCGGATCTAGGACAATCACATCATACTTCAACTCATGACGCTTGGCATATTTGAAATAATCAAAGACATCCATAACTACGAAACGATGAGGCTCCAAATCTAAGCCATTGGCTTCAAAATGTGCTTGGGAAAGCTCACGACTGCGCTTGGCCAAATCAACAGAAGTTGTCTGACTAGCGCCACCCATGGCAGCTGCCACCGAGAAAGCCGCTGTGTAGGAGAACGTGTTGAGCAGACTTTTTCCGCTAGCTAAGCCGTCAACCAGACTCCCTCTCACCTCATGCTGATCCAGAAAAATCCCAGTCATCAGGCCATCATTCATGAAGACTTGATAGCGCACGCCATTCTCCAAAACCGTAAAATAGGCTGGCGCTTCTGCTCCGTAGAGATGGGCAGACTCATAGTCCAAGCCCTTGAAGCGAATCTTCTCGTAAGCTCCAGCGACCTCAGGAAAGACCTGCTGGAATGCAGCCACTATCTGGTCTTTGATTGAAAAAACAAAGGAATTGTACCAAGAGAAAACTGCATATTCCTCATACAAATCAACCGTAAAACCACCAAAACCATCACCTTCTTGATTAAACAGTCGGTAAGCTGTCATATCCTCAGCATGGCGATAATAGAAGCGCTTATCTTTAGCCTTTTCAAACAACTTCTGAAAGAAAGCTAGGTTCAACTCTACCTTAGCATAGGAAATCAGCCAACCAAGTCCCTTATTCTGCAAAGATAGATAGGCTGTTCCTAAAAATTTCCCCTGCTGATTGTGCAATTCCACACATTGATTATTGAGCGAAAGAGTTGGAAAATCATTTTTATCTAACACTAAAATACCTTTTCTCAACTTTTCCTCTGTCTGTTTTTTAACAGTAAGTTTCTTCATAAGCATTATTATACCAAATATTGTGAAAATTCTCAAAGCATATTTATTATTTTAACCCCATATCGGCTTTAAGAGGAACATATTTTTATTATTTGCTATAGCAAAAAGCCGCCCTATTAGGCGGACTTTAATAAAGAGTTTTCCTATTTCCACTTTCTATTATAATTAGGAGAAGAACAGATATTTTATATTTCAATATTTGTATTAACAATCCTGCTTTAAATAAATCCTAACAGTTAAAAAATAAGATAATATGAATGTCGCGCTAGATAACAGTAAACTCCCTATACCAAATGTAATTAACTGGGTATCTGATGGTTTTTCAAACAAAGTATTGATTACCGCTATTAAGCCAACCATAATTGCCACTGAGGTTAATAAACTGATGATACTCATCGCTTCAGTTCGATCATTGAAATCTAAGTAGGATATCGGTAAAAAAATTGCATTCATGATGAAGATAACTCCTATAAAAAATGAAAATAGCAAAAGTACATCAACATATCTATAAAATGCGAATCCATGAAAAGCAAATGACGTTAAAAACACTCCCATAGATAACAAGCTTCCAATGACAATCGTAATGAATTGAGTCACAAATACACTTTTTATGATGTCACATCTCCTAATTGGCAAGGATACCATATATTGATTCCACTTCCCACTACTATTTTTCCTTAACCCAATCGAGCTAATAAAAGGAAAGCCAATAACTGTTAAACATAAGAAAGTAATCAATGGTATTTCATTTTTACCGCCGAAAATTAGAATTGAGATTCCTACCAAAAATATAAATATCAAGAGCACCCTTAAATTTGATACTAATTTATAATAATGATTTTTAAGCAAGCCTTTCATTTCCTTCTCCTCTCACCATTAACAGCATCATTTCATCCAAAGACGCATTGTCTACTATCAGATTTTTATATTTTTTCTTCATCAGCTTTCTGTCAGATACCAGCACATCTATCTGATAATCTTTTTTCATGTATGATAAGATATCTTCGGTCGCAATGCTTACAAAATCATTTTCAGAGCAACGAATAACCCCGTATTCATATATCAGTTCATCTTTTGTTTTATTTAAAATAATTTCTCCATCGTGAATAAATACGATATAATCTGCAATTTTTTCTAAGTCACTAGTGATATGAGAGGATAATAAAATGGAATGATTCTCTTGCTTTACAAATTCAAGAAGTACATCTAAAATTTCATCTCTCATGATTGGATCAAGTCCACTCGTCGGCTCATCTAAGATCAATAATTTGGATTCATGTGAAAGTGCTACTGCAATAGCAAGCTTCATACTCATGCCTCTTGAATAGGTTTTAATTTTTTGAGATTTAGGCAAATTAAAACGCTGCATGTATTCTTCAAAACAAGTATTATCCCACTTGCTATAAATTTTCTCAAAGATGTCAGCTAATTGTTCCGCGGTTAAATGTTCAGGAAAATTATTACTATCATAGACAACACCAATATTTTCCCTTATATCGGTATCTTCATCAGACATCTCTTTACCGAATATTTCAATCTTTCCACTATCTTTTCTCAAAACATTTAAAATGCAATTCATTGTAGTTGATTTTCCAGACCCATTTTCGCCAATAAAACCTAATATGCTCCCTTCTGGCAATGAAAAGGATATGTTTCTGATTGAAAAATTTGATTTCTCATATTTTTTGTTCACATTTTCCAATGTCAAAATATTAGTCATTGTCATTCCTCCTCCAAGTACAAAATTTTTAGTATCTCCATCATCTTTTCTAATGGGATTGCATTTTCTTTTGCAACTTCAATAGCAAACTGTAGATGTTCTTCTATTCTTTTCTGCTGTTGCTCTTTATAAAACTCCTTGTTTCTTGCCAGCACATATGTTCCTCGACCTATTTCAGTTTCAATAAAACCATCTCTTTGTAATTCTTCATATGCCCTCTGAACTGTAATAACGCTCACATGAATTGATTTGGCTAATGCCCTCATTGAAGGAAGACTATCTCCAGCAACCAATTCTTCACTCATAATCATATTTTTTATCTGAGAAATGATTTGTTCATATATTGGCTTATCTCGGTTATTACTAATAATAATATCCACAAATTTCTCCTTTACTTAAGTGTACTTATTGATTCAGTGCAATAATACCATTTTAATAACATTCTGTCAATTAAATCCCCCAATGTAAGTAGACTACTCATTCTTTCTACATTTTTTATTTAGTTTTTTATAAACTTTTTAATGACACTAATACAAATGTTTTCTTGAGAAATTTTAACATCCAGATAAAAAGAACTTACCTCATTCCAATACTATAGTCTTGATTATTTTACAAATAAAACAATCTACCTCTTAAATCATCTCAATCTTTCCTCAACTGAAAAAATTATGATATACTTAGAGGTAGAGAATTTTTAGGAAATAAGACAAGGAAGTACCTTTCTGTGAAAAAAATAACCAAGAATTTACTCAATTTTATGAGTACAAGGCTAGGTTTCGTCTTGAGTTTGCTCACGATTTACTGGTTAAAAACCATGTGGGCCTATACTGTCGATTTTAGTTTAGATATTCAAGGAGCCTACCAGATTTTTCTGGCTCTGATTAACCCTTTTCCCATCGGACTTTTGCTGATTGGACTAGCTCTTTATATCAAACCGACCAAGCTTTTTTATTGGGTCAGCACTGCTATTTACATGCTGCTCTTTGTCTGGCTGGTCTCCAACTCCATCTACTATCGCGAGTTTACCGACTTTGTGACGGTCAATACCATGCTGGCCTCCAGCAAGGTTTCTGCAGGTCTGGGAGCAGCGGCCATGGAGCTTTTCCGTCCGTGGGATGCCATTTATATCATTGATTTCCCAATCCTTGGCTGGCTTTTTTATAAAAAGTATATCCGTTTGGATCATCGTGCATTCAATATCCGGGCTAGCTTTGCTGTGACATCTCTGTCAGCTATGCTCTTTTCAGCCAATCTTTTCCTAGCAGAGATTGATCGTCCAGAGCTCCTGACGCGCGGATTTTCAAATTACTATGTCGTCCGAGCTCTCGGCCTGCCAGCTTTTCTAGGCTACAGCGCCAATCAGACCTATAGTGCCAATAAAGAGCGCTCTAAAGCCTCTGCCAAAGATCTGGAGCCAGTCGAACAATATATTCAATCTCACTATGCCGAACCCAACTCTGAATACTATGGTATTGCCAAGGGGCGCAATGTATTTTATCTCCATTTAGAGAGCTTCCAACAATTTTTAATTGACTATAAACTACAGATGGACGGCAAGGAATACGAAGTAACACCTTTTCTAAACTCGCTTTACCATTCCAACTCAACTTTGGCCTTTTCTAACATCTTTAACCAAGTTAAGGCTGGAAAAACATCCGATGCAGAAACCATGCTAGAGACAGGCCTATTCGGTCTTAACCAAGGCTCCTTCATGGTAAATTACGGTGGTACCAATACCCAGCAAGCAGCTCCTTTTATCCTCTCTCAAAATGGAAATTACACATCTGCTGTTTTCCATGGAAATACTGGCAGCTTCTGGAACCGCAACACCGCCTACAAGCAATGGGGCTACAATTATTTCTTTGATGCCTCCTACTTCACCAAACAGGACGAGACTAACTCCTTCCAATACGGCTTGAACGACAAGATCATGCTGAAAGATTCCATCAAGTATCTGGAACATTTACAGCAGCCTTTCTATGCCAAATACATCACCGTCTCCAATCACTATCCTTATACGACCAGTCTGATTGGCGATGAAATTGGTTTCCCGCTTGCAGATACCAAAGACGAAACCATCAATGGCTACTTTGCAACCGCAAACTATCTCGACTCAGCTGTCAAAGCCTTCTTTGACTATTTAAAAGAAGCTGGACTGTACGAAAATTCAATTATTGTCCTTTACGGAGACCACTATGGAATTTCCAATTCTCGCAATCCAGCTCTGGCACCACTTCTAGGCAAAGACTCTGAAACCTGGTCTAGTTATGACAACGCTATGCTGCAGCGGGTCCCATATATGGTGGTGATACCGGGTATGGAGAAAGGAAAAATCATTGATACCTTTGGTGGACAAATAGATATGCTGCCAACTTTGGAGCATCTATTGGGCATTGACTCAAAAAATTACCTTCAAGTCGGACAAGACCTACTCTCACCTCAGCATGAGCAAATCGTGACTTTCCGCTCAACCAATAACTTTGTAACCCCTAAATATACAAGCTACAGCGGACGGATTTACAACACACAAACTGGGGACGAGATTACCCTTCCCGACGAATCCACAACTGCAGAACTGGAAGCTATTCGGACAGCAGCCAATACCCAGCTGAAGATGAGCGATGCGATTCAGACAGGGGACCTGCTCCGCTTCTACACGGGCAATGACTTAGGAAAAGTCAATCCTGAGGACTATTCTTACATCAACTCCTTCAAGGCTCTCCAAGCCATCGAGAAGGAAAAAGGAGAGCAATCAACCAGCCTCTACTCAAAACGTGGCGGTGTGTCCTCCATTGACTTATTCAATTCGCCAAGCTATCGAGCACTGCATCCTGAGCAATTTCAATCTAGCAGTGAGGAAGAAAGCAGCGGAGACTCTTCTAACTCCTCTAGCTCTTCAAGTTCCTCTAGTTCAACTGCTACTCCTTAGTGTTTATCAAACTATAAACCTTTCCCAAAACGTTGAAAATGTTTTGGGAGAGTTTTTTTATTTTCCGCCAATCAAAAAAAGAGGCTCTTTTCTACCATTTGTCAAGTCTGTCAAGGCTTTAAGTGAAAAATGAGATA
>ERZ772874.1103-NODE-1103-length-14353-cov-4.169394_pt1 | contig 14353 bp, 9 predicted proteins | sample MGYA00580586_ERZ772874 | MGnify/ENA primary metagenome ERZ772874 (study PRJEB29015, sample SAMEA2737952) | human oral metagenome | biome: human oral; feature: human-associated habitat; material: dental | place: China | collected 2154 ... | reverse complement strand
GCACGGATTCGCTTTTAATCATAATTTCAGGAAATAATTTGACGATAAATTTCATGTTAATTCACTTTTTATCCAATAGAAAAATGCGGCGTATTTTAGCAGATAGCGTAGAAATTACCATGCTGAGGTTTTTTCATTAAAAATATCGTTATGCATAACTTTATATAATGATGCGTAATATTAAAACCATCACGGAGAATAAAACTAACCCATTAATTTGTAAGAAAATAAAAATAATGAATCACTTTCCTTGATTAAGATCAAGGCATTTAAAAGGCAGACTTCCTAGAATCCAATTAACTATTTATGGTTATAAATTCATTTTTGTTATTAAAACAATGAAACACAGGAGTGATGTTATGCCAAAAACAAAAAAAATTATCACCGCACTTTGCCTTATAGGTATCGGTGCAGGAGCATTATGGGGAACCCAATTTATTATGCACAAAACCAGCTCACCAGAATTTTGTGTGAGTTGCCATTCCATGAGTCAGCCGAAAGAAGAATGGGAAAGTTCCAACCATTTTTCTAATGCAAAAGGCATTCGAGCCGAGTGTGCTGACTGCCACGTTCCATCAGAGGGCTGGCATTATGTCAAAGCCAAATTCACTGCACTAAAAGATTTATGGTATGAAATGCAAGGCAAATTGGACAGTAAAGAAAAATTCGAAGCACATCGTGCCGAATTAGCCAAAGTCGTTTGGGACGAAATGAAGGCGACCGATTCAGAGACCTGCCGTAGTTGCCACAGTTTTGATGCCATGGAATTTTCGCAACAGTCCAAATCAGCCAAACAAATGCACACGGGTGCCAAAGCAAATAATCAAACCTGTATCGACTGTCATAAAGGCATCGTCCATTTCCTACCGGATATTCAAGAAGAACAAGCTATCACCAGTTCCGCAACCCAATCACACCAACTTGATAACAATGCAACATTGTATGCAGCCGAAATGGTCAAAGCACAAGGTGAAAAAGGCGGTGAAATACGCTTAATGCCGTTTGCTGAACTCACGCAATGGCAGGCACAAGGCGAACAAATTCAGGGTACATTACACGGTTGGCAACAAACCGGTGCGGAATCCGTGTTGTATTTGGATTTAGGTAAACGTATTACCGTTGCTTTGGTGGATGAAGACGCCCGTAATCATGTACAAGTGTTGCAAAGCAAACATGATGACGTGACCGATTCCGAATGGAAGGAAGTCAATTTCGCCGTTCAGGTCGCAAAAGAAAAAATGTCTTCAGATTTGACCGCACTTGAGCAATACGGCAATCAGTTAAACCAAACCCATTGTAGCGGTTGTCACGCAGCAATCGGTGCGGATCATTACACAGCGAACCAATGGATAGGTGTCGTCAATTCCATGAAAGACCGTACCTCCATGACCAAAGACGAGGTTCGCGCGCTCACCATTTATTTACAACGTCATGCCAAAGATATGAACGGAAACTAATCACGTTAAGTGAAATTCCGTTCTCTCTCAACATGACTTTAATGACGACAAAGCGAGGTAAAAATGAAAAATAACAACATTAATCAAAACCGCCGTGACTTTTTGAAGAAAACGTCTCTCGGTGTGGCGGGAGCATCACTCTCCGGTGGTGTGGTTGGTTCTGTGATTGCACCTAATGCGGCAGCGGCTGAAAGCAGTATGCAAACGGTAGTGACCGCCGCACACTGGGGGCCACTCGGTGTTGTAGTACAAGACGGCAAAGTGGTGAAATCCGGCCCGGCAATTGACCCTGTGGTACCGAATGAATTACAAACCGTCGTTGCCGATCAGTTGTACAGCGAAACCCGTGTAAAATACCCGATGGTGCGAAAAGGCTTTCTTGCCAATCCGGGAAAAAGCGACACCACCATGCGGGGGCGAGATGAGTGGGTTCGCGTTTCTTGGGATAAAGCGTTGGATCTCGTGCACAACCAACTTAAACGGGTGCGCGAACAATATGGTGCAACAGGTATTTTTGCCGGATCCTACGGGTGGTTTAGCTGCGGTTCACTGCACGCATCCCGTACGTTATTACGTCGTTATATGAACGCCACAGGCGGTTTCGTGGGACATAAAGGTGACTACTCCACCGGTGCGGCGCAAGTCATTATGCCGCATGTGCTCGGCACCATCGAAGTCTATGAGCAACAAACCAGCTGGGAATCCGTACTGGAAAATAGCGACATTATCGTGCTTTGGTCAGCCAATCCACTTACCACCATGCGTATTGCATGGATGTCCACCGACCAAAAAGGGATTGAGTATTTCAAAAAATTCCAAGCCACCGGCAAACGCATTATTTGTATCGACCCACAAAAAAGTGAAACCTGCCAGATGTTAAATGCCGAATGGTTGCCGATTAATACGGCAACAGACGTGCCATTAATGCTTGGTATTGCGCACACCTTAGTCAGCGAAAATAAACACGACAAAGACTTCCTGAAAAAATACACCACCGGCTATAGCAAATTTGAAGATTACTTGTTAGGGAAAACGGATGGTCAACCAAAAACTGCAGAATGGGCAAGCAAGATTTGCGGCATTCCGGCAGACACGATTAAACAACTGGCAAACGACTTCTCCGGCAAACGTACCATGTTAATGGGCGGCTGGGGGATGCAACGTCAACGCCATGGGGAACAAACTCACTGGATGTTGGTCACCCTTGCTTCTATGCTAGGACAAATCGGCTTACCGGGCGGGGGGGTTGGTTTGAGCTACCACTATTCGAACGGTGGTGTACCAACAGCCACAGGAGGTATCATCGGTTCTATTACCGCAACTCCAGCGGCTAAACCCGGTGCACAAACTTGGTTGGATGACACCTCAAAATCTGCTTTCCCATTGGCGCGTATCGCCGATGTGTTACTCAACCCGGGAAAAACCATTCAATATAACGGCACCGAGATCACCTATCCGAATATCAAAGCTGTATATTGGGCGGGCGGTAACCCATTTGTTCACCACCAAGACACCAATACTTTGGTGAAAGCCTTCCAACAACCGGAAGTGGTGATTGTGAATGAAGTGAACTGGACGCCGACAGCACGCATGGCGGATATTGTGTTGCCGGCAACCACCAGTTATGAACGCAATGACTTAACCATGGCAGGCGACTATTCCATGATGAGCATTTACCCGATGAAACAAGTGGTCCCGCCGCAATTTGAGGCCAAAAATGACTACGATATTTTCGTCGAACTCGCTAAACGTGCCGGTGTGGAAGAACAATACACCGAAGGCAAAACCGAAATGGAATGGCTGGAAGAATTCTACAACACCGCAGTGACAGCAGCTCGCACAAACCGTGTTACGATGCCACGTTTTGATAAATTCTGGGCAGAAAACAAACCATTAAGCTTTGAAGCCGGAGAAGCAGCGAAAAAATGGATACGTTACGGCGAATTCCGTGAAGATCCGTTACTCAATCCGCTTGGTACGCCATCAGGTAAAATCGAAATTTATTCTGATGTCGTCGCCAAAATGAACTATGACGACTGTAAAGGTCATGCAAGCTGGATGGAACCGGAAGAATTTGCCGGCAACGTGACGCAAGAATACCCTCTCGCCTTGGTAACACCACACCCATACTATCGTTTGCACAGCCAATTGGCGCATACCTCATTACGCCAAAAATATGCGGTCAACGATCGGGAACCGGTAATGATTCATCCTGAAGATGCGGCAGCCCGCGGCATTAAAGACGGCGACATCGTACGCATTCACAGCAAACGCGGACAAGTGCTTGCCGGCGCAGTTGTCACGGAAAACATCATCAAAGGCACCGTCGCTTTACATGAAGGCGCATGGTATGACCCGATGGATTTAGGCGAAAGTGAAAAACCATTGTGCAAAAACGGCTGTCCGAACGTGCTTACCCGCGATGAAGGCACCTCCAAACTGGCTCAAGGTAACTCACCGAATACTTGTATCGTACAAGTAGAAAAATTCGTCGGCCAAGCGCCTAAAGTCACGGTGTTTAAACAACCGAAACACGCAGCGTAAAAACGCCATAAAAAAAGACCGCACTTTGAACCTATGCCTTAAAGTGCGGTCTCTTTTCAAAGAGTTTTCTCTTTAGTTCGCTTTGTCCATCTATCAAATCAATTTTTCTTACCTTTCCTCATCACCGCCAAAATGTGATCTATCTCGCAGTTTCAAGTCTTGTCTTGTGCTCAAATTGAACCACTGTCCTCTTTTTGGGACAAAATAGTAAAGACCTGACGATGTAAAAAGAGCAGGTATCACTTTGATTCATCACGTAGAAAAAGGAGAAAAGAGATGATAAAAGATCTTAATGTCTTTGACAAACACTACGGTTTATTGATCAATGGCGAATGGACGGATGGCTCAGAAGGCAACACCTTAACAGCCCATAATCCGGCAAACGGTGAAGCATTAGCCACTTTTATTGACGCCACCGATGCGGATGTGGATGCTGCCGTAAATGCCGCCAAAGAAGCCTTTAAAACCTGGAAAAATACCAGTGCGACAGAACGTGCCACGATTTTAAATAAAATCGCAGACATTATTGACGAAAATACCGAGTTATTTGCCTTGCAAGAAACGCTGGATAACGGTAAGCCGATTCGTGAAACGCGTGCTGCAGATATTCCGTTGGCATCCGATCATTTCCGTTATTTTGCTAGTGTGATTCGTTCCGAAGAAGGTGTGGCAAACCAACTGGATAGCGAAGACTTGTCATTGATTTTACGCGAGCCGATTGGCGTTGTTGGTCAAATTATTCCGTGGAACTTCCCGTTCTTAATGGCCGCATGGAAAATTGCGCCGGCCTTGGCTGCAGGTTGTACTGTCGTGATTCACCCGTCTTCCTCCACTTCATTGAGCCTGCTTTCTTTAGCGCAAAAAATTAATCATTTGTTGCCGAAAGGCGTTTTCAATGTCATTACCGGCAAGGGCTCCAAATCCGGCGAATACATGTTACGTCACCCGGGATTTAGCAAACTGGCGTTCACCGGCTCCACCGAAATCGGTCGAAAAATCGGTATGGCTGCCGCTGAAATGTTGATTCCATCCACCTTGGAATTAGGTGGCAAATCCGCCAATATTTTCTTTGACGATATGCCATTTGATAAAGCATTAGAAGGCGCACAAAAAGGGATTCTCTTCAACCAAGGGCAAGTGTGTTGTGCCGGTTCACGGATCTTCGTACAAGAAAGCATTTACGATAAATTCATCGCGGCATTAAAAGAAGAATTTAAGAAAGTTAAAGTCGGCTTACCTTGGGAAGATGACACACAAATGGGCGCACAGGTAAATGGAAATCAGATTAAAGTGATCAGTAAATACGTGGATATTGCCAAAGAAGAAGGTTGCCAAATAATCCTTGGTGGCGGTAAATCAACCGACCCGGCATTGGCTCGCGGCGAATTTTTCCAACCGACTTTAATTTTGGCGCAGGACAACAAAAAACGCGTGGCACAAGAAGAAATTTTTGGGCCGGTTGCCGTGGTGATCAAGTTTAAAGATGAAGCAGATGTGATCCAAATGGCAAATGACAGCGATTATGGCCTGGGCGGCGCAGTGTGGACGTATAACATTAACCGTGCGCTACGGGTTGCACGCGCACTTGAAACCGGTCGTGTTTGGGTGAACTGCTATAACCGTTTACCGGCCGGCGCACCATTCGGCGGTTATAAAACCTCCGGCATCGGCCGTGAAACCCATAAAATGATGCTTGCCGCTTATACACAGGTGAAAAATATCTTTATCAGCACCCGTGAAGAGCGTGAAGGCATGTATTAATCTTTTCATTTCCAGCCTAAAAACAAACCGCACTTTGATGTTATCCCTTCAAAGTGCGGTTTGTTTTTAATGTGTTTTTACTTTTCGTCAAAATCACCTGTCAACAATACAATTTCCTGTTTTAATGCATACGGCATATGCCGAGGTCCGCGTACCCCAGTGACACCGAATTGCGCCATTTTCGCGCGGGGAATAAGACGCTTATCGTATTCTTTCAGACAACGAATTTTCATCACCCGTTTCACCTGTAAATCATCCGTACGTTTTTGGTGATACGGAATATTCACCTCCAATACCACACATTTATAACGAATGGCACCCGTAGGTTCGGTAACATACATATACACAATGTCATCCACGGCAATATTATTGCTCTGCTTCCAGTAAATTTCTCCGTCTTCGCGCAAATCTTTCTCCACATCGTAATATTTCGGATTTGCTGGTACGATCCACTCCGTATAACGGGCGATCCCGAGCTGTTTTTTCACTTGTCGGGTAGCGGTGAGATCAAAACTGGCATTTAATAAAAACAATACAGTGTCTTTATCTACAGAGCCATCTAGCAACACCGTCAACCAGTGATTTTTGTTCATGTGATAGGCTGGTAGGAAACCTGCTTGCGGCAAAAATAGGCTCAGCATTTCAGGGGAACATTTCACGTTTATTACCGGCACTTTTCCTGTGCCATTTAGCCCTAATGACGATTTTTCGACATTCATCACAATGGCATACCATTTGCGATTATCGCTATGACGCAATACGGCATAATCTGGATGGGTCTTCCACAAATATTCCGGCTGAGTGCCATATTGGGTGAAGACATACTCGAAAACTTGTTGGGTTAGCTCAGCCATTCCACGTTCCTCTTATTACTTTGATAACATCATTTTACGCCAACTTAGCCCACAAAATAAAAGGCATTAATTTCCACATCATTATTGTGCCTTTTAGTTCAACAGGCATATTATATTCCTTGAGTAAGGATGCTATTTAATAAGATGAATAATGGATTATTCGCCGTAGAGAGCAATCTCACTCTAATTAATAAACTCGGAGGAGTTATATGGAAGGGAAAACAATTGCGCCAATTGAAGTAAAAATGGGCTTCAAATGGCAAGGGTTGCTGCTTTCAGTGATTGTCGGGATGGCAATTTGGTTGATTCCAATACCGGAAGGCCTTTCTGCCAAAGCATGGGGTGTGCTTGCCCTCTTTGTTGCCACTATTGTGGCGATTATCGCCAAAGCCATGCCTATGGGGGCGGCAACCTTAGTTGCACTCGTCATTAGCGGTTTAACCGGCTTAACACCGTTATCTCCCGCCAAAGGGGAAGTGGGCATGTTATCCGGTTTCTCCAACGGAACCATTTGGTTAATCGCCATTGCGATGTTTTTATCTCGCGCGGTCATCAAAACCGGCCTGGGAAAACGCATTGCCCTCTATTTTGTCGCACGTTTCGGTAAAAAAATGATGGGCGTTGCTTATGGTATCGCACTAGCCGATGTGGTCATTGGTCCAGGGATTCCGTCTGCCTCTGCACGTGGCGGCGGTATCATGTATCCCATCATGCAATCCATCGCTGATGCCTACGATTCCAAACCAGGCCCAACCGCCAGACGTGCCGGTGCATTTCTTGCCATCGCCGTATCACAAATCGACACTATCGTGTGTACCATGTTCCTCACTGCCATGGCGGGCAACCCGTTAATCGCGGAACTTGCCAAAGGTCAAGGCGTTGAAATTACGTGGATGACTTGGTTCTTAGGAGCCATCGTACCGGGCGTTATCAGTTTGATCGTGTTGCCCTATTTCGTCTATTTGATTTACCCGCCTGAACTCAAAGACACACCGAAAATGGCAGAAATGGCGCGTGAAGAATTGCATAATATGGGACCAATGAGCAAAGCGGAACGGATCTTGGCGGAAGGTCTTTTCGATCATAGCCGAAGCGAATCCGTTCAGGCGTGCCTCGTCCAGCTTCGCTCCGTGATAGTCAAACTCCCCGCTGAAAGCCACGATGGCTTTATAGGGCGACTCCCGCTCGCCGAGCAGGCGGTTGATCGCGTGATAGTAATCGATGGCGCGCTCGATGCCGATGGTGCAGATCATGCAGCGGGCGCGGCCGCCGATGCGGTGAGCCACCGACTGGTGGAAGTGCTCCACCATGACGCGCGCCTTCTGCTCCACCGTCTCCGGCCGACTCTCCACGAAGCGGCGCAACTTCTGCATGGCTTGAGAGCGTTCGTATTCGGGGTCGTCTGCCACCTTTTTGCGGATGAGGTAGTAGCTGCTGTAGGTGGTATAACTGTTGAGTACGTCCAGGATGAAGCCCTCTTCGATGGCCTGCTTCATAGAGTAGACGTGGAAGGGGCGATGGCCCGTCTCGCCATCGGGGCGGGGGAAGGGTTCTCCGAAGGTCTCGAGCGTCTTGTTCTTGGGAGTGGCCGTAAAGGCGTAGAAGTTGGCATTGGAAGCCATGCGCCGGCCGGCCATGTAGCGCTCGATGAGGCTGTTTATTTCTTCCTCGCCGTCGATGGCGTCGGTAGTGTCGGCGGCGCCACTGAGCACCCGGTTGGCGTTGGCACTCATCTTGCCGCTTTGGCTGGAGTGGGCCTCATCGATGATGACGGCGAAGCGCTTATCGCTCAGCTCACCGCCCACGTCGGAGAGGATGAAGGAGAATTTATGGATGGTGGTGATGATGATCTTCTTGCCGTTCTCGAGGTGTTTGCGCAGCTCGCCACTGGTGGTGGCCGCGCCTACGATGTGATCGCTGTGGGTGAAGGAGCGGAGGTTATTCCGCAGCTGCTTGTCGAGGTTGACGCGGTCGGTGACGATGAGGATGCTGTCGAAGAGCAACTGGCCGTCGCGAATCAACTCTACCAGCTGATAGGCCAGCCAAGTGATGCTGTTCGACTTGCCTGATCCGGCAGAGTGCTGGATGAGAAAGCGCCGGCCGACGGCTTCTCGGCTTGTCTGCCGGAGCAGCCGGCGGACAACTTCCAGCTGGTGCCAGCGGGGCCAGATGATGCGACAGTGCTTGCGGTTGGTGGCGTCGTCTTTCTCTACGATCACTTGCGCATAGTGCTCGAGTATGTCGCTCAGGCTCTCTTTGCGCAGTACGTCCTCCCAGAGATAGGACGTCTTCAGGCCGTGGGGATTGATGGGATTGCCGGCGCCGCCGTCTACGCCCTTGTTGAAGGGCAGGAACCAACTGTCGCGCCCGCAGAGCTTGGTGCACATGTAGACGGACTCCTCGTCGGCGGCGAAGTGCACGGCGCAGCGTTTGGGCGCGAGGATCAGCTCGCGGGCGTCGCGGCTGCGGTATTGGGCGATGGCGTCGGCGGTTTCTTGGTTGGTGTATCGGTTTTTCAGCTCGAGGGTGATCACGGGCAGGCCGTTGATGAAGAGGGCTACGTCGAGCGAGAGGGTGGCGTTGGCGCGGGCGTAGTGGAGTTGGCGAATGACGCTGAAGCGGTTCTGGAGATAGAGGGCTTCTCCGCGTTCGCTCAGGGCGGAGGGCAGGGGGGCGTAAAGGTCGAAGGTGTTGCTGAGGTGCTTCACGCCGTTGCGCAAGACGTCCACCACGCCGCGCTTGGAAAGCTCGTCGTTGACCCGTTCGAGGAACTTGCGCCGGCCGGCGTCGGAGGCGAAGATGCGTGACTTCTCAACGGTTTCGGGCTGTGTGTTGCGGAGGAAGGCTTCAAGGCGTGTTGGGTCAAAGCCATATTCGGGGGCGTAATCTTTGGAGGTGCCGGCTTCGTAGCCGTTCTGCTCGACGAGGTGAGCCACAAGGAGGTCTTCGAAAGATTTTTCATTCATCTGTGTAGGCATAATGCGGGGAGATAAGTGGGTGATGGGGTTGTTTTTTAATCGTGTGGAAGGCCGTTGATGCGTCCGGTTACGGCGTCGCTGATCAGGCGTTGCTTGTAGGCTTTCATCAGCTCCGTCTGCTCGCGGCAGGCGTTGATCATGCGGTCTACGGCAGCCGTCTTCTTTTCGATATACGCTACAATGGCGCGCTGCTCGGAAAGGGGAGGGAGGGGGATTTTTGCATTGCGAGCAAAGACAGGAGAAACCCTCTTTAATCCTCCTGTTCCCGTCATACTCGCGGTGCCAGCACTGACAAAACCAGCGGATTGGAAGTAGTAAAAGAGCAGCTTCGGAGCCAGCTTATCCTTGCATCTATAGACGAATAGTTCAGAGCTCCCAAAGCCGCAATAGTGAATCATTCTTGGGATGATAGCGACATTTCCATTTTCAAAGCAGGGTGTGACTTTCGCTAAAACAACATCTACTTCTTCGAAGTAGGTCAATCCTGCTGTCAACTTACAGACTTTGATAGTGAGGCATGATTCCATATTACTGCGTACAATCTCCATTGGAGCATAGCCAACGAGCGTATCTCCGTCTATGTTTTCTTTTCGAGACGGATTAAATACAGTAACCCGCTTTAGTTCTACGCACTCCCAGTGCTCCGGCACCTCGGGGATCCAAGGGATGCCAGTGGGGCGGAAGCGGGTGTAGGGATGGATGCCGCGTGTGACGGCATGGGAGATAATAGTCTGCCGCAGCTCTTTGAGGCGCTCTATCTGCTCGGCCTGACGGGCAATATAGGTGTCTATCTGCCGCTCCTTCCGCTCAATATACGCCACAATGGCGCGCTGCTCGGAAAGGGGGGGAAGGAAGAACGGGATCTCTTTCAATCCTATAGGTGATAAATCCCATTGACCAACACGTATCCCCTTTGAGTATTGGGTGAAGAATGGAACATAAGCATCACTCCGAATAGCAAGGTTGAAGTATGCTTTGTGTTCAAAATTCAGGCGGCATGTATAATATGCAGGGCTGACAATGCCACGGTAGCTCGAAACACCGTAAGATCCTTGCCATGCCTTCATCTTGTTAATGGCAAAATGTCCTTTTTCTATCAGTTTATACCCACTTAAATCATCTGGAATCGCATTGTGATTTTCTTCTTTGGATGTTATGTCTCTAAGGATTACTCCCTGATCTCGGACAATTGAAAGAAGGGGTTCCTGGGGGTGATTCTTTTCCGATATTATCTCAATGAAATGTCGAAGTTTCCTCATCTCCCAGTGCTCCGGCACCTCGGGGATCCAAGGGATGCCGGTGGATTTGTATGCATCGTATCGTTTCATTGTGCTGAGAGCGGGGGATTAGTCGCCGGATAGTATTTCTTCCAGCAAGCCGTCCGTATCGGCTTCTATGGCGCGTAGATCGGCCATGATGTCGCTCAGGGGGCGGAGGGCGACGGGCTTGTAGAAGTATTTGGTGAAAGAGAGTTCGTAGCCCACCGTCGTTTCCTCCTCTACCACGTAAGCGTCGGGAGCGTAGGGCAGGACTTCGCGTTGCATAAAGGCCTCTATTCCTCCGGGGTAACTGAGGGGCACCTGCTCGGTGTCACGCAGGCTCTTATCGGCCTCTCCGGCCACGGGGCGGCAGGTGGGGTCGGTGTGGGTGATAAGGGGGCGAAGCTTCTTGAGCAGCGTCTTTTTGATCTTGCCCAGGGCACGAGCGTAGGCGTCCCAGTCGTCGAGGGGCGTGTCGGCGGGTACGGCTGCGATGGCATGTCGGCACTCGGCGATTTGCTTCTCGTTGAGGTCGCCGGTGTTGAGGTCGGCGTCGGGGACGACTCGTAGGCGCAGGGGACGGTCTACTTTGATCTGCCAATATCCAAACTCTTCGTTGGGGAAGATCTTGCTCTCGGGCGTCTCCCGGAAGTCCATGAGCAAGCGGAGGATGCGTCGGCGGTCGTCGGCGTTGGTTTCGCAGTTTTTCTCGCCGAGGTTTTTGCGCAGGGGCGTCTTGATGGCGGTGGAGTCGATGAGTTGCACTAGGCCGCGACGTCGGGGCTCCTTGCGGTTGGTGACGACCCATATGAAGGTGCCGATGCCGGTGTTATAGAAATCCTTTTCGGGCATAGCGATGATGGCTTCCAGAAGGTCGTTCTCGATGATGTATCGGCGCAGGTTGCTCTCGCCGCCGCCGGCGTTGCCGGTGAAGAGACTCGATCCGTTGTGCACCTCCACGATGCGTGTGCCAAGCTCGCTGTCCTTCATGCGGGAGAGGTTGTTGGCCAGGAAGAGCATTTGGGGGTCGCCCACGTCGGGGACGAAGTTGCGGGGGCTTTTCTTGTCATACCCTCCGTCGCCGACAAAGCGGGGGTCGGCGATGCGGTCCTTCTCCTTTTCACCGAATCCCCATGCGCGGAGATCCTCTTTCCAAGGTGTGCCGAAGGGAGGATTGGAGAGGCAGAAGTCGAAGGTCATGCCCGGGTGTCCATCGTTGCTGATGGTGGATCCACAGAAGAATCGTTCGCGAATGATGCCGCCGGGAGCGACGTAGGTGAAGGAGGGGAGGTCGCTCTTCTTCCTTTTTTTTCCGTCCGTTTCCTCCTCGCCAGTTCCGGGTGTGGAGAGCAGTAGGTCTGCCTTGCAGGTGGCGTAGGTCTCGGGCTGCATTTCCTGCCCGTAGAGGTTGATCTTGACCTGCTTACCACGCTCCCGGGCTACCTCGCGAATGCGTTGCTCTGCGATGGAGAGGATACCGCCTGTGCCGCAGGCACCGTCGTAGATACTGTAGGGCATGGACTGGATCTTATCTGCCACGGGCATGATGGCGATGTCGGCAATGAGGGCTACGTAGTCGCGGGGCGTGAAGTGCTCCCCGGCCTCGGTGACGCTGTTTTCCTCGTTGAACTTGCGCAGCAGCTGCTCGAAGAGGGTGCCCATGGTGTGGTTGTCGACGCCGGGTAAGAGCTCTTGTCCCTCTTTGTCGCGGGTGGGATGGATGCCGAGGTTGATCTCTTTATCGGTGAACTTTTCAATGATGGCGCCCAGCCGGCCGGCGTCGGTGAGGTTGTCCACCTGCTGTTTGAACTTGAATTTTTCGATGATGTCCTGTACGTCTTTGGAGTATCCATCGAGGTACTCCAGGAAGTTTTGCTTCATGCGTGATCCATTCGTCTCTCCGCGAAGCGCCTTCATAGTGAATCGTGAGATGTTGTAGAAGGGGTAGCCAGTGACGGTGTAGAGCTTCGAAGCCATCGCCTCTTCAGGTATGCCTGCTTGGGTGAAGAGGCGTTTGGTCTCTAACACGGCCTCATGCGTGGGCTCGAGCAGGATGTCGAGCCGGCGAAGTACCATCATGGGTAGGATGATCTTCTTATAGTCACCCTTAGTGAAGGCCTGCACCAAGACGTCGTTGGCAATACTCCATTTAAAGGAGAATAACCGGTTGTATTGATTGGGATCCATTGTGGGTATGTTGTACTGTTTGTCTTTGAGGGTTTATGTGGGCACAAAGAAAGGTACTTATCAGCCCCCAAGATGTTTGGTTAATTCAGAACAGCTTCTTAATCCCAATTAGTCATTAGAGAAGGACCCTTGTAGGGGCGTCTCGCATACACTCTGCAAAGTACCGGTAGGAGGAGCCGCTAATGACCAATATGGGTTAACGTCGATCCTACGTAAGATACTCCTGGCAAGCGACTCGTCAGCGAAAAAAGTGCACTTATATCGAGCTTACATTAACAAAAACGGCACTTGGCGCAGATATACCTCTGCTTCCAAGTGCCGTTTTCAATTCAATTATGCGCCTTTCGCGTCTTACCGTTTCCCGCCTCCCTTGTAATTCTCTTCCAGTATCCTTTCGAGATCTGAGGCCTTGTAAAGGATCTTTCCGGCAAACTGCGTGTAGGGGATAATCTTTCGGTCGCGATAGTCCTGCAAGGTGCGGGGGCTGATGTAAAGCCGTTCGCAAACCTCCTTGCCCGTGAGAAAGTGTTCACCGCCGAAGAGCGGCCGGTGAGTCTCGGACACTTCTCGAATTCGTTCCCTGACGCGTCGCAAGGCTGAGAGGACTACCTGCATTTCGCCCGTCTCCATACTCAAGTCTTGAATCGCTTCCATCATCGCTTAGTCGTGTTTGTCGTTTTGTCAGACTTCGCGCAGAGCAGCCGCTCCACGTCCTCTCGTTTGTAATAGCACTTGTGCCCGATCTGTGCGAAGGGCAACACACTTGCGTCACGGTAATGTTGCAGGGTGCGTTTGCTGATGCCGAGCAGTCGGCAGACGTCCCCGTTGTGTAGCCAGTCCGTGTGTTTGGACTCTTCTCCGAAAGCCTTCAGGCAACATTCTGCAAGGCTCAGTATCTCGTTCCGCAGGCAGAGCCAATCGGCCTCTGTAATAATCAAATACTTCATGGTTTCACGTATTAGTTTTCTGGTTGGTATTTAGGTTTTACTGTTTTCGGCGACAAACGTAATTGCACGCAAAACGCTGTCAACGCAATCGGGAACAGGAGGGATGCAAATGGAATAGCAGGGATACAACCGGCGCAGCAAGGGGCGGCTTTCGCTTATTCGGAAAACAGCCGCAAGTGAAAGCAGATAGCGACCTTCTAATAGTCCCCTTCTCCTTTCCTTTCACGGCCGTTTTGTCTTATCGGAGGAACGAATTACTTCCTTGTAAAGCCTATTCTCTGAAGAAATCGGCCGCAAACAGATGCAACATTATGCCGGAATACACTGCATGCTTGGATGCTGGGGATGCCTATCACACCTTCACCC
>ERZ772874.1102-NODE-1102-length-14364-cov-12.487386_pt1 | contig 14364 bp, 10 predicted proteins | sample MGYA00580586_ERZ772874 | MGnify/ENA primary metagenome ERZ772874 (study PRJEB29015, sample SAMEA2737952) | human oral metagenome | biome: human oral; feature: human-associated habitat; material: dental | place: China | collected 2154 ... | reverse complement strand
CTGTTTGGCATATTGACCAAATGGTTATGAAATATCCAGAAATCTTTGGTAACAGTATCCAAGAAAAATGGAAAGAAAAAGAAGCTGAATGGGATAAAGAACAAATCGAACGCGATGCCAAATATGCAGGCTATACTGATGAACAAGCGAAAGAGGCTGGTCCCGAAGTGACCAAAGAAGCTCTGGAACGCTCAGAAAAAATCTTTAAAGAAATCAAAGCTATTGAAGCAGAGATGGAAGAAAAGATTAAGAAGGAAAAAGGTGAAGATGCGGATCTGGTTTATGAGGGTTATAACAAAGCAAACTTGTTAGCAGAATACAAAAATAACAAGAAAGATAGTCAATCAGAACAATCTGAAACCAAGAAAAACGATTCTAATCAGTATGGTATGTGGCTGATTATCGCTTTAGTGGTGATTATTCCTGGATTTATTGCATTCAGACGATCTAACAAGAAGAAAGATCAAAACTAAATTTTAAACTCAAGCCAGAAATGTTGATTTCTGGCTTTTTTAGATATTTATCTTTTTAAGAAAAAGTCAATTGTCTGGTTATCAAAAAAATTGAGAATAGATTTCTTGAAACCGCTTGCATTATAATATTATAAATAGTATACTAAGTGTGGTATTACAATTCTACAAAAAATATACAAAATAAAGGAGAAATGTATGAAAAAAGTACTTTTTCGTTCACTTCTTGCTCTCTTGACGATTTTCCTGCTTCCTTTTCAGATAGTAGAGGCCTGTACAGGCTTTATCGTCGGCAAGAACTTAACAACAGACGGCTCAACTCTTTATGGCCGGACAGAAGATTTGGAGCCAAACCATAACAAGGTCTTTCTGGTTCATGAGCGAAAGACTAATGCAGCAGGCGAAAAATTAGTCGATCAGGTCAATGGGTTTGAATGGACCCTTCCTGCCGAAAGCTATAAATATACTTCTGTTTCAGATGTGACCCCTGCAGATGGAATCTACGATGAGGTTGGTTTTAATGAGTATGGTGTCTCCATCTCAGCGACTGTCTCAGCTAAGGCCAATAAGGCTATTCAAAAGGTGGATCCTTATGTGGAGAAGGGATTGGCCGAGTCTATCTTAACCACTGTAGTCCTGCCTCATGTCAAGACGGCTCGCGAAGGGGTAGAGCTGATGGGGAAAATTGTAACTGAGCAAGGTGCTGCTGAGGGCAATATCATCACCATCGCAGATAAGACCGGCGTCTGGTATATGGAAATCTTGTCTGGACACCAGTATGTAGCGATTAAGTTTCCAGATGACAAATACGCAGTCTTTCCTAATACCTTCTTCTTAGGCAGTGTCGACTTTGCTGATACAGAAAATGTTATTGCCTCTGAAGGTGTAGAAGAAGTAGCCAAGAAGGCCGATTCTTATAAGGAAATCGACGGGAAATTCCACATTTCTCAATCCTACAATCCGCCTATGGCAGAAGCAGACCGTTCTCGCGCTTGGGCAGGGATTACCAGCCTAGATCCGGATGCACCGATTTCTTATAACGATGCCTACTTTGATCTCATGCACAGCACGAATAAGAAAATCTCAGTGGCTGATGTCATGAAAATGCAGCGCAACCGTTTTGAAGGCACTCAGTTCAAGCCTTTAGATCAGATGGAACTGGACGGTAAGGGCATCCCTCAGCGCGGTTCAGTAGATCCCGTTTACAAATATCCACTAGGCAATCCGAACGTTATGGAAGCCCATGTTTTCCAACTCAAAGACAATATGCCTGCCAGCATGGGTGGCGGTACTATGTGGCTGGCAGTAGGCAGTCCGCGCTTCTCCCCTTATCTTCCTTACAATGGTAATATCACAGATACTTATGGTGCTTATAAGGTCAACACAACTAGCTACAGTCCAGACTCTTGGTACTGGGTAGCATCTCATATCTATGATATGGCGGCTAAACATCAGGAGCTCTTTGGCACTTCTATACAGGATAAGTGGAAGGCTTTAGAAGCCAAAATGATTGAAGAACAGGCCGGTTTGGACCTTGCCAATGCGGGATTAGAAGATTCATCTGCTCAAGTGACTGCTGAAAGCATAGCCAGAGCAGAAGCTGTATTCAAAGAAATGAAAGCTCTGGAAGCAGAAATGGAAGCTAAGATTAAAGAAGCTGAGACAAAACCGTCTGATTCCAGCAGCTCATCATCTAGCTCTTCTACAGAGACGAGCACTTCTTCCAGCAGCTCATCTACCTCCAGCACCAGCAGTTCCAGCTCCCAATCTTCTACTGATCAGCAGGTTATCGATAGTTTGGTAGACGATGCGACAGGTATCAGTCTGAAAAATGCTGACTTGGTCAAGGCAGGCCTGAAACTATCTGTTACTAAAGTAAACACAGACGACCAAAATGCAGATACTTATGACATCAAGCTGACAGACCCGCAAGGTCAGCCAGTCCATCAGGTCAGCCCTACTCTGGTGACCATGCCGATCCGCAAGGGAGCGACTGTAGAAGGAGTCTATGCCCTTAAAGACGGCAAGCCAGCTGAAAAATTTGAGTTTACTGTAAATGAAAATGGAACAGTCCATTTCACGACAAGCCATTTTTCAAGCTATCAAATTCAATATAAAAAACCAAGCCCTGATGTTAAAAAGACGAGCAAATTCTTACCATCCACTGGTGAGCAAGTCACATTCTTAGGAATTATAGGTGTTATTCTTTTGGGTGTTGTTATCTACGTTTTGAAAAAATCTAAAAAGAAATAGAAGCCAGAAATCCCCTCAATCGAATGATTGAAGGGATTTTTACAAATGATGAACTTACTAGATTTTTTAGTTCACACATATTCTGAGTGAAGCTAAGCCTATAATAAAAAATAAACTGAATGTTTATCTCAGTACCACTGACTGTAGTCATAAGTATTGAGGATGATGTCAGTGATTTCTTGCGGGCTTTCCTGAGCGCCGCTTGTAATCCAGAGAGAGACAATTCCCTCGATGCTGGATAGGAAAATCTCTAGGGCATATTTCTCTGGAGCTCGGAAATTTTCTCGGAGAAAGGCCTCGGTGCTGGCAGTTTGTTGCTCACTGAGGATAATGCTAGTCATGAATTCTCGAATGGTTTCCCGAAAGTTGATATATTTGCTCTTTGCCACGGCATTGATCAGGCGCTCATTTTCCTTGAGATTTTGGAAATTTGCCATCATCAGCTCTCGGGGAGATGTTGCATGTTCTTCAAAAAGGCTGCGCAGCTGGGAGATAATTTCCTCTTTGAGGCGCTCCATCATATCATACTTATCAATGTAATGCAGATAAAATGTTCCGCGATTAATACCGGCTCGCTTGCAAAGTTTACTGACAGAAATATTTTCAAATTTTTCTTCTGAAAGTAGCTGGATTAGAGCTTCCTTGATGTCTTCCTTGGTGGATGTTTGGCGTTTTTGGGCCATCTTTGCTCCTTTTTATTAAATCAACACTTTGTTGATTTCTGACTATTGCAATTTACTTGTTTCCATTATATAATATCTTTGATAAATAATCAACATGTTGTTCATTTAATAAAATCTGCTAGTTATAAAAAATGAAAGGGATGAGGAGATGGCTTACATTGAGTTAAAAAATAGTTTTAAACGCTATCAAACAGGCGATACAGAAATTATTGCGAACAATGATATTTCTTTTGAAATTGAAAAAGGAGAGCTGGTCATTATTTTGGGGGCTTCCGGTGCTGGCAAGTCAACCGTCCTCAATATCTTGGGAGGCATGGATACCAATGATGAAGGGCAGATTTTGATAGACGGCCAGAACATTGCTGATTACACCTCTCATCAGTTGACTGACTACCGCCGCAATGATGTGGGTTTTGTCTTTCAGTTTTACAATCTGGTTCCCAATCTGACAGCCAAAGAAAATGTGGAGCTGGCTTCTGAAATTGTCAAGGATGCCCAGGATCCGATAGTGGCTTTGACGGCAGTTGGTTTGGAGAAACGAATCAATAATTTCCCCGCCCAGCTCTCAGGTGGAGAGCAGCAGAGGGTCTCTATCGCTCGGGCAGTAGCCAAAAATCCCAAGCTTTTGCTCTGCGATGAGCCGACCGGAGCCTTGGATTATAAGACTGGTAAGCAGGTTCTTCAGATTCTTCAGGACATGTCCTGCAAGCAAGGGGCGACCGTCATCATCGTAACCCACAATGCTGCTTTGGCTCCTATTGCTGATCGGGTTATCCGTATGCACGATGCCCGAATCCAGTCTGTTACTTTAAATGCTAGGCCTCAGGATATTGCCAGTCTGGAGTATTAGCGGGGTGAGTATATGAGAAAATCAATTCTTAATAAAGATATCTGGCTCTCCTTTCGTCAGTCAAGAGGACGCTTTATTTCTATTATGAGTCTGATGATGCTGGGCGCTTTTGCTTTGGTTGGGCTCAAGACATCTGGTCCTGATATTGAGCGGTCTGCCAGTCGCTATCTATCCAGTCTTAACACCATGGATCTAGCTCTTATTTCTGACTATGGGATTAGTAAGGAAGACCAGAAAGAGCTAGATGGGATAGATGGTACTCAGGTGGAGTACGGTTATTTTACAGATGCTGTGATTGGCGAATCCTACCAAGCCCTTCGGGTCTTTTCTAAGCCAGATAATATTTCTAAATTTAAGCTGGTTTCTGGTAAATATCCAAGAAATAACCGAGAAATTGCACTGCTCAGCTCTTTTCAGGACCGTTACAAAATCGGAGATAAGATCACTGTAAACGAAAAGAGTGGTGGAAATCAACTTTTGACTCAGCACAGCTTTACCATTACTGGATTTGTTAACTCAGGAGAGCTGGGTTCCACTGTTAATTTTGGCAATACCAACGTCGGCAACGGGACCTTGTCTGGCTATGCCCTTGTGCTGCCTCAAGCTTTCAATAGCCAAGTCTATACTCTTGCCCGTTTGACTTATACGGATTTAAAGGGGCTGAATTCTTTTGGGCCTAACTATCGGACCAAACTGGAAAAGCATCAAAAAGACTTGGAAAAACTGGTCGCAGATAATGCAGAAAATCGTTTAGAAGAAATCCAGTCAGCAGCTAGGAAGAAGATTCAGGACGGTGAGGCCGATTTGCAAAAAGCTCAGCAAAGTCTAATAGATGCAGAAAATCAGCTGGCGGATGGGCAAAATCAAATCAATCAGAAACAAGCTGACTTAAACCAGGCTCAGTCGCAAATTGCTGAAAATGAAGGAAAATTAAGTCAGGCTGCCACCCAGCTTGCTGAGGCTGAACAGGTACTTGCCGCTTCAAAAGCTCAGCTGGATGCAGTAGCTCCGCAAATTGCCGCAGGTCAAAATCAGCTGAATCAAAACAAGGCACAATTAGATGCGGCGCTTCCACCCCTGATGGCAGCTCAGAAAATCTTAGAGGGCAAAAAGGCGGACTTGGATACAGCCCAAGCCAGTCTCAGCCGAGGTCAGGCTGAATTGGAAGCTGCCAAATCTCATCTGCAGGCGCAGCTTGCGGTTATCGAGGCTCAAGGTGGCAATCCTGCTGATTTTCCGGAAATTGCTGCTGCCCAGCAAGAAATTGCCGCTAAGGAAACAGAATTGGCTGCTGCCCAGCAGGCACTAGAAGCTGGCAATGTCCAATATCAGACGGCACTTACAACCTACCAAGCTCAGGAAGCTTCCTATCAATCTGGCTTAAGCCAGTACCAGGAGGCTGCCGCCCAGTTTGAAAGTAAAAAAGCGGCCTATAATGCTGGCTTAAATCAATATCAGACAGGATTAGTCAGTCTTGAAAGTAAAAAAGCTGAATATCGGTCTGGCGTCAATCAGCTGGCCCAAGCCAAAGAACAGTTAGCAGCAGGCCAGCAGCAGATTGACCAAGCTCAAGCAAGCCTAGATGAGAAAAAAGCTGAGTTTGCTCAGCAAAAGGGAGAGGCAGAGAGCAAGATTAAAACGGGACAGGCAGAGATTCAAAAAGCTAAAGAAGAAGCTGCTGGTCTATCGCTTCCAAGTTACCATGTCTATACCCGACGCAACTTTCCGGGAGACACAGAGTATCAGATAACAGCAACTCGTGCCAGCGGTATGTCCTCGGTCGGGAATGTCTTTCCAATTGTACTTTACTTAGTGGCAGCTTTAGTAACCATGACGACGATGACACGTTTTGTGAGTGAAGAGCGCATGAACGCAGGAATTCTTCGGGCCTTGGGCTACGAAAACAGAGACGTCATCAAAAAGTTTGTTGTCTATGGCTTAATTGCAGGTGTCCTGGGAACGATTTTGGGTATTCTTGCGGGAACCTACTTTCTGCCCTATATCCTTGGGAAGTCACTCTTCCAAACCTCTACCTATCCAGCGATTAGACTGGATTTCTACTGGCAGATTAGTTTGGCTGCCCTAGTTCTTTCTTTTATCTGCAGTGTTGTACCAGCACTTTACATTGCCCACAAGGAGTTGAAAGAAAAGCCGGCTCAGCTGCTTTTACCCAAGCCTCCAAGCAAGGGTTCAACCATTCTGTTGGAAAAAATCGGCTTTATCTGGCGTCGTCTCAGCTTCGCTCAAAAAGTGACTGCCCGCAACATTTTTCGCTACAAGTTGCGTATGTTTATGACCATCTTTGGGGTGGCTGGTTCCGTCGCTTTGCTCTTTGCAGGACTAGGCATCTCTTCCTCTCTGGGAGGAATTGCAGAGCGGCAATTCGGGGAAATTTTTCAGTATGATATGATTGTTGTGGAAAAGAATCGTAACAGTCAAGTAGAAGAACAGTCTCTGATTCAAGCCTTGAAATCAGACAAGGTATCTGGCTCCCAAGGCATTTACCGTGAGACTTTTACCAAAACCATCAAGGGGCTCAAAGATGAGCAGTCTATTGCTATGTTTGTTTCAAAAAACAATGACTTTAAAGGTTTTATGGAGCTCTACGATAGTCAAAGTGGGCAAAAATTGACTCTTTCAGATAATGGCATTGTTCTTTCAAGAAAACTGGCAACTGTTTTAAATGTATCGGTCGGAGACAGCATTGAACTGACATCTGATGAAGGGAAGGCCTACAAACTAAAGGTTTCAGGTATCTCAGAAATGTATGCAGGCCACTTTCTTTTCCTGAATCAAACCTATTATGAAAAGGTTTTTTCCCGAGATTTTGCGATTAATGCCTATCTAGTCAAGCTCAAAAATTCTTCAAACAAGAATATTCAGGCCAGAGCTGCTGATTTTATGAAAGAGACTGGTGTTCAAACCGTCGTACAGGATATTGAAGTGATAGAGTCGATTAATGCAGCTGTCAAGTCTTTGGGCTTGGTCATGCAGATTCTAACTCTGGTCTCCATTCTCTTAGCAGTGGTCATCCTTTATAATTTGACGACGATCAATGTCTCTGAGCGGATTCGAGAGTTGTCCACTATCAAGGTACTGGGCTTCCATAACAAGGAAGTAACTCTGTACATCTATCGTGAAACGATAGTCCTCTCACTGATTGGCATTGTGGTCGGAATCTTTGCTGGGAAGGCGCTCCACAGCTTCCTGTTGCAGATGATTGCACCGGAAAATGTTCTTTTCAATCCAGAAGTGTCCTTTACGGTTTACCTGATTCCAGTCATTTCCATCATGGGCATCCTAATCCTTTTAGGTTATATGGTCAATTACAATCTCAGACGGGTAGATATGCTAGAAGCTCTCAAGTCGGTGGATTAATGCTCGTTTGTATATATAAAACTTCCCTCAATGTTTTGTTTTTTGAGTGGAAGTTTTTTTGATCTTTGTTATAATATTTCTTGTATAGAAAGAGAAAGACACGATGAAAAGAAAAATTGCTTTATTGTCAGATGTTCATGGGAATAGCACAGCCTTGGAAGCAGTACTGGCGGATGCGGAAAGCAAGCAGGTGACAGATTATTGGTTTTTGGGGGATCTGCTCATGCCAGGGACTGGTCGGCGTAATATTCTGGAGAGACTGGATCAGTTGCCCATCAGCCTACAGGTTCGGGGGAATTGGGAAGATAGCCTTTGGCGTGCCCTGCATGGCAAGCTGGACTTGTCCCGCCCTAGCCATCTTTACTTGACCAGGCTCTGCCATTTTATCTTGGAGGAAATTCGTCCAGAAGAAATTGACCGTATGCAAGATTTACCTCTGCAAGTTTTGACAGAAGTAGAAGGTTTGAAGATTGCAGTCAGCCACCACTTGCCGGATAAAAACTGGGGTCGGGAGCTGATTCATATCGGTGAACAGGCCGATTTTGACCGACTCTTTGAGGGAAATGAAGCGGCCATTGCCATCTACGGTCACATCCACCAGCAATTTCTTCGCTATGGGACTAAGGGCCAGCTGGTTATCAATCCAGGCTCCATCGGACAGCCCTTCTTTTTGGACGCGACTTTGCGGCAGGATCTGCGAGCCCAGTATGCTATCATCGAAATTGATGAGACTGGTCTGAAGGATGTGGACTTGTGTAGAGTCGCCTACGATGTTGAGCAGGAGTTGGAAATAGCGCGTGAGCTCCAGTTGCCCTATTACGAAATTTATGAGGAAAGCATAGTCAATGGCATTCACCATACCCACAATCACGATCTCTTGCGAGAAATCAGTGAGCGGGAAGACTATTTTGCCTCGGTTAAGGAGTTCTTGAGAGACCCTTTATAAACTTGCAGCGCCTGCAGAACAATGTTTTTTTGTCAATTAAATAAGCGGTCGAAGATTCTTGTTTCGACCGCTTTATCTATTGGCATGATTCTAAAATCCTCCGCCACTTCCTCCGTGACTTCTGCCTGATGAAGATGTATGTGTGGTGCTACCACCAGAACTAGAGTTGCTGCTAGGTTCTGGTTTTGGTTGCTTGCTTACCTTTGAGAAGAGGAAGAATTCTTGAGAATTGGTAATCTGAAGGCTGTTTTTCTTGATGTAATCAGCGGCTCCGGTTTGATAATGGACGGATTTGAGCTGACCTTTCATTCCTGTTACGATGAGATAGGCGATACCAAAACCGATAGCCAGAGCCCCAGGAATCCAGTACCAATCTAAAGGTTCCTTGGGGAGATTATGCACATCATAAGGCTGTCCTTTTCTGGCTTGCGTCAGAAAGTCATCGCACTGCTCAGCGTAGGTTGTAAAAGCAGCATTGTAGTCACCATCTTTTAAATCAGGCAAGAACTGCTTTGATAGATAATCTAAGCCAGCATCGGTAAAAGCAGTGATGCCGTAGCCTGTTGTTGAAATGTGCCATTTTCGTTCTGTCATACTGACTAAGAGAAGAAGACCATCGTGGTTTTTCCCTTGGCCGTAGCCGTTGTAATCGAAGTAATCATCTGCAAAGTCTTGGACGCTCTTTCCTTCCAGACTCTTGACGGTTACGACAACGACATCACATTTTTGGCGCTGACTAATGTCTTCGAGCTTTTCTAGCAAGACTTTTTCTTGCTCTGGCTTCAGCAAGTCGGCATCATCTACCAGTAACTTATTGGCTGATGAATCGAGAAGCTTGACCACCTTATTGAGATAATACCGGACACAGCTATAATTGTTTTCACCGCTCTCAAAAGCTTCCCAAAGTATGTCGTCACTCTTTTCGCCTAGCTTTTCTTCAGCATTTCCAGCATAATAGACGATCCACTCGTCCTTTTCCTCATCGACAGCAAGGAGAACGCCTTCGGCTGTCCCCGCAGCTTCTTGATAAATCTTTTCAGCATAGGCTTGAATGCCATCTTCACCTGCTGACTTGGCTGCCAGAAAGTAGACTTTGAAGTGATAGCGCTCATCAATCTCTTTGGCGGCTTTATTAATCTCGGCAATTTCCTCACTGGAAAAGGCGGAAACTTCATCGCGAATATAGCTGGTTTCTTCTTCTGCACAGACGGTTCCAACCATGAGCAAGGAAAGCAGAAGGGTTGTCAGTAAAGTTATGAATTTCTTCAACATAGTCTGATCCTCCTTCTCACAGTAAGTTGATTAGCCATGCTGCCGCATAACTAACTAAACTTGCCGCCACGCCAATACCGATCAGCCAACGTCTATAAGCTTGTTTGTCTAATGGCAGGTCGCCGACGAATTTACCAGTCTGACCATTCATGGCAAAGACAAATTTTTTACCATTCCAAGTTGTATTTAAGATCCAAACTGGATAAAGTACATACTTGGTCGAGCCATTTTTTAGTCGGATATTTGATGATTCTGCAACAACGGTATCGAAATTGGTGACCGTGTTTGCAAAGACAGTTTCTGTACTTTGCTTGACACGGCGATTGGCATGAGAAAGACTTTCCTCAGCACCAACATCATACTTATCTGCCAGATAACCTGCTAAGTATGCAGTCTGAAAATTAACAGCTTCTGAAAAATCAAAGGGTTCAATGGATTCCATCAATTGATTATCTAATTTGCTTGAACCATCAACTGGGATTCGCTCAAAACCTAACTGACCAGAACGAAGAACAGAAAAGTAGTTCGTTTCGGTGTAGTTGTAGTCCTTATCACTCCAGCTTCTCACTCTAGTTGCCTGATACTGAATATCTGCATCCGCTTCTGTATCAAAAAGCCAAAATGGGACATAAAGTCCTTTGACTTCATCGATGTGATTTTGGTCTTTAAAGACCTTGGGGAGGAGGATTTTCCCCATAAGGTGTTTACTTAGTTTTTCCTTGGCTGCTTTTTTGTCCAATTTAAAGGGAATGACATAGTCTGGCTTTAAATCACCAGAAAAGCGTTCCATCATAACGACAGGATTGTCACAGAATGGGCAGGATGTGGCTGCCGTTGATTCATCAGCGACGATTTCACCACCACAAGACTTGCAGACATAGACGGACATGTTATCTGTCTCGCCACTTTCCCATTCACAACCAGCTTGAGAAGTCCACGTTAGATCTTCATCGGCTTGATTTTTTAATGCTTCATCTAATGCCTGCAAACTATCCATATTCAACTCGGTATCACAATAAGGACACTTCATTTTTTGGATAGAACTGTTAAATTCAAGAGCACCGCCGCAATTCGGACATTTATATTCTTGTAATTCTGCCATGATGACCTCCTTTCTACTGTCATCTGTCTATGAGATAGAGAAAAAAGTTTTAAATAAGGTCATGTTCATCGAAAACATTGCCACATTCAGGGCAGAATTTTGGTGGATTGTATGGATCTTCAGGCTGCCAGCCACAGTTGCTGCAACGGTATTGGCGCTTGGCTTCAGGTTTCGGTTGGCCGCAATTTGAGCAGAATTTGCCCTTGTTGACAGTGCCACAAGAACAGGTCCAACTGTCTTGAACAGGTTTTGGCGAACCGCATTCGGGACAGAATTTCCCAGAAGCTTCATGTCCATTTGGACAAGTCCATTTATCTGTCGGACTTTGGGAAGCTGCAGGCGCTGGTTGTGCCGGTTGTTTGGCAGCTTGTTCTTGCTGTCCCATGGCAAAAAGATTTTGAGCATTCATACCGCCGCCCGCGCCTGTAGCCATGCCTAGTCCCATGAAGCCGGTCATAGCACCGCCAGGATTATTAGCGGCTGCTTTCATAGCATCTGCCTGTGCTCCAACCAAAGTAGCAGCTGCCATGGTTGTATCTTTCATAATGGCCGTACGTTGTGCTTGCTTGATCATTTCAGCATCTTCTTCTGGAAGAGTGACAGAACCCAGAGCTACGCTAATGACTTTCAGCCCACGGAGCTCGCCCCATTTGCTAGATAAGGCTTCGTTCATGGCATTTTCCAGCTCTGTATTGTGGCTCACGATTTGATTTGGCCGCAATTCTAAGTCAGATAATTGAGCAAAAGCTGGTTGAAGAGCGCTGATAAATTCAGTTTTCAGTTGTGATTCGAGTTCTTCCCGCAGATATTCTCTTTCTACGTTTCCGCAGACATTGGTGTAGAAAAGAAGCGGATCAGCAATCTTGTAAGAATAAACGCCAGAGCAGCGGACAGAAACATCTATATCCAGACCGATTTTGGAGTCCACTACCCGAAATGGAATTGGGTTTGGGGTGCCAAACTTATTATCGATAAGTTCTTTGGTATTGAAATAGTAAACACGTTGGTCTTTGCCTGTATCACCACCATAAGTAAACCGTTTACCGATTTGTTTGAAGGTTTCCTTGATGGATTCCCCTAAATTGCCTGTAAAAATGCTAGGCTCACTAGAAGTATCGTAAGTAAATTGACCAGGCTCCGCACAGACTTCGACAATTTTTCCTTGTTCGACAATCATCATACATTGACCGTCTGCCACAGCAATTCCAGATCCGTTTGAAATAATGTTGTCGTTGCCCTTAGTGTTGGAAGAACGTCCAGATATTTGTTTTTGCCCTTTGACCACCATAACGGACTTGTCCATGGCATCACAGTAAAAGAATTCCTTCCATTGATCGGCTAAGACGCCTCCTACGGCGCCAATTCCTGCTTTAATAAGGCCCATAAGAATCTCCTTTCTTTTTACAAAACACGCTGATTGGCATTAATTTAAAGATTCCTGATAAATCACCTCATCTCTTTTGGCAGTGAATTTTGAGTATAGCAAAAAATCATGTGCTGATGAACACACTTTTATATTTTCTAATTTTATAATTTGCTTGACTCGAAGTTTTGAAAACGCTTTCCTATATAAACTATTATATCATATTTTTGGAAGATTACAATAATTTATAGGAGAAAACATGCATACAGGAAGCAAAAATGGAGACAAGAATATATGAGTAACACTTGAAGTTACAACGTTTTTGATATATAATAAAGGAGAGTACGAGTAGAGAGGAGAATGAAATGCAGATTTCTAGCCGTTTTACTATGGCGACCCACATCCTAGTGGTTATCGCTCTAGAATGTAAAAATGAAAAAATAACGAGCGATTTGTTGGCAGGCAGTGTCGGAGTCAATCCAGTTATTATCCGCAAGACCTTGTCCCAACTTAAGAAGGCTGGCTTGATTACCGTTGCCCGCGGAACAGGAGGAGCAGAGCTTGCTAAGGATTTAAAAGATATCACGCTCTTGGATGTCTATCAGGCAGTAGAATGCCTGGGCAAGAGCGGCCAGCTCTTTAGTTTCCATGACAATCCTAATCCAGACTGTCCGATCGGTAAGAACATTCACACTGTTTTAGACGACCGCTTGGCTGCTATCCAGACAGCCATGGAAGCAGAATTAGCTCAAACCAATCTGGCCCAAGTCGTTGCGGCTGCGGAAAAAGAAATTCAACAACAAGCTGTTTCCCAATAATCAGCTTGTTGTTTTGCAATTTCCAATGGCTTTGTTTATAGTAACAAACATTGATATATTTTGAGAAGGTCGCTGTGAAAAACAGAACGAGTGGACAGACACTCTGAAGATGAGGAAAGCAGATAAAAAGTACCAAATTCGGTTTTTTTACCGTACTTTAAATATGGTAAAATGGATAGAATCAAATCATGAAAAGAGTATAAAATGGCGAAAAAAATATACGCAAATATTCTTTTTGATGATGACTAAGAATAGAGAAATTTTGAATGTACAGAGGAAAAAGCATGAGATTACCCCAAAATAAGACAAAGCATGAACTTACAAAATTATGGACTGGGGAGCTCATGGCTGTTGTATCATTTTGGCTATGTTTTTTTGCTTTAAAAGACTGGCTCTTAAATACAAAGATGTTGATTTCTATTTTATATCCACTAACTGTATTGAGTTTAATTCTTATTCAGGGTTCCTTATATTGGCTGATTTTGTTAAAGAGATTATCCAAGCCGCAATTTGCCAGAACAAATACAAGAAAGATATATAGGATCTTTAAAATGATTGATTTTGTTTTATTATGCTTCGGCGTCCCTATGATTATACTCTGTTTTGTAAATGTTCCTGTAATGATGTTCGCAAGTTTCATCTTGGCCTTTGCAGTAATTGAGTGGATAAACTATTACAAAGTACGATTATCTTACAGTGCGAATCCTTTCGTTTTATTGAGACGTATTAAAAACGGGAAATTGTCAAAGAGTAGATTAGCTAAAGAACTTAGTGGAAAATAACTTGCAGATTGTCTAACCGAAACAATTAAATACAATTCTACTACATAATCATTCATCAAACAGTAAGTCCAAATGATTTACTGTTTTTTTATTGCACAAAATTAGAAAAAGAGAATACCCTTATGAATAATAAAATACATCAACAGAAATAAAGTCAGAAATAGAAACTAAACAGGAGGACTTAGAGAAATACGAAAAAGATGTCCAACTTAAAAACAGGGAAAAGCTAATTAGAAAATATCGAGCATTGAAGACAAAATATAAATCCCAGACTGATAGGACGAGGTGTAATTTTAGAGAATTTTATAGACGGAGCAAGCAGATAAAAGTACCAAATCCAGTGCTTTTTAACTTACTTTAAATATGATAAAATAGATATGATTAAAATATGGAAAGAGTATAAAATGGCGAAAAAATCAAACGCAAATATTGGATTTGAAAAGGAAC
>ERZ772874.1101-NODE-1101-length-14367-cov-5.701859_pt1 | contig 14367 bp, 10 predicted proteins | sample MGYA00580586_ERZ772874 | MGnify/ENA primary metagenome ERZ772874 (study PRJEB29015, sample SAMEA2737952) | human oral metagenome | biome: human oral; feature: human-associated habitat; material: dental | place: China | collected 2154 ... | reverse complement strand
CGTTGGAGTCTCCTTTATTCCATTCGACAAATCCGCCAAACAGACTACGAGTAGCACTCCCACTTCCACGACGAGCGTAAGTTGATAGTTTTTGGGCCGGCAATTGAAGTCCTGTCGCCTCGTTCATCGCACCTGCTAGTGCCGCAAAGGCGGAAGCAGAGCTCGCAAGGCCTGCAGCTGTTGGGACGAAGTTTAGGCTCTCGACACGAGCACGACGCGTATCTCCTGTTTCATCGCGGAACAAGTCTAAAAAGCGCGTAATTTTAGCCGTTGCCACTTCGTCTTGTCTGGCGCCATTGAGGTAGAACTCGTCTTTCGTTAACGTATCGGTGAGTTCGACTTTTGTATCGGTATAAAAGGCCTCTAGGGTTAAAGAGAGACTGCTATTCATGGGAATGAAAAGCTCTTTATTTTCTTTTCCCCAATATTTAATGAGTGCGATATTCGTATGCGCACGCGTCATTCCAATCGATGTGGTCATTAGCTCTTCTCCTTTTTGGCGAGCGACTGAATCCAGACCGCTTGCGCTCCTTTTTTCATGAATTGTTCTTGCAAATGAAGGGCGTCGTTCTCCGTAGCGACAAGGGCAATCATACAACCACCCAGGCCGCCACCTGTGACTTTTGCCCCGAGTGCATGGTTTTCATGGGCAGTACTGACGAGGGCTTCAATGATATCATGTGATACTCCTAGTTTTTTAAGACAATCGTGATTAGAATTCATCAATTGACCGAGCTTTTGTGGGTCTTGTTCCTCGATGGCCTCTTTTGTTTCCTGGACGATAGCTCCAATCGATTGGATTGCATCTGAACCAGTCTCTTGTGTAATAGGGTCGATGATGCGTTCTTGCAAGGTGCTCACATGATGTACCGCCTGCTTCGTATTCCCGGTCACACCTGAATCTGCGATGACGAGATACGCTGGCATATCTAGTTCAAGCGTCTGCAGTTCTTGTTCCTTTTGGAAAAAGACCGGACGAGTGCCACTCGTTGTCGCGGTATCGACGCCGCTTGGATTGCCATGCGAAATGGTTTCCGCGCCTTGAACAATGTCCCATAAAGTGGCATCGGATAAAGGTGTTTTGAAAAAATCAAAAATGGCACGCACCACTGCAACGCTGACTGCAGCGCTTGAGCCCATCCCACGTTCGGCAGGAATCGTAGACTCAATCGAGAGCGTAAACGCATGAGCCGTCGCGTCTTTTGCAGAGGCTCGTTTGAACGCTTCGCGAATCGCAAATTGCAGACCCGCCATTGAAGTAGGCATCCCATCCACGTCGCCTGTATAAAGTTCACATTGAATCGTTTTGCCTTCGTTTGCAGAGACGATATCCGCCTTCACGTAAACAGCGTCAATGGGCAAAGCAATCGCTGGTTCGAGGTACACAACGGCATGTTCACCGGCTAAAATGATTTTTCCGTTGGCAAGGCCTGTTCCCTTTTGTAGTTTCATACGACATCCCTTTCTTTGTTTTCAATTCACATTCTACTAGATTCGTTACCCTTCGTAAACAAGCATGCTGATTTCATGGGAAAAACTTAAGATTATTGAGAAACGAATCATAGAAACAGAATGCTACTTATGGTACAATTCAAGAATAGTAAACCTGTAACTGAAGGAGACGAATCCGTTGAGAGAAAACGAGACGTATTATCAGATTCAAAGAAGTGAGTGGAGCCAGTATAAAGGCATGCATCCATTCACGATGACAAGCGCGGAATTAGAGCACTTAACGTCATTAAATGACCGCATTTCCCTACAAGACGTGCAAGAAGTGTATGTGCCGATGCTGGATTATTTCGATTTATACTTTAAAAAACATATTGAATTACGCACGGAGGAACAGCAATTTCTTCATCAAACGAAGAAAACAGTGCCGTTTATTATTGGGGTTTCTGGGAGTGTGGCCGTTGGGAAGAGTACGACTGCCCGCTTGATGCAAACGATGCTGCAACAACGCTACCCAGATAAGCGCGTGTTCCTAATGACAACAGACGGATTCTTACTACCGACTCAGGAGCTGATTAATCGCGGAATCTTAGATCGTAAAGGATTCCCGGAAAGTTATGACATGGAAGCTCTCGTTCATTTCTTACTCGAAGTGAAGACGGGAAATCCAAGCGTGGATGCGCCGGTCTACTCGCATGAGATTTACGATATTGTGCCAGGGGAAGTGCAGACGATTGAGTCGCCCGACATCTTGATTGTTGAGGGGATTAATGTGTTGCAACTGCCGCCAAATCGTGAAATTTACGTGAGTGATTTCTTCGACTGGTCGATTTTCGTAGATGCCGATGCAACGCTGATTGAGCAATGGTACTTGGAGCGTTTCGAATTGTTGATGGACCGTGCGAAAACACAGCCGGATAACTATTACTATCAATATGCGATTGGGAATCGTGCGGACGCGATTGCGATGGCGAAAGATGTGTGGCAGAAGACTAACCTGAAGAACCTTAAGGAATACATCTTACCAACGAAAACCCGCGCCGACTTCATCGTACACAAAACAGTGGGACATCATATTGACTTTGTGCAGATTAAAAAATATTAGGTACATCGATTACTTCGAATCCTTGGGAGTAAGACAGAAGAAAGAAACAGACTCACAGTGTGAGTCTGTTTTTCTTCGTCGTCTTACCCCCGCAAGGCTGATTAGGATTAAGCAAATCACGAGTGATGAAGCTTAATCCAATCAGCTACTGCGTCTAACTCATTAAAGTTTGTTTTATAATAAGCACTTAAATCCGCTCGGTTTTTCGTAATCGATTTATTTTTTTGTATAAAATGTTGTGTGCACTGTTTTTGTAGGTGAAGCGGTACGGGGTTCTTAGTAAGAGTACGGGGAATCGTAAGAAAGAATACATCTGGAATTGCTATAAAAATTGGTATAAAAACTAAAAATAGTGTTTAAAACGCGGGATAGTAGTGGTAAAATGTAGGTGAAAAATTGTAGCTTGTAGTATGGTTTCTTTAACAATGAGGTGAGAACATGTACTTAAAAAGTGATCAAGATAAACATCAAAAACTACCGACTTATGGAGTAGGCCCCTACTTAATCATAGGTATCATGGCGATGAATTTGACAGGTTGGGTGCTGAATAAGTCTGTGCTTGAGAGTGGGCTGTTAACGGGTGGATACAAAGATTTGTTCTACCTGATTGGCTTCCTCTTAATGTTCATTGCAACGAGAATCTGGTGGCTTAGCGTGGTGAAATCGGATATTAGCACGAGCATCCAGAACAATGAACTTAAGACGACTGGAATCTACGCTCGCACACGCAATCCGATTTACTTTTCGTGGTGGCTCTGCAGCATTGGAAGTATCCTACACTTGCACAATGTGTGGTTACTGCTTCTGATTCCGATTCAGTGGGTGTTATTAACCGTTGTGATTCGTAATACCGAGGAAAAATGGCTTTACGAACTACACGGTGAAGCCTATAAGGACTATTGTGCGAGAGTGAATCGATTGATTCCCATCAAGAAAATTTGATAAAGTTAACTGTATTTATTTGTAGAAGGTTTCTGAACTTCATCCATTAGTACGTCTAATGGATGGAGTTTTTTTGTACCCTAATTGAATCTGAAATGAAATATTCGAAATGGTACTTTTGCAAATATCAAAGTAAAATTGAAGAAAGATAAGTTTTTTCATCAGCGATTATCCTTTAGGATAGGAGATCAATCGTCCAAAAATGGAACGTTGGAATAGAACAACGCAAAGGAATCGATTCGAGTCGTGTAGCTGTTTCAGGAAACGCCCGTCATTTCTGCGAGGGCGACTTCGACTTTTTGTACACAATTATATGTGCCCTGTTTTAGTAGGTGAATCGGTACGGGATACTTAGTAAGAGTAAGGGGAATCGTAATAAAGAATACATCTACAGTTGTTTCAGCAAAGTCAATTTTGACTTTAAACATAAGACATGCTGAAAAGGCAAGAGGTAGACGTGAAAAGTTTATTTTTTAATTGCTAAATATTTATGAATATGCTACTATCGACGTATAAATGTAACAAAAATTTAATTTTAAGGAGTTCAAGATTATGGGACAAATTAGAGTATCACCAGAAACGTTACAAACACGTGCACGTGAATATAATAAAGCTTCAAACGAAGTGAACAGCATCTTATCAAACTTAACTGGTTTACAACAAACATTAGCATCAGAATGGGAAGGTCAAGCTTTCCAAGGTTTTGATCGTCAATTCAATGAACTAAAACCAAAAGTAAGAGAATTCGCTGAATTATTAGAACAAATCAATTTACAATTAGTAAGTGCTGCTCGTGCGATGGAAGAACACGATCAAGCATTATCTCAAAAATTTGGCTTAAATTAATGGATAGACCATCTATCCTTGAAGGTGGGAGAACATCCCACCTTTTTCTAATTAAAAAATAATAAGGGAGAAGATTATGAAACATAAAAAAGTGTTCCTATTTTCAGGGGTTCTTTTAGTATTAGTATTATTATTGGCTCTAGCTGGGATTGTAAAGCCGCAAAACACTTCTAGAACATTGTCCACTAAAGAACATTCATCTGCAAAAAATGATGTTTCGATAGCCATTGTGAATGAAGACAGTGGGACTGCATACAATGGAGACCAAGTGTCAATGGCTAATGTCCTCATTGACTCATTTGCCAAAACGACTCCTTATAAAGTGGAAACGGTCTCTCGTTCAACTGCAGAAAAAGGATTAGAAAACGGTAATTACCAGGTGATGGTGATTATGCCAAGTCATTTTTCTAAAGACGCACTTTCTTTAGAAGAAACCGCACCAAAACGCGCATTATTTCAATATAGAGTTAATGCGGATAAGCAAGTGTTAGTGAAGCAGGCGGAACAAGCAGTATCTGATTTGAAGCAAGCATTTAATCAGGATATGATTCGAATCTATTTTAGTAGTGTCATTGCTAATTTAAAGACTGCTCAGAATCAGGTAATGGGAGTTGTTAAAAATCAAGGAGATACAGTGAGTCAGTTCGAAGATACTCTTTTAAATCCTTTGACACTGTATTCTCAACAATTCGCAGGACTATCCAATTCTTCGAAAAACGCAACAGAAGTAATGGAGAACTTTAATACAGTCATCCAAAACTCGAATACTTCTTTTACACAAATTATTTCTGTTGATAAAACTTACGATGAAGAAATTGCTAAAATTAAGCAACTTCAAGATGCTTGGACACAGTCTGTTTTAAAACGTGAAAATGAATTAGCGGTGTATGATAAAGGAATTTCTAGTTTGACAGTGAATGACCCTTTAAAGATTATGCAAGATATTAATTCCAAAGGTTTACCAAGTTTGAATAATAGCCAAGATTTAACCAAGATTCTAGAAAATTCTAATCAGTTAAATCAACGCTTAAACGATTTTCTTACAGATATCAAAAAGAGAAATGAAGAAATTAGCACTTATTTATCAACTACTTACAAAGAAAAGATTAAACAAGCTGTAGCGGAATCGTTGTCAGATAATAGTAATCAAACGAAAAAGACATTAGGTCTAATGGTATCAGAGCTTCGTAACAATATTGACAAGCAAGTCATTTCTAGCGCAAAGCAGATTTCACTTTACGATGATGCTACGATTGACCGGATGGCTTTGCCAGAAGCAGATAAGCAATTTTTGAAAAATACTGTTCATTTTGTTCAAAAAGTCAATCCTAGTGCGACCGTTCAAACGAGTCGTAAGGATGAGTTTGTAAATACGAAACAGAATGAAATCAAGAATAAGCCAATCTCTGGAGCAATGACGGTCAGTGAAATCGCTGGGAAAGTGAAAAAAATAGTATTTACAGTGGATAGTCACTATACCTTACAAAGCCTAACGATTGATGGGCAAAATGTTTTATTTACTCAAAATGGTTCTTCCGTTGAGGTAACTTCAGGATTCAATCCTTCTGCAAAACAATTAAGAGTGGCGTATGAGTTAAAACATAAAAATGAGTCGATTTCAGAAACAGGATGGTTCGCTCCAATTGCTTCAAATGTAAAATTGATAACAGAAGAATCTATCGCTCACTTGAGTGATGCTCAAAAACAAGCATTGTTGAGCAATGTTTCTAAACTCAATGAAAGTATTAAACAATCCAATAAAGTTATTCAAGCTTTTAATACTTATCAAAAATCTGGAGCAGCAACTTCGCAAAAGTTTAATTCATTAAATGCTTTAGATGAAAATAGTGTAACTGTAAACCCTAGCGAACAAACCATTCAAAGAATTTATTCAGAGAGTGATACGAGAACAGTATTTGCGGATTCTAAGCAATTTTTAGGAGAGCTTTCTTCAGCAGTATTCAATGATGTGAAATCATATCTAGAGTTTGCTGGACAGGTGAAGGCGGTCTATGGGGTTGATTTATATTCAAATAGACAGGCAGATCCAAAACAACCAGCTTCGGATTCTTTATATGCTCAGTTAGCGTTAGATAGACTGGATGAAGTGTTAGTTGATTTAGTAACGAATACTCTTACGAATGATGTAAAAGATAAATTAGTGATTCCGTCAGAATTTACAACGGAAACAAGTGCTTTATCAACAGATGTTCAGGCTTTAAAAAATAATATAGATGCCTATCAAAAATTAATGAGGGATGTCAACGCAGAATTAACAAAGGCTGTAGCACAAACTCAAAAAGTTAAAGAAACGCTCGAAAGTAAACCAATCTTTGTAGAATCTGAAAAACGAGATAACACGGATCTAACGAATGTGGGATTAGCGATTAACAAAGATTTAGCTACACTAATGCAAGCTAGTCGTTCGTTAATGGATAACACGAAGAATCATCAGCAAATTGCGACCACTATTCGTCAAGAATATAATCGATTAAATGAAGATGTGAAATCGCTAGAGAATAAAGGGACTGAGTATAAAAATTCCGTAGCAACAATGGATGAAGTGATGGCAAAAGAGTATGAATCAAACAGTTCATTCTTAAAAGAATTTACTCAAGTAATGTCAAATACTCAGTCAGGAAATACGGCTAATACGGTAGTATATGACTATTTGTCACATCCAGTAGATGGTTCAATGGCGGATATTCGTTCTTCTAGCAATTCTCGTCAGCAAACCGATAACAGAACAGGTGTATTAATGGTGCTGATTATTGCTGTAATGACCTTAGCGTTTGTATATATGTTACAACACGGTAATTGGCAAATTCTCGAAACCAACAAGTACCTATCAAATCAGCCTACAGTTAACTTCCTACCGTTAGCGTTGTTAGCGGGTATCGGAGCACTTATCGGACTATTTGTAAGTGTTGTGGTAGGGATGAAGTTGAACCTTCCAGCAGACCAATTATTTGTACTCTGCGGTGTGTCCCTTGTTATTGGTGTAAGTATCATATTTATGCATCATGCACTGATGACATGGTTAAAAGCTTATGGCTTATTAGTAAGTTTAGCTTTTGTTGTAATCTATGTAATTTCACTAGGGCAATTGTTTGATACGTACTATGGTAGTGTTTCGCCACTCTTAACGTATCTCACACCGTTTATATCTGCAGAAGAAATGCTGCATACGGTTATTAATCAACAACCTACCTCATGGATTTCAGTTCTTATTATTTCTCTTGTTGGGATTCTAGGATTTGTAGGTAGTATGTTATTTTATAGAAAAAATAATCAAACAATAAAGGAGTAGACAATGAAAGTAATCAGTCGAGTGCTATTGTTAACACTTGGCATGATAGTTGTCCTCACGGGCAAAGTTTGGGCAGAAACAGGGTCATTAAAAATCAATGTTGATGTACCTGTCACACCACAAGTAACAGAGAAGACATATTTTGAACAAGACGTTTTGTTAAAACAACTGTTTGATGCCTCTTTGTCTCAAATGATTTCAAAACAACAGGCAGAAGAGTCATTATCTGGAACAGAAGATAAGGCTCTTCTTTTTTTATCGACAACCCCACAAAAATTAAATCCAATAGATACTACTCAATTCTTTCTTACACAGAGCACAGCATCTCCTTCTAAAGGAGTGACATTACGGCCTCCTCAAAAAGAATCTCCGTGGTTTACGATAGCGTTCATTGGTTTGGGATTTTTGGTTAGTGGTGTTTCGGTTTATCAATTTTTGAAGAAAAGGAAAACTCATCATGCGTAATACCTATATTAATATCACATTGAATTTAGAAAAGTTTGCCTATGGGAAATATGATCTTCGAATCCCAGTAGGAATAAGTATGAAGGAATTATTAAATATTGTGAAGGATGCCTATCAGTTAGCGTTTGAGGTTAATACTCCAAGTGTCCGCATTCATGAAAAAGGAATTGTATTAACAGCTTTACAAAGAATTGAAGATGTGAACTATTTACATGACGGAATCCAACTGATGGTTGAAACATTATAGAAAGCGAGCGAACGAAATTGAAAACTCTTGAAGTAACGAAAGAAGAATTTAAAGGCAATATTGCATTGGCTTTAACATTATTAGAAGTGAGCATTCCAGAAGCAGTATCTCTACAAATTGAAGAAACAGAAAGCGCCTATCTGTTTCATGTTGAAACCGAGACCGTTCAAGATTACGGTGTAGTATATCAGCTTCCTTTAGAAGAACAACTACGGTATCTAATGAATATTGGTCAATTGTATGAAGCACTAAAAACAAGTGCCTACACGTATTCGTTAACCCCTGATAATCTTGTGTTCACTCAAAATGGGATTGCGAAACTCATCTTCCGTGGGGTCAAAGGTCAAGTTCCTCCCTATGAAGAAATAACGGAAGCAACTTTCTTAAAACATTATAAATCTATGATTATTTCTGTCTTAGATACAAAAGCAAAGTATGAAGAACTCGCACAAGGAAAACTCGAATTTTATAAAGGACATAAATTTACTGAGAGTATCCTCTCTGCAGAAACCATAGAGGCGGTTGTAAGTTTACTAAATGAGCACTTGGAGTATGAAAAGCAACGCGTGGCAAAAGAAATGGTGCGTGTCCCTCGTAAGAGATTATTCACATGGAAATTAACAGGGATTCTATTTGGAGTATTATCGGTAATCTTTGCCAGTCTTTTAGGATATCACATGTTCGTGACTCAACCACAACAGCAAACGATTGCGAATGTACGCTTATCGTTTATCCAAAAAGACTATTCTAAGGTAGTATCTTCCGTTAAAAATATGGATAGTAAAAGCTTATCGCCAGAAGACAAGTATATCGTTGCTTACTCTGTAATAATGACCGAACCGTTAACGGACGCTCAAAAAACAACGCTAGGGAAAATTACGACTCAAACGAATGAAGACTATCTACGTTATTGGGTTCTTATCGGTCAGAATAAGATTGATGAAGCAATGGATATTGCGAGTTATTTAGATGATCCGCAATTATTAATGTACGGTTTAACGAAGAAAATCGATGATATCCAACGAGATCCAAGTTTAACTTCTGAAAAAAGAACGGAAGAAATTAATCGTTATAAAGGTAAGTTAGAAGAACTCAAGAAACAATATTTACCAACACAACAAAAAACAAAAGAAAACTAACACGGAGGAGTAAGATGATTTGTTTAATTAAACTGAAAGATACGATATACGACATTTCACAGGAAAGACCCTACCGTGTAGGTGCATTTATGAATGATGATATTGTCATTAAAAATCCTTATGCGGATAAACTAACCGTCAAGAATGGACTAGTGACGTATAATCATGAAACGTATTCTTACGGGAAGCATGCAATTTCTTTGAGTGATGACGTACATGCAGAATTATTTGTGTTTGAATACACATTACAAACATTAATGACGAACGTGCCTATTACGATTGGCCCAGAGGCTATTCATACGGTTCGAATCGTGGAAAGTGATGAGTTATTAATCCGACAAATCCCTACTGGATACGAAGTTGTAACTTCAAAACCTATCTTCTTAAATGGACAAAAAGTGAACGCGTCCATTCATATGAGTGAAGGAGACAGTGTATTTTCATCAAGTGGGTATTTTGTCAAAATGGATGGACAACGTGTTCTCATAGCTAGTATTCATCCTATCGAATCAGAATTAATACAATTGGACGTTGAAGAGAACGGGGAAGATAAATTCAGTGATTTCCACCGTTCCCCTCGTTTCATTTTACGTGAGCCAGATGATGTGGTGAGCATCTTAGCGCCACCAACTGAAGATAATATGCAGAAGCAATCGCTATTAAAATTAATTATCATGCCGCTTGCGATGATTGGGCTTACGGTGGCAACGCATTTTCTTACAGGGAATGGCGGAATGATGATAATGATGATGGGGATGTCGGTGATTACTTTAATCACTTCAGTCCACAGTTTCTTCTCAGACAAAAAACAAAATAAACGTCTGAAAGCGAAAAAGATGGAGAACTATAAAGCGTATTTGAATGAGAAATATAAAGAGCTTTATGACTTATCTAAAGAGCAGGAAGAAGCGTTGAATTATCATTATCCAAGTATGGAGCAGGTCATGGAAATGGCTAAAAATACTGATAGACGTCTCTATGAAAAGACACCTCATCACTTTGATTTTCTAACGTACCGTCTAGGGACAGGACGAATCATTCCAAGTTTTAAAGTCGATTATAAAAAATCTGAGTTAACAGAATACAATGAAGCCATCAGTGAACAAGTAACGGAATTAGTGGCTCATTATCAATTCTTAGAAAATCTACCCATTACTAATGATTTATTATCAGCTCCTACAGGGTATATCGGTTCGCGTCGAACAGTCATTGAGCAAGTGCAACAAGCAATTATGCAGTTGGCTACTTTCCATAGTTACCATGATGTGCAATTTGTTCCAGTGTTTCGTGAAGAAGAACTTCCATTGTGGGCATGGAGTCGTTGGTTACCGCATATGAAACTTCAGCAGTTTAATTGTCGTAGTTTTGTATATCATCAACGTAGTCGCGATCAATTGTTAACGTCTCTCTATCAAATGATCAAAGAACGCAAACAAGCGGCTGAACAAGCAGGAAGTAATAAACAACTCACCTTTACTCCTCATTACGTATTTGTGATTACGGATTTATCTCTAATGCTAGACCATAATATTATGGAGTTTATTAATGAAGATTTATCCCATCTTGGAATTAGCTATCTTTTTGTAGAGGATGTAATTGAAAGCCTACCAGAACATGTAAACACTGTTGTGGATTTCAAAGGAAATCGTCAAGGAACATTACGCCTCCATAATGGCGAATATATGGATAAACCGTTTGTGACATTTGAGAAGTTATCCACTGAAGCCAAAGAACAATTCGCAAGAGACTTGGCTCAAGTGACGCATGTTCAAACATTACGAAACGCGATTCCAGATAGTGTCACATTCTTAGAGATGTATGGTGTAGATTCTGTAGAAGCATTAGATATGAACCATCGTTGGGCAACGAATGATACGTATCAAACAATGGCGGTACCATTAGGGCTACGTGGCCGTGATGAATTATTAATGTTGAATTTACATGAAAAAGCGCATGGACCTCACGGACTAATGGCAGGGACAACAGGATCAGGGAAATCTGAAACCTTACAGTCCTATATTGCTTCATTAGCGGTGAATTTCCATCCATATGAAGTCGCATTTCTCTTGATTGACTACAAAGGTGGGGGGATGGCGAACCTATTTGCGGACTTACCGCACTTAGTTGGAGCTATCACCAACTTAGATGTGGCGCAAGCCAATCGTGCCTTAGTGTCTATTCAAGCAGAATTGAAGAAACGTCAACGATTATTTGCAGAATATGATGTAAACCATATTCATCAGTACATGAAATTATTTAAAGAGGGTGTAGCCACTGAGCCAATGCCTCATTTATTCTTGATTTCGGATGAGTTTGCAGAATTGAAAACGAACCAACCGGACTTCATGAAAGAGTTAGTATCCGCTGCACGTATCGGACGTTCGCTCGGAATTCACTTGATTTTAGCAACTCAAAAACCAAGCGGCGTAGTGGATGACCAAATCTGGTCTAACTCGAAGTTTAAGATTGCGTTGAAAGTACAAGATGTGGCTGATTCGCGTGAAATTATTAAAACGCCAGATGCTGCAGAAATTACACAAACGGGTCGTGGATACTTACAAGTTGGGAATAATGAAATCTATGAATTATTCCAAAGTGCTTGGAGTGGAGCCGATTATGAACCAGAAGCGGTACGTTCTACACACCGAGATACGACAGTGTATGCCATTAAAGATAATGGACAGTATGAAGCAATCAATAAAGACTTAAGTGGATTAGATGATAGCGGCAATCAGAAACGATTGCCAACGCAATTGGATGCGGTCGTTCAAGAAGCGAAGCGTGTATTCGAATCGCTACACCTTCCAAAAGTGGCAAGTCCTTGGCTTCCACCGTTAAAAGAGAGGATTGCAGCAGAAGAAATCCAAGATATTCACTTTAAACATTATTGGGGAGAAAATAAACAGCCTGAGTTTTTATTGGGATATCAAGATATTCCGGAACAACAAGCGCAATTACCGCTGACAGTTGACTTCAACGATTGTGGTCATATTCTAGTCGTTGGAAGCCCAGGGTATGGGAAATCTACCTTTATCCAAAATGCATTGATTGATGTAATGCGTAAAACAACGCCAGAGCAATCGCATATCTATTTATATGACTTTGGAACGAGTGGATTAATTTCTTTAGTGGATTTTCCACATGTGGCAGACTACTTTACAGCAGATGATAATGAGAAAGTGATGAAGTCATTACGACGTCTTCAAAAAGAAGTGAAGTTACGAAAGGCCGCTCTTAGTGAGGCGCGTTCAAGTAATATGCAACAATACAACAGAGACGCCGCAACACCATTCCCTTCACTATTTATTGCAATCGATAGTTTTGATGGAGTGAGTGACGCTACTTTCAGCGAAGCCTTTAACGAAACAGTTAATATTCTAGCGCGTGAGGGGGCCTCTCTAGGAATCTACCTCATCACAACGATGTCTCGTTTCAATGCTATGCGTGTACAATTACAAGCAAACTTTAAAACAAAAATTGCGCTCTACTTATTCGAACAGAGTGATGTTACAAGTATTGTTGGTCGTACAAGCCAAGTGCTTTTAGATATCCGTGGACGCGGATTAATGAAGCAAGACACAGTCGTTTCATTCCAAGTGTGTGTGCCGTATGCTGTGGAAGATAATTCATCCATGATTCAGCAAGTGAAAGCAGAAGCGCAAGAAATGTCTCGTTATTGGACAGGTGCATTACCACAACCAATTCCAATGTTGCCAGAAGTGGTGACACCAGAAATGGTGGAAGCTCAAGTAGACCGAGCAGAACGAAACCATCAAGTATTACTCGGGTTAACGAGAGAAATGGTCGAAGTGGCTGCATTTACATTAGATAAAGCCATCTCTTTAGTTAGTGATAATGTTCGAAGTGTTACTCAGTTCTACAAAGTATTAGCTTACCAGTTGAAACAATATACGACTCCTGTTCAAGTGGTGATTGTGGATCCATTAGGATTAGTACCATTAGATCAATTTAAGGAAGCCCATCGTTTCAGCGATACACTGAGTGCTAAAGACGGAATGAATATCATCTTAGACAACTTGAAGGAACGTATGACGCAACCTGGCGAATATACTCAATCACTCATTATCATTCCAGACATCCAAATCCTTGGACAAAGTCTCAACATTACAGAAAATCAGTTCAAAGAGCTTCTGTTAGAAGGACCTAAGTACGGCATTACGCCAGTGTTTGTAGGAAACTATAAAGACTTAATGACGAATTACTCTACGCTTGTAACCTTACACAGACAATTGGCGACACAGGTGTTCATGGGAATGCGTATCAGCGACCAAGAATATGTTCGCTTCCCATATATCTCAAACGAAAAATCTCCACGTCCAAACGAAGGCTATATTGTTGATGCAGAAGGTTATGAATTTGTACAATTAATGAGTGTAGAAGAATAAAGGAGGCGGAAGGATGAAGAAGGTATTAAAGTTAGTTGCAATATTATTAGGGATAGGAATATTAGGAGGATGTATGAATAAACCATCAAAAGAACGAATGAATGAGGAATTAAAGAAACCAGAAGTGGTTGAGGTTATTGAACAGGCACTTAAAAATTTAAAGGATGCGGTAGAAGAGATTACAGCTTAGTTTTGTTTTGTGAAAGAGTTAAACTCTACAAGGATTGTAAAATTAAAAGCATTAAGTTATGCCTAGCTGAACTGTAATGTTTAAATCAAAGAAGATTTTACAAAATCAATTTATCACTTGACGCATTTGAGTGCCAGTGTTATACTGTAGACATATTGATGGGAGGTTGCAAACAAATCAATTGTTTCAGCCTCCTGTTTTAGAATCTAATATTAGCACTCTTTAGATAAAAGTGCTAATAGATAGGAGGCTTTATGATAATTATACC
>ERZ772874.1098-NODE-1098-length-14388-cov-11.437033_pt1 | contig 14388 bp, 12 predicted proteins | sample MGYA00580586_ERZ772874 | MGnify/ENA primary metagenome ERZ772874 (study PRJEB29015, sample SAMEA2737952) | human oral metagenome | biome: human oral; feature: human-associated habitat; material: dental | place: China | collected 2154 ... | reverse complement strand
CGATTAATGAAGCCAAAGAAGCCATTGCAGGTATGAAGGCTCGTATTGCCGAGTTAGAGCGCATTCAGGCGATGAACCCAATACGCCGCTGGTTCTATCAGAAATTCCATATTTAGCGGAACCCTGAAGACGTAGACCCGCACGATCGCCCGCTCAAGGGCGCATCGTGCGGGTACTTTTATGCGCATAGATTCAGGCAGCAGCCTCGCATCTTGGTTCGCTAAATCGTAGCCTGAACCTCCATACATCAGATAAGGTTCGCCTGGGCGTGTGATTAAAAACGTATAACCTCAGTTGAAAAGTTCGGCATGGCGAACTATTGTTAAATTACCCTGTTTCGCGCCGGTTTATCGAGGATGATCGACACTTAGGTACGAAGCATCAATGAGTCGGAGACGATTCCTACAGGTCAGCAGGGTAATGCATCCGCAGCGTAAGAAAGCGAAATCATGACAACCGTATTCACTGCGCACCGTCACGGTGCGAACGCTAACACTGTAAGTACCGCACATCCGCGCCGTTTTCTCATGCTGGGGATAGCCTTGGCCAGTATCCTTGTGCTTCTGCTCAGCGCCTGCACTTCGGCGGGGAAGCAAGAAGAAAAGAAGACTGTGCTCACCACCTTCACCGTGCTGGCGGACATCGCTAAAAACGTTGCGGGTGATCACCTGAATGTCGAATCGCTGACCAAACCCGGAACCGAGATTCACGAGTATGAACCTACTCCCAGCGATATTAAGAAGGCGCATGATGCTGATTTGGTGCTCGACAACGGGCTGAACCTGGAAAGCTGGTTTACCAAGTTCGTGCAGGATTCTAACGCCCCGCACGCCACCGTGAGCGAGGGGGTGCAGCCGATCAATATTGCCGAGGACGCTTATGCAGGCAAACCCAACCCGCATTCGTGGATGAGCCCCAAGAACGTGCAGATTTACGTGGATAATATGGTGCGCGAATTCAGTAAGCTTGACCCCGCCCATGCCGATGATTACCGCACCAATGGGGAAAACTATAAGAAACAGCTGCAGCAGGTTCAGGATGAGCTGGTGCGCGATGTTAGCGTTCTGCCCGAGAATCAGCGGGCGCTCGTAACCTGCGAAGGTGCTTTCTCATACTTGGCGGCGGATGCCGGTCTCAAGGAAAAATACATTTGGGCGGTGAACTCTGAACAGCAGGCAACCCCCTCGCAGCTGAGCTCGACCATTGATTTTGTGCGCGAGAACCAGGTGCCCGCCGTATTCTGTGAGTCTACCGTTTCGGATGACCCCATGCGCCAGGTCGTGGATGCGACCGGTGCCAAATTCGGCGGCGTGCTTTATGTCGATTCCCTCTCTGAGGCGAATGGTCCGGTCCCTACCTATCTTGATATGATTCGTCACGATGCGCGCACCATTGTCGCGGGGCTGACGGGCAAGCAATCTTAGCCGGTCGGCGGCGGGGGAGTAGGCTGCCGCATACCGCGCCCCCGCCGGTTCGTGGTGAGGGATGCCCCCACCGTCACGGATGACGAGCGGGGCTTAGAAGAAGTACGCGAACGAAATTTTGTCGGATACAAAACCTATGGAAACACTGCTGAAAGTCGAAAATCTGGGCGTCCATTATGGAACCGTGCGCGCCCTGTACGAGACTACTTTCGAGCTTGGTACCGGGAGTATTTGCGGGCTGATCGGCATGAACGGTTCGGGAAAATCGACCCTCTTCAAAGCCATTATGGGTGTTATTCCCGCGCATACCGGAACCGTGGAGATCACGGGCAAAGAACCATACCTTGCGCGTAAAAACGGCATTGTCAGCTATGTGCCGCAGAGCGAAGAAATAGACTGGAGCTTTCCCGTCTCGGTGCGTGAGGTTGTGGCGATGGGGCGGTACCGCGGGCTGGGCATCACCCGTCGGCTGCGTGCCACCGATAAGCAGGCGGTCGAGCACGCCCTAGAGCGCGTAGAGCTGACCGAGCTTGCGCATCGTCAAATCGGGGCGCTCTCGGGCGGGCAGCGCAAGCGGGCATTCGTGGCGCGGGCGATAGCGCAGGGCGCGCGGCTTCTATTACTTGATGAGCCCTTCGCAGGAGTGGATAAAAGGTCAGAATCCATGCTCATTCAGGTGTTGAAACAAATGCGCAGCGAGGGTGCCACCGTGCTGGTTTCAACCCATGACTTAGCATCTCTACGAGCCTTTGCCGACGATGCTCTGCTGCTGCGTCAAACGATTTTGATGCACGACACCCCGCAGGCGGTGTTAGCCCCCGAAAACTTGGTGCAGGCATTCGGTATGCAGGTTCAGGTGGGCGCTGATAGCGGCGCATCCGACGAGCAGACCCGGCGTGAGAAGGGAGAATAGCATGAGCATTCTGGATTACCTGGTGGAACCGTTCACCCTTCCCTTCATGACGCGCGCCATGGTCGTTACTGTGATCGCCGCCGTGGTCTGCGCGCTGCTTTCTTGCTGGCTCGTGATGCTCGGCTGGTCGCTCATGGGCGATGCGATCTCTCACGCGGTACTGCCCGGCGTGGTGCTCGCCTACATTGCGGGAGTCCCCTTTGCTGTGGGGGCGGTGATTGCCGCGCTCGTCGCCGTCACCCTGATCGGCGCGGTACAGCGCAGCGGACGCGTGCGTGAGGACGCCGCTATCGGCATTGTCTTCACAACTCTTTTCGCGCTCGGCCTTGTACTGGTTTCGGTGACACCCTCAAGCACCGACCTGAACCATATTCTTTTCGGGAACGTGCTGGGCGTATCCTGGCCGGATGTCTGGCAGGTAGCTATTCTCGCCGTCATCGTGGCGGGTGTCCTGCTTATTAAACGTCGCGATTTTATTCTGTACGCCTTCGACCGCGGGTTCGCGCACGCTATCGGGCTGCGCCCCAGGGTTCTTGGAGCGCTGCTTCTGGTGATGCTGGCGCTCACGAGCGTGGTGGCGCTGCAGATCGTGGGAGTCGTGCTCGTAGTCGCCATGCTTGTGATTCCCGGATCGACCGCGCGTCTGCTCACCGACCGTTTCACGCCAATGCTCGCGGTCTCGGTCGGGGTGTCGGTGCTGGGTACGCTCGTGGGGCTTTATGGCAGCTACCACCTGGATATTTCACCCGGTGGCGCCGTGGTCGTTACCCAGGGCATTATTTTCTTGACCGTGTATATTTTCGCTCCGCGCTACGGAATTCTGGGGCGGATGCGCGCGGCACGCCGCCCGGCAGAGCAGGCAGAAGCCTAGGTTTGCGGCAGATTCGCGCGGGATCATGAGGTAACCCGGCGGTCAAGGCTCTTACCAGGCGCAAGCCGCACACGATGCGCCTAAGGGTACCCAACTTAGCCTCCGAGCCTCGAGGCAAAATTACCGGGGCAAAGCTATGACGGGCGAGAGACAAAAAGCCCAGCCGCTGCGACGGTTCCTAAGGGTATAGCACCCGACCCCGGGTTTTGAGCGGCAGGAGCATCGGAATGATTGGCGTGCGCGAGAACCCGCACGTTAACCGCCTCCGAAAAAGGGGCGCCCTCTTCAAGAAGTAAACGCGCGCCGGGAACAAAACCGTGATCCTGCAGATAGCGCAGCAGCCTCGGGTCGGAATCGGTGATCCGCTCCAAAACCACGCGCTCGCCGGGCTCGCACTGGGTGAGCGGAACGGTCTGTGGGAATGAGATACGCCCGGACGCATCCGGAATAGGGTCGCCGTGCGGGTCGCGCGTAGGATGGTTCAGAATCGCGTCTATACGCTCAATCATGAAATCAGAGACCGCATGTTCGAGAACTTCGGCTTCGTCATGCACGCGGTCCCAGGTGTAACCCAGAGTTTCCACCAGGAAAGTTTCGATCAGACGATGGCGGCGAATCATGGCGACCGCATAGGTGCGCCCCAGCGGGGTGAGCTCGATGGCGCCGTAGCGCTGATGATCGATCAGATCGGCCGCCGCAAGTCGTTTAAGCCCGTCTGAGACCGAAGAAACCCGCAGCCCCATGCGTTCGGCTAGGGCGGATGCGGTCGCAGGAGCTTCCGTCCACTCTTCAAGTGACCAGATGGTTTTGAGGTAGTTCTGGGTGCTCACAGATAGTTCTGACAAGGGCATAAGGATAAGTTTACCGAAGTTCGGGTTCGGGTGTGCCTTTTCTTACCGCGAGCAGATAGTATTTCGACGAAAAGATAACGAATTGCTATCTGCTCGCGGGTGGATGGGTACTCGGTTAGGATGGGGTCATGAGCGTTCTTCTGTACGACCCCGACTGTGGTTTCTGCACCGCGAGCGCGAATCTGCTGCGTCGCCTCGAACCGAGGGCGCGTATTTTGCCTGGAACGCCTAAAAATCTTGTGCAGTACCGCGTGGATGCGCGCCGTTTCGCCCACGCCTTGCCGTTCATTAACGATGCTGGGCAGATCATCTACGGTTCGGATGCGATCGCTCTGACCCTGCGCACGTTCTCGGATGCGACGCTGCGTGGCAAGTTCCTGCGTGCCGCCGGGGTTCTCCTGTTGAACCCGCCGATGCGGCCCGTCGCGCACCGAGCGTACCGTTTGGTGGCGGGGCATCGGGCACAGATTTCTCGCTTTACCTCTCGCTTGGGGTGCACCTCTTCGTGCGCGGTAAAACCGGCCTAAAACGCGAATATTTCGCGGAGTATTCCTGTAGTCAGCATTTGAGAAGTACTTTTATATGGCCGGAGGCGATGGTGTATCCAGCCGGTTGAGCAGGTCGAGTACCGCCGGGCGTGCCGCCTGCTCTTCGTGCCAGAGCGAGCGCATGAGCGTGCGGCTGACTGCTTGGGTGGTAATGCCGAGCGCCTGTGCAACTGCCCGCTGTTGCCCGCGGACCCCGGGAACCAGCAGATCGACGACCCGCCATTCGGCCTCGGTACGGTCGGAACATACCCGATACAGCAGGCGTGTGAGCCCCGAAGCCATGTCTGCGACTGCGCGATTGTGTGCCGATACCGCAATACCGCGGGCGGGGGCGCCGGTGCGTGCCGCCTCCACGGCGAGCCGTGAGAATTCGAGGGCGTCGCCGGTGCAGTCGTTCGTGCTGACCGTTCCCAGTGCCCCGGCGAATCGGGGAATGCGCAGCTCGCCAACTCCGATGCCGACCCAGAATCCCTGCTCACGCGAAGCATACAGGGCCGCCTGCAGGGCGTCTGCGGAGCTCTCGAAAGCACCCTGAATTTCGTCCGGATAGGTTTGTGCGAATTCAACTCGGGGATTGAGCTTGGAGAGCTTGTCGAGAAGCGCAGGCAATGAAACCTGTGGGGAACGTTGAATGAAGGTTAACACGAACACCCCTCCATTATGCCTGAGCGCCTCGGGTTTTGATAGGGTTTCGCGGTACGGGTTGGCAGGGGCAAGCACACCCGGGCGATGCCGTTTCTCACAATCGTGGCGGGTTTGGTGACGACAACCGTATGTGTCTCATAAAACTGTCTAATATGCCTTGTCAGTCCTCGAAAGTGGGCGAGATCCAGGAGGCGGCGGAGCGTATCAAACCCAGGTATCCGCCCAGCGCCAAGAGTTCGGTGATGCTCTGTGGTACGAACCGGTGCAGGCTGTCGGATGCGACCAGCACGGAACACCACTGCCCGCGTGAGAGTGCCACGTTCAGGCGGTTAGGGGAGAGCAGAAATTCTGCGCCTCGCCCCGACACTCCGGCATTTGAGGAGGCCATTGACACGATCGTCACCGGCGCCTGCTGACCCTGAAACTTATCAACGGTTCCCACGCGCACGCCGTGACCGTCCGCATCCAGAAGTCTGGCGCGGCGCAGATGCTCCGCAATCGTATCGACCTGCGCGTTATAGGCGGCGACCACCACAATATCTTCGCCGGTGAGCTCGCGTGCAGACTGATTCGCCCCGGGAGTCCATAAAGCACCCACGAACTCGCCCGCTAAGCGCGTGACGGCTGCCGCCTCTACTTCGGAACGTACGGTGCAGTGCTCGTGGTGAACGCCGTACATATACAGCCCGGGATCGGCAGGGATAACAGGTTCTTCCAGTGCGGGAACCTTGAGGATGCGCTCGCTCGCCGCCGCTGCCGAGTGCAGCTTCCCGCCGTAGGACAGTGCGGAAACCGGCGCGCATAGTTGCGGGTGCATACGCCAGGTGACTTGCAGAAAATAACCGAATGCAGCGGGAAGTACCGACTGCCCGCCGGACAGCCAACCCAGCGCCGAGGTATCCAGCGGGTACGGATGCTCACCCACCGCCACCTGCGGCAGCTGCTGCGGATCACCCAGCAGAAGCAGGTTCCGTGCGGCTCTTCCAACCGCCAGGGTGTTAGCGAGCGAAAACTGCCCAGCTTCGTCAATAACGAGCAGGTCGAGTGAGCCCTCAGGAATACGGTTCGGGTTCGCAAAATCCCAGGCGGTCCCGCCAAAAAGAATGCCGAGAGAAGTTCCGGTGCCGGATTTTTCGCTGCTAAGCCCACCGGAATTGTCCAATAAAGCGGTCAGATCTTTATCGCTGACCTCAACCCAGGGGTAATCGGGGAGCTGAGATTTGCCCTTGGCGCGCATCACCCGCTCGGCGGGAAACAGGTTACGTTCCAGGCACGCGGTCAGCATATTTTCCACGACGGCGTGAGACTGCGCCACCACGCCCACTTTCGCGCCCGCCGCAACCAACCTGGCGATCACCTGCGAGCCCAAGAAGGTCTTACCTGACCCGGGCGGACCTTGAACCGCCACATAGGAACGGTCAAGGTCACGAACCGCCGCGAGCACCGCCTCAACAGTGGGCAGCTCGGCGTGAGAAAACTCCGTCTCTTGGGGCAGGCTCTCGCGGGTTTTGAGTCGCGGCGGGCGGCGTTCGATAAGGTCAAGCGTCCCGGTCGCGGCAACGTTGGGGAATGAGTCTTCAGCCTCGACCGCTACGCGCATAAGCGACGCCTCTAGCTGTTTCGTCGTTACGGGTGCGCTCGGGGTGAGCCCCAGCGGGAAGGCCGCATGTTCTTCATCGTTCACGCGGATGCGTTCGGCAACTACCATCACAACACGCTGCCCGCCACCTGCCGCCAAAGTAGCGCCCTCTGCGGGTTCGCCCGGTTCCTCATACGGTTCGAGAGACATAATTTTTGCCCCGAAAAACCCGAGTCTATGCAGCGTGCTCGGTACGTGAGCCTGCGGGTTAGTCGCGCGAAATGCCTCAACCTGGGAATCGATGCTCTCATATGCCTTCGCGGGCGCATCGTCGGCACTATAAAGCAGATAATGCCCGGTATCGTCGGCCTTGAGGGTGTGCGAATCCGCCAGGGTGGCGACCGCACGCAGAGTACGCATTTTCGCACCGCGCACGCGCTCCCAATCGGTTGCGGTCTCAACACTTTCGAAAATCACGCAATTGCGCGTATTCGCCCAATTCTCGTAGGGCTCGTGCAGGCGGCGCAGATGATCCCGCCAAAACGGTGCCTTCTCGCGGCGGTAGAAATCGACACCGGAGAGGAGCATCGCCAACCGGGAATTTTCGGCAGATAGCCCCCGATTCTTCTGATTCTGCTTTTCGAGCTCGGCAAGGCGTTCCCGCAGGCGCTCAAGCTGAGCATATTCTTCATCGTCGTCGGCAGGGGCGGCAGGCCGTACCCGGTACGGATGCTGTGCCTTCGCGGGAATGCCCTCAAACGTCGATTCCGCTGCGGAATCATCGGAATCCGCCCAGGATTCTTCGTCTGAAACATCGCTGCTATGAGGAACGAGCTCTGGTTCGTCAAGCGTTTCGGATGCGCCAGCTTCGGCCTTCACACGTGCCGCACACGCCGGGCAGTCACCGCAGCTCAGCAGGTCGGGAATATCGGCGAGTGCCATACCCGCCCGCCACGATGCGCGCAAAAATTCATAGCGTTCCGTGAGGGTTTCCAACACCGGGATCAGCCGCGCGAGCGGGTAGCGTTCCATGTCCTGAGCGGTGCGTATTTCCACCTCGGCGTCCGCCGTATTCCTCATGTCTGCAACGCATGAAGCCTGTGTTGCTTCCAAAAGTGTCACAACTTTGGGGTTGAGCTGGGGTGCGCCGCTATCACTACGCACGACATGAGAGGGACCGCTCGCGGTGGTGCCGTATTCGTCTTCCCGGGTGCCTGCCGTATACCGCGAAAAATCGGCGTAGAGCGCCGTCTCGCAGTGGTGAACACGCAAAAGCTCCGCGACGGCGACTCTCGGCAGATCGCTGGGCGCGGATGCGGCAGAGGGTAAAGACACGAAACTATCCTTCGGAACGGGGTGAGTGAATATGCATGGATAGCCGCAGGGGCGCTTGCGATGCGCGGTTGCCGTATGCCCTCGGATACACTCGGCAGTCAGATAAATATACAGTATTCTGCATATTTGTGCTCTACTGCGAGCTGGGAACTTCGGCAGGGTTTTGTTCCGCCTCCTGGGAAGGTGCATCCTCCTGCGGCACGCTGCCGCCGGCGGGCGAAGTGGAAGGCGAACCATCCGGGGACTGCGAGGAATTCGGGGCAGAACCCGAACCCGTCGCATCGGGAGACGAGGATGAACCCGGTACCTGCGAGCCCGAAGGCGCAGGATTTCCCGTGGGATTCGCGGGCGGTTCAGTACGCGCCGCCACAATCGCCGCGGCGCTATCAACCGTATCCTTCGCACCGGGCAGAGCCTCCGCCCCGCCGACATCGTTGAGCAGGCTCACGAAAATCAGCCGTGTGCCGTCTGGGCGGGTCGCATACCCCGATAACGAAATGGCCGTGAACAGCGTGCCGGTCTTTGCCGCCACATGCCCGCGCGCATACTTATTCGCTTCCCCGCTAAAACGATCCTTGAGCGTACCCGAAACACCCGCAACCGGAAATCTGCGCTCAAGCTCGTCATGTTTCGGATGCGCCGCCAACGCCCCCAAGGTCTGCGCCAGGGTGCGTGCCGTCACCCGGTTCTGCAGGGACATACCGCTCACATCCGCCTGCACCAACCCTGTAACCGAAATCTTCGCCTCCTGCAGTTTCTCGCGCACAAGTTTCTGCGCCTCGGATGCGCTGCCCTCACGCCCCGCAGCGATCGCCATATTGCGCCCCAGCACCTCGGCGAGCACATTATCGGACTCTAACATCATCACAAAGGCCTGATCGAGCGCGGATGCCGACTGAACCTGAGCTATCTGCTCGGCATCGGCCTCACGGGGGCGGCGGTCGGCAACCGTAAATACGTACCCTGCTTTGACCTCTGCATGCTCTTCACTCACCTTATTGAGCACCTTCACGAACGCCTCTAGGGCGGCGATTCCGGCGTCTTGCGGGCGCGCCGGTTTATCGGGGGTGGACTGCCCGGGCACGGTGTGCGAGGCCAGCGCGATCGGGTTAATCGGGGTGATCTGCCCGGATTCGAGGTCGCCGGGCTCCCAGCCGGGGTTAGTCGCGGAACCCGTGTAAATCGTGGTGTCGAGGTAGACGGGGAAGGTGCCGTGCGCGACCTTGCGTTCGTTCATCTGCTGCACGGTATCCGCAGCGAGCGTGCTCAGCCCGGCGCGCATCGTCGGTGAATCCGCGGTGGCCGGTTCCGTGGCTCCTTCCACGAGCAGAGTATCGCCGCCTGCCACCAGAAACAGCCCATTTTTACCCTGCACCACCGAGGTTGTGAAAGTGCGTTCCGGGGCGGTCTGCACGAGCGTAAAATAGGTCAGAATCTTCATATTCGAGGCGGGCAGGCGCGGGGTATCCGGGGCATCCGCGTAAAGCTCGCGTGTGCCATCAAGGGCGGTCACAAGCATGGAATGGGCGGGGTAGGTGCGCTCCTGAAAGAGCTTATCGAGCCGGGTTTTCAGGTCTTGAAGCTGTTGAGTATCCAGCACCGGAGTGGGGCTCGGCGTGGGTGTGACCGACGGGGTTACGGATGCGGTGCCGCTCTGCGACTGTCCGCCGCTTGGGTTTGAGCATGCGGCAAGGAATAGCGCGGGTGCTGCACCGAGCAGGGCGCGGCGAGTGAACGGGGTGTTTATCGGTTGGGGTGAACGCATCTTAAGAGCATAACGAATTCCGCCGCGAAATACCGAGCCGTTACGCGCATCGCGAGGACTGCACGCTACCAGCCCGCCTGGAGATAGCGTGATGATGTTCGCGGCAACGTATTCGAAAGCACGATTTTTGTGGCATTGAATGGGTGTTGTGCACGCGTTCAGGGGGTACAATGGGGGAGTTGTTCGCCGCCTTGATGCGCGGTGCAGAGGCTTACATTCATAGAAAGAGGTTCCCATGGAACTCGACGTCACGATTGAAATCCCCCGCGGCTCCCGTGTGAAGTACGAGATAGACCACAAAACCGGTCGTCTGTATCTAGATCGCGTGCTGTTCACCTCAATGCAGTACCCCACCGCATACGGCTACTTTGAGAACACACTCGGCGAGGATGGCGATCCGCTGGACGCCATGTTGGTTCTAGACGTTGATATTGTTCCCGGTGTGATCGTAGAGGCTCGCCCGGTTGCCGTCTTTAACATGACTGACGAGGCCGGGGGCGATGCGAAGGTACTGTGCGTGCCCACCGATAAGCGCTACGACCACATCAAGTCGCTAGCGGACGTGCCCGAGCAGCTCAAGGCTGAGATTCAGCACTTCTTCGAGCGTTACAAGGACCTGGAACCCGGCAAATGGGTGAAGGGCGAAGGCTGGGACGACATCGCTGCGGCAGAGAAGATGGTTCAGGAGGCGATCGACCGCTTCGCTGCTGAAGGCCACTAGGTCTTACTCGCGTTCCTGTTAATATCGGGAGCGGTTTCTTCATGCGGGAGCACTTTATTTGCTCCCGCATGAAGAAACCGCTCCCGTTTGTATTAGGGGGCAAGAGCGGTTCTTGCGGTTGCTATTACGGAGCCGCAGTTTTCCCGAGGAGATTTATTAAAAATTAATTTTATTGTCGTTGCACTGCGCTACGTGAACGTATAGTGTGGGAAATAATACGCTGTTCATTAAATCTTCTATACATACAGAGACGGATAATTTAGCCCATAATCTGGGTATCTGTATGCGATAGAGCATCATGTAGTTCTTGAATAAAAGTTGGTTGTGCACCAGGAAATTTGCAGCATATGACGTCCTTGAAATGGATAAGCCGTGGTGAGGAGTATAAATGAAAGGCTTTGTATGTGAATGTCGAAATGCCATTCGTTTAACTGCCACAGCAGGGGTTTCTGCGATTTTCGCGGGTGCTGATATTGCTGCGCGGGCTACTGCCCCGAACGCAATGCGCAAGGTTCTTGGTACTGAAACTGTAAATGATGCGTCGCACGGCACTACCGGCAAAACTAAGCCCGTTGTCGCCCTGCGAGCGCGCGTGTCAGCTCTGACCGATACAATAGCGGAATATAGTAAAGCCATTGGGCGGAGCCGAAAAACGAAACGGCTTTGGGATAGTGTGTCTGGTCTGGGGAGCGCTGTCCGTCAGAGGACCTTGTCAATGAGGTTGGTGAATGCGCCGCAAATCCTTGGGAAGCAATACTCACCCTTGAGGGAGTTACATCAGCATGTCTTCCAGAGGCTATCTTCGCAACTTTATGTGGCATCACTAGGCTGGGCTAGCGTCTCCATGTTGCGTGGAGGACGTAAGAAAGAGCGGCAGTATACGCCGGATCATCCAGAGTATGTAGCGCTGACGAGTGCACTGAAGGGTGGTTACTTCAGTGGTTCTTTCGAATCGTTCTGTGTCTTTCTTGTGATTCTCAGTGCTCGGGTCGTTGTGCCAGGTTCAAAGCTTTCTGCGCTGTCTCTTCCGCGGCTGCAGATAGCTGGTATCGTATGGATTTCCTACCTCATCTTTCCGCTAGTACTCGTATTGGTGCAGCGTCCGTTGGTGGTGCGTGCACAGCATCCCGCTCCGGGAGGACTGCTATTCGCTGCATGCGATATCTTAGTGCCGCCGCTGGTGTATCTGGTGGTAACACTAGGGATGTTTCAGGATGTAGGCAAGGCGGCAACAGTAGGTTCCTGTGCCTTAGTGTTCCATGTGGTCTATGCGGCATGGCTTAAACCCTGGAAGCCTGGCTTCACCCGAGCAGAGGTACGCAGCAAGATTGATCAGACTAAGCAGATGATCCGTGAACTGGTGGGCGATATCGCGCAGGAATACGCCGGGATGATGCAGGAGCGTGCTGCGATTATGCAGAAGTACGCTGATGTTGATGACCCAGCTATTAAGAACCTATTTCTGCCGGGTAATCGCTACCGTATGCCCCTCGATTATGATGAGAGGCGTTCCTAGCTCGCTTCTTTCTTGTGCTGCAACTGCAAGTACATCTGTGCGTTCCGGGAGCAGTTTATTTTTGTATGGGGTCATGACGGACTCTCGCGCAAGCGCCTGTCTTTCTGGGAAATTCATTTTATGAGTGCTATTTAATACAACTTATTTCATAATCAATAATTTTCTGCAGAATCTTTATTGAAAATTAATTTTATTTTCATTGCACTACTGTCAGGGAAGCATATAGCATGGGATTAGTACGGTGTTCATTAAATTTTATATGGGCATGGAGGTGCTATATCTGAGGCAATTATATGTAATGTAGCCCAATTCATTCTTGGTCAAGATTTAGTTGTTCACCAAGGATTCTGCAATACAGTACATCCTTGAAATGGTTATGTTACGGTGAGGAGTAAAGATGAAGTACATGGTTAATCGTCGAAATGCTGTCCGTTTGACTGCCGCAGCAGGGGTTTCTGCGATTTTTGCGGGCGCTGGTACCGCGCAGGCGGCTACTCCGAATGCAAAGCGCAATAGCCTTGACTTGGCTCTTGATACGTTCTTTGGGGGTCATCAGAGCTTACAGCATGCGCACTCTGGGGGCTCTCAGGCGGCTGCCAAGCCGAAAACAAAATATAGGACCGCCGATGAGCATCTTGACGCAATTCTAGAGAAGCTCTTGCAGGTTCCGGATTACCTTCAGCGTGCAGATCCTAAAACTTATCCCAACTTTGAGGCAGAGTTGGATAAGTATCTGGACGGTATTACTGTTCTTAATCCTCGTGATTATGGCTATGATACCGAAAAGGTAAATAGTACGCCAGATCACACCACCAACAAATCGGACAAAGCAGATCGTGCCGTCGCTAAGATGGATACGTTAGATCGCAGCACGAGTAAAGCTGAGCCTGCTTTTGATCTCTGGGGGTGTATTGCAGCAGTAGCAGCGTTGGTGGCGGAATACGGGCTGCCAGTTATGAAAGTTATAGGGTGGATTCGCAAGGGGAAGGAGCTTTACGGCTCCGTCGCTGGTCTTGCGCGCGCTATTAAGAGTGGACAAATTTTCAAGGATCCTGTCGAGGATATCGGTGAGGATGGTGCAAAACTTTTGGAAGCATTACTTGGTCTTGATGGGGTTAAGACAGCCTGTTTTTCGTAGGGTATCTTCCCAACGCTGCGTGATATAAGCGGGACGAGACGGCGTAATTAGTCGTACCGCGTGGAGAATGCGGGAAGGAAGACGTACATGAAGAGTAGTCAGTATACGCCTGATCATCCAGAGTATGTATCACTGGGCGATACATTAGTGAGTGTTTATTTCGCTGGTTTTTTCGAGTTGTTCTGTGTCTTTCTCGTGATTCTTGGCAGCGGGGCTGTTGTGTCCGCCTTGGGGCTCTCTGCCCTGTCCCTCTCTTTGGATCAGGCGACTAAGACCGTGCTGGTTTCTTACCTTATTTTCCCGCTAGTAACCACATTGGCACAGCGTCCGTTGGTGGTGCGTGCACAGCATCCCTCTCCGGGAGGGGTGCTGTTTGCTGCATACGAATTCTTAATTCCTCCACTGGTGTACTTAGTGGTCGCACTGGCAGTAACTCAAGATATAGGTAAAGCAGTAATGGTGGGTGTCTGTGCCTTAGTTTTCTATCTGGCCTACGCGGCATGGTTTAAGCCCTGGAAGCCTGGTTTCACCCGGGCGGAGATACGCAGCAAGATTGAGCAGACCAAGCAGATGACTCGTGAGATGTTTGGTGAGGCTGCGCAGGAGCGTGCTGAGACGATGCAGAAGAATGCTGAGGTTGATGACCCTGCGGTCAAGGATCTGTTCCTGCCGGATAATCGCTACCGTATGCCCCTTGATCATAACGAGAGGCGTTCCTAGCTCGCTTATTTCTTGCGCTGCACCTGCTAGTGCAGCTGCCTGTTCCGGGAGCGGTTTCTTTATTTGGGAGCACTTAAAGTGCTCCCAAATAAAGAAACCGCTCCCGCTTGTGTATGTGTGTCTTCTCATCTAGAGAACCTCAAAATTTTTCCGAAAAATAGTTCGTATTTACTGTATTTTTAGTCTCCCTGCGGTGTAAAATTCTTAAAAACCGAACTATTATTCGTATTTTTAAGGGGGATGCGGCCATCATGCCGCACACACGATGGCTTTTCATGCAGAAGAGTTTGCTCAGAACTTCGGGCACCGAGTGCGGCGCATCCGTAAGGAAGAACGGCTTACCCAGCTGGAACTTTCCTATA
>ERZ772874.1097-NODE-1097-length-14406-cov-5.686712_pt1 | contig 14406 bp, 3 predicted proteins | sample MGYA00580586_ERZ772874 | MGnify/ENA primary metagenome ERZ772874 (study PRJEB29015, sample SAMEA2737952) | human oral metagenome | biome: human oral; feature: human-associated habitat; material: dental | place: China | collected 2154 ... | reverse complement strand
AAGACGGAGCAATACCTAGAGCAGGTAGGCACGTACGAAGATGGTACTCCCGCCTATGAGACCAAGCAGAGGGCTGCGCTAGTGCCAGACTTTGACCCACAGAATGGTGGGGTGACCGCTCCACCAGCATATCTGGACGTTCGAACGGGTAAGACTATCAAGGCTACCGACAAGCGACCAGAGGTGCAACGTGCTAAGGACGAGGCCAAGCGTAAGCCAGAGCAAATCACAAATGTAGGTAGGGCTACACGGGATAGCCTCGCAAGCCTAGATGCAGACATAGACAAACAGATGTCTCAGGCTATTGAGCGTGTGACTAAGGACTATGTAGACAAGGCGAAAGACCCTAAGCACCTATGGACTATGGCGATTTCGTCTGGTTCATTAGTGCCGGGTGGTGCGGGTATGGCTGGTGGTGCTACCACATTTGACCCAAATAATGACACTGAGGTAGCCACATTAAAGGAGGCTAAACGCAGGCTTAATGACGCTCGCAATATCATAGCTGAAGCAGACCATAATGCACAGAGTGGTACGCTCGGTAAGTGGTTGGAGAGTTCGTTTGCTGGAGGTGCTGCCCGAGGTTTTGGGCAAAAGCTATTTGACGCTCGCACATGGGATTTCGGGCTAAGAGACCTTGCGGGTAATCTTATGGTCAAATCCGCCCTAGACAAGGCAGACGCTGGCAAGTCGCTGACCAAGGCGGAGATGATGTTATTGGATGCCCTTTCAGTTGAAATGGCAACAAACGCTTACTTCGGCTCGTACGTGGGGCATGGGTACAAGGCTGGTGGTGTTACTGCAGAGGCTATTCCTTTCATGCTGGAATTTGTTATGAACCCTTTGTCCTCCACAGGTTCATCTGCCACCAACAAGCTGGCACGATATGCGATTAAGCGTTACGGGCTAAAGGTGGCAAAGGGCGCAGGGCAGAAAGTGTTGCGTGTTGGGGGTAGAGTGCTAGGTGATGTAGCGGGGGCAGCTGGAATGACCCTGACGACGGGTGCGGTTCGCACCGCTGCGGATGTTGTGGATAGAACAACGGGGGATGTACACTTCGGCTTGAATGATAACGACCGAATCGTGTACGATGGGCATGAAAAGGGAGAAGACCTTGGCACGGCTATATATAAGGGTGTAGCAAGTAGAACTATAGAGAACTACTCCGAGATGTTCGGCAACTACCTAGGGCCTCTTCTTGGTGGTGCTGGTCGTATCGTAAGCAAGGGGGCAAGCAAAGTACCATATCTAAGACGTGCTACAGAGTTCATCGGTAAGGTGAACGGCTCTCAGTTCGGGCGTATGGTAGACGACCTTATGACCAAAACGCAGTGGCAAGGTGCGCCCGCTGAATACGCTGAGGAGGTAGCAGGCAATGTGATGAATGCTTTGCTTGTCGGGGATAAGGACTTCAGCACAGACAAGGGCAAGGGTGTGTTTAACCTTGACGACAATATAGAGACTTTTCTCGGTGTATCGCTTATGTCTGGTGCTATCTCTATGGCAAAGACAGCAGGGTATAGAACCCCAACAATGGAGGCTCGCAAATCTGTAGAGAGGTCAGACAATAAGGCACTCAGTGCGTTTGGTGACCCTGTACGATGGGGTGATATTCGCAGTGCTATAGATACAGGTATCGACAAGGAAATACACAATGCTGTGGCTGGTGTCCTACGAGATAAGGAGGCAACCGAGGGGCAGAAGAAGGCGGTACTTGACTATGCGAAGAGGTCGCAGGAATACCGAGGTATGATAGAGGCAAAGCGTAACAAGCTAACCGAGAGTGGAGATGACGCCACAGCGGAGGATATGCAGACCTCATACGAGAATGGGTACACGCTATCCACCCCCCAGCAGATGGCGGACGCAAAGAACAATCTGGATTACTTAGCATATAAGGCTTCATCCGATTTAGGTATCGCCAAAAATGAGCTATCCGAACTATCTGAGGGTAACATAGACGGCTCGTATGTCCAAGGGCTACGAGATAGAGGGTACACTGATAAGCAGATAGGCTCTGTTCTGGATTGGCTCAATGCCAAGGCTACCTATGACGGATTGATACAGAATGCCAAGGACAGCATAGCTGACACGATACAAGATATACATGATGATATAGACGCTAATACGGCTAAGGATGGTACGCTTAGGGTAGCAACTATCAAAGACGGAGAGGGCGGAGATAAGCAGGTGTATATCGTGGATGGCAATGTGTCAATGCTTGAAGATGGTAGTGGGGTAGACAAAGCGAATTCCGATGACAATATCATTGTGCGCGACCCTGAGACAGGAGAGGTGAAATTTATACACCTCTCTAGTGTAATCAGTGCGGAAGAAGCCAAAGACCCCGAGGTGGAAAAGGCAAGACTATCCGACGAGGCAAAGCAGAGCATTGCGGGTCATTTTGCTAATCAGATAGAGGGCAAGCTCCCACTAGCTGTTGGGGATGTGTATAGCTTTGCTACCGAGGCTGGAGAGCCATACCAAGTCTCTATCCTGCAGGATAACGGAGACGGTACTATGCAGGTGGAAGCCAACGGGGCGCAAGTGCAGATGAGCAGGGAGGACTTACAAGCGCAAGCGGACATAACTAATCAAGTTCGTGTACGTCAGTACCATGATGAGGAAGCGCAGAAGCAAGAGGAGCTGAAGAATCTGGAGCGTGCTGAAGAGGGCAAGCCTACCTACCACCTCAATGACCAGATAGTAGTTCGTACTCCAGAGGGAGTGGATACAGTAGGCTATATCCAAGCAGAGGAGGACGAGGACGGACGTATTGAAGTGTGGACTGATTCTCCTATCAATGGTCGTAGGGTTCAGCTGTTCAGTCGTGACGAGCTGGATGGAATGCTTGTACAGCATAACCCAGCGGAAAATTCATCTGATGCAGAGACCACAGAGGAGGCTATAACTGAGGAGGATGAGGATATGGACGTAGCTCAAGAGCCAGAGGGTGAGGAGCTAGAGCCAGAGCAAGTAACCGAGGATGAAGGTGTAGCACCAGAACACGACATAGAAGATAACACCGCATTGGTGGGTATCCCTCTCGAAGAAAATGGAGAGCCCGCCTACGAGTCTGTACCCGTTTCGACTTCCTATGACGCACTCATGGAGCAGACAGATGGGGATGCGGATATGGTAGATAGAGTTATTGACAGCGTGCTGTCAGATAAGCGTGCTGAGCTGAAGAAGGTGGAAGCCTCTAAGGTTAAGAACGGGGGCAGTGTCACCGATAAGATACGAGCAGAGAGAGAGCGAGAAGCCCTGCTAGAGAAGGCAAGAGGCGATGTAGCCTATTGGGAGCAGATGAAGGGAGAGCGGGAAGAGAGACGTATCAAGGAGCTACAGAATATAGACGAGACAGCCAGAGTGGAGATTGGTGAAGCCCAGCGTCGAGGAGGAATTGATGAGCATAGTGAAGAGGTAGCCCCCGAATCGGTGGATACCCAGGCGAGCGATACAACTGGGGGAGGTTATCGTTTGTCTGCTATTGCGGCTAAGCGAGGAGGAAACTTCTTTGAGAATAATGAGGGGAGCATTGACTTAGTCAAGATCTCGGACAATGTGTTTGAAGCTATTGGTATCAAGCCGTTGCCCATGAGAATGACCGAGGCTATGGCTCAGCATATCATTAAGCAACATGCGAAGGAGCTAGGTATATCAACTCAAGAGGAGGCAGTCGCCTTCGTCGTTGATATAATGCAACACTTCGACCACGTACGAGAAGGGAAGAAGCCCAAAACCTACATCTTCTCCATAGAGAAGGGACGTATCCGTACGGGGAAGAGGGCGGTTACATTAGTCTTGCCATCTAAGAGTGGGGAATATCTTGGAGTGTCTTCCTCTGGGTACGAGAAGGTGAGCCGATTGAAAGAAAGGGCGTTGCTTTGGGAGGAGGGCGCGAATAATGAAGCTCCTACTACAGAGACCGCCTCTGTAAATGTTACCTCCCCATCAGCCACACAAGGCGGAATGACTGGGGGCAGCGCATCAAACCAAAGCAATGCACTTTCTGAAGGCAAAGATAGCGAAAAGAATACAACTGAGGGAGAAGCGAATGTTCGCAGTCAAGATGGGCTTTCAATCGAAGATAAGGAGGATCTGCTATCTAAGGCTAAGCAAGAGCTTGAAGATAAGGAAGCAGAGCGCACAGCCATAGCAGAGAAGGCTATTGCGCTCATGAAGGACTACTACGACAGTGGTGCAATACCTAATATGGATAGTGGAGAGTTTCATGGGCAGGCTACACTTATCCTCATCGGCTTCAAAGACCGAAGTAATCTTGAGCTGATGAAAACACCGGGGCTTAGTGAGATTCTTCCAAGCCTGTATAAGCTGGCAGACGAGGCGAGAGCGAAGAAGGTGGTGGTTCACAACTATGAGAATGAGCTCACCAAGAAGTCAGCTGCGAAGAAGGAGGAAGCTACGTCAAGTGTCATCACCCCCGACAGCGAACGATATAATGGGTATATCGTGACGCTCCCCAAGAAGGGGAAGGCTGGAGCAGAAGTCGGTGACATCGAGGAGTTCGTAGGAGCGGATGAAAAGAGACCGGGGCTGATGGTTGTCTACCATGCTCCCGAAGGCTTTGCTGTAGCCGTCAATGGCACCATGGCCATCGCGGACAAAACGCAGTTCGACGTGGACAAGAAGGGGAAGTCGTACAAGATGGACGGGACAGAGGCTGCAGTATCGAAGGCTCTCGAAGGCAGGTGGCAGTCGTTCATCTCTAAGGAAACGAGAGGTGAGAACTACGAGCCTTTCACAGAGTCCCCCGTCAACATCACCCAACTATCCAAGTATTTGAATCGAGTAGAGCAAGACCTCTACAACAGATGGAAGGCTGATAAAGGCAAAGGGCTGACAAGGGATAGTTTCAAGACCTATCGCAGTCAAGCTCTGGTGTCTATCCCCAATGGACGAGGAGGCTACGTTGTATACCCATACACCCAGATGCGGAGTATGGCCTTTGCAGCAAAGCGACTTGGGGTAACGTCATTCTTTGTGGAAGGGGATAAGCACGACGAGTCTTCGGTGTATCTTGGAGTTCGTCTTGTTGGCAATGGGAAACTCGGGTCAGTGGTGCATGCAGGGTTCATCTTCAGACCTGACGATCCATATTCTTCCTTCAAGTCTGAGCTCTCCTATCTGTATGATGAGTCTGTCGGAGTCAAGGATATAGATGAAGGGGTGCGCATGCAGAAGGGGGATGCAGACGAGCTTGGTGAGTCTGAGGAAGACAGCGATATACGCTATCGGTATACAGAGCGGGAGGATGGAACGCTGCTAAGTGATGATGCACTCGAAGCAGAGGAGCATGGTAAGTTCCCCAAGGCCAAGTTCCGCAAGGTTTATGGATTGACGCCCACTGACTTTGAGATGATGTTGGCTATAGGTCTAATCGTCAATAGCGAATGGCATCATACGGGTAAGACCTTCCGAGAGACTAAATATTATTCATGGGCAGATAATGCAGAGTTGGATAACGGTTTTTTTGGTAGAGAAAGCACGCTTCAGGATGGAGACGTCTACTATAATATGGATGGTCGTGCCACCACAGAAGACCCATTCTATCTAGGCGAGGAAGAGGCTAACGCTCTGCCCTTGGCAGAGTCTGCTCTATCCGAATGGTACAAGGCTCATAAGAATGAGATAAAGAAGCTCGCAGATGAGTACAAGGGGAGAGAATGGGCGTGGGAGACGCTTGAAAATGTTCCTTCTGTAAAGTATGATAACGTCGATTATCTCAAAAGTTTTATCTGGAGGAGATATGACCCCGATGATTATAACCGTGATGTTATTGGTCTTCTCTCGGAGATTCTTTACGACAGTATGATTTTCGACGAGAAGAAAAGACGTCAAGGTGGGGATATACCCAGAGAGCGTATTAATGCTATTTATGATGAGGCATACAAGGAGGCTAAGGATATTGTTCAGGAAGGCCCAGATGCTAATCATGATGATATGTATAAGCGAATACTGGACAATCATCTGGAGGAGCGCGACTATGCCGAGCGAATCAATGCGGAGAGGATGAAGCGTAACCTATCGGAAGATAGCAAGGCGGGTATCCTCTTGCAGCTGGCAGGCTTGGCTAACCTAGACAGGAAGCATGCTATATACTCAATTGGTAATTTCGTTAAGTATGATGTCCTTGGTAAACTCCCGAACTACAACGGATATGTGTACAGAAGTTCGAGCCTAAACGATGTGGGTAATGGGGAGGTTTCCAACTCTTTGGTTCGTGAACTTCAATTCATCAAGGATAAGGCAAGGGCGGATGGTAGCTTTATGAAAGCCCCCAATGGTAGACCCACTAATCTTACGGAGAAGCAATGGCTACAAGTGCGTACGACTGCGTTCAAGGAGTGGTTTGGGGACTGGGAGAATGACCCGGCAAATGCGTCTAAGGTAGTAGATGAGAATGGAGAGCCTATGGTGGTGTATCATGGAACGAGTGTCAGCCGTAGGCGTTTCTTCAAATTTAAGGACGGAGCCCCCAATTGGTTTACGCCATCCGAGTATTACGCAAAGGCTTTCACTTTAGATGAAAATATCCCTGTTATGTATCCATCGTTTATCAATATTAAGAAGATTCTACCCTTAGGATACATTGATGGTGATGTGATTTCAGGAAAGATTAGGTCGCTATCTCTTGATACTGGGATAAGCGAGAGTAGTATCAAATACATAGCGTCAAAAGAAAGAGCTGATAAGGTCTATCAAATAACCAATTCACCACTATTCAAAAAAGAGGCTATGGCTCTTGGTTATGATGGGGTGACAGCATTTGAAGGTGGAGTTGACTCTTTCGCGGTCTTTTCGCCATCACAGGTCAAGAGTGCAACAGAGAATACTGGTTCATTTGACGGGACGAATGATGATATAAGATACAATTCCTACGATGTAGTCGATAAAGATGAGTACGATATGCAGGCCCTAGAAAGGGTGGCTACAAGTATGTCGGAATCTCTCGGTGAAAGTACACATATTGTTCATGACACGGAAGAGATTGAAGGGCGCAATGAGAGAGAGACGAACAGAATGCGTGGGGCTAAGGGTTGGTATGATTTCAAGACGGGGCAGGTTGTGGTCGTACTACCCAATCATACAGATGAGGCGGATGTGGCACGCACTGTTTTACATGAGATTGTAGGACATAAGGGGATAAGGGCTGTCGTTGGGGATAGTTCCTTTGAGGCGTTCCTAGACAAGGTCTATAAGGGTGCAACGACTGACGTTCGTAAGGCTATCATAGACCGCTCAAAGCGTTACAGGTGGAATGTACGTCTATCCACTGAGGAGTATATCGCAGAGCTTGCAGAGAGGGGATTTGCTGACCGAGAGGGTCAAGGGATGTGGAATAAGGTCAAGGTGCTGTTCCGAGATATGATAAGCCATGTAAAGATGTTACTTGGGTTCGATATTGGAGATAGAGAGCTTCGGTATATGCTTTGGCGTTCGTGGCAGATGCAACATAAGAGTGGTATCATGGCAGAGGCTGAGAATATCTCAATGCAGATGGAGCTCGGTGTAGGCAACTTCAGCTCTGAGGGGAATGCTCGCTATCGTAGGGGTACGCACGTACCTCCAACGGAGGGAGACGGAAGCCTAAAGGAAGAGTACGACAATCTAATCTCCAGCTCTAGGTATCAGATGGCAGAAGCCATACAAGACTCTATGAAGAGTGTATCCGAAGTGTACAAGATGATTCTGGACAAGGAGGGCAAGCCTTCAGATATAGAAGATGTAGACGGTTATGAGAATGCCTACCTAGGTGAGAATAGACTATCAAGTGTCAATCAGGCAGAAATGGAGTACTTCTCTCATCAGGTGTTCAAGCCTTTCCTTGACGAGGTGGGGAATATCGTGAAGGATGGTAGTAGCTACGAGGAGGTTGCAGGCTATATGATGAGCCTGCACGGGCTTGAGCGAAATAGGTCTATGGCTTTTGATAGAGCGGTGAAGTCCCTAGCTAAGGAGCAGGGAGATACCACTCTGGAAGACCGAATACACAGAGAGTACCTCAAGGATGCAGACCGCATAGCCAACGAAGAAGCCTTCGAGGCTAGACGTATAAGTGCGGATGAATACCATAAGGAGGACGACAGGATACGCAAGTCGTATGTGGGAGAAGTCTATGATGAGTATAGGCAAGTGGACTATGCAGGTCTAACGGGTATGGATAGTGTATATGAAGGTGTCGAAGATGCCGAGAGTGATGCACTAGAGCGCATTCGTGAGTTTGAAGATATGCACGATGTCGGCAATCTGTGGAGAACGAAGAGAGGGATAACGGATGCTACTCGAATGAAGCTATACGATACGGGTCTTATAAGCAAGGAGACAGAAGCCAAGCTGAGAGATATGTACAAATACTATATACCTCTCAGGGGCTTTGCCGATGGGACGAGCGAAGACCATTATGGGTACTTAGGTGAATCTCGGGGGGCTTTCTCTCCTGCAATGAAGAAGGCCAAGGGGCGCAAGAGTCAAGCTGATGACCCTATCGCACAGATGAGCAAAATGTTTGAGAGTGCAGTAGTGCAAGGGAATAGAAACAAGCTGGTTAAGCAAAAGATGCTTAACTTCGTGACTAACCACCCCACAGAGCTATTCAGCATTAGCGACTTGTGGTTACACTATAACGATGTTACCGAGGAGTGGGAACCTGTATTCCCCGAGCCTATGCCATCTGGTGCTAGCCACGAGGATGTCGAGGAGCGAATGAGGGCATTTGAGGAGAAGATGATACAGGCGAAGAAGGAGAACCCAAGCGAGTACAAGCGTGGAGCAGAGGCGAGGAGCATACCGTACAGAGTTTTAGAGCGTGAGCTGAACGAACACCAGATGATTGTTAAGCGTGGGGGGCGCAGTATCGTAGTTACAATCAATGGTAACCCGAGATTTGCGCAGGCGATTAATGGCATGAGCAACCCAGATAGTAATGTGGGTGGCTGGGTAGGAGCTATCTTTGAGTTAGGGAGCAAAATCAACAGGGTGCTTAGCGCACTATATACGACAAAAAACCCTGACTTCTTGGTTAGCAACATGATACGAGATATGCTCTACTCAAACACCATGGTATGGGTGAAGGAGTCGCCAAGCTATGCCCGTAGATTCCATGCTAACATAGCGAAATACAACCCCGCAGTATTACGTGGTCTGATAAAGAAGCATAAGGCAGGTACGCTCAACCTAGAGGATGATACGGAACGACACTTCTACCAGTTCATGATGAACGGAGGGGAAACGGGCTATACGCAACAGCGGGATATAGAAGGTCACAAGAATGAGATACAGCGAGCCTTGATTGGTAGCAGTGGACGCTTGACCGCAAAGAAGGCTTTCATGCTTCTAGAGAAGCTAGGGGATGACCTTAATAGAGCTGTGGAGAATGTAGCTAGATTCTCTGCGTATGTAGCTTCGAGGGATGAGGGGCGAAGTATAGATAGGTCTATCTATGATGCTAAGGAGATTAGCGTGAACTTCAACAAGAAGGGGGCAGGGTCTAAGTTTTACAATGCCTATGGACAGACATTCTGGGGTAAGTCGGGTGCGCTAATCTCTGGAGCGGGTAGAAGTTTCTATGTATTCTGGAACGCAGCTGTGCAGGGGCTGTCGAACTACGGGAGGTATGTAGGCAAGAATCCCAATAAGGGGATGGTTCATGCCGCTAGCTTCTTCACCCTTGGGGTTGTTATCCCTCTTATGGCTTATATGAATGGCTCTGGGGATGGAGACGATGATTATTGGGATTTGCCAGAGTATGTAAGACGTAGCAATATATGCTTCAATGCTGGGGATGGAACGTGGGTAACTATACCTCTGCCTCAGGAAATGAGAGCTGTGTATGGTCTTGGTGAATTGGCAACAAGTACCATAAGCGGTAAGGAGCATATGGATGATATGGAGCTAGGCAAGGCTATGGTAGAGCAGATGACGCAAGTCCTTCCCTTGGACTTGATGGAGGGGGGAGGAAGCCTCAGAGCTTTGTACCCTAGCTTCGTTAAACCACTAGTGGAAGCTAGCGACAATGTGAGCTGGACGGGGTCTCCTATATATAAGGATACCCCATACAACAAGTCTGACCCAGAGTGGACAAAGGCATATAGGACAGCAAACAGCAGTCTGGTATGGCTAAGTAAGACACTCAATGAACTTACAGGAGGGGATGACTACAAGAGTGGTATGGTGGACTTCAACCCAGCCCAAGTAGAGTATATCCTAAAGGGATACTTCGGTGGTGCTTGGAGCTTCACCAACAAACTTGTAAAGAGTGGGGAGATAATGGTGGGAAACAGAGACTTTGAGTGGGGGAGTATACCATTAGCCAACCGAGTGGTCAAGACGAGTGACGAGCGTACAAAGTTCCGTAATACGAACAACGAGTACTATAAGTACAAGAAGGAAGCCGAGGAGGTCAAGAGGCTAGAGCGTAAGTACGAGAAATCGGACAATGTGCTGGACTATGCCAAGAAGATAGATGAACTTCAGAGGGATATTCAGTACAGGAGGTATCTAACCTTTGAAGACCTAAATGCAGAGGTGGAACTACTGCAGAAAGCCTTGAAGGAAGAGGATGACCCAAGGAAGGTAGAGGAACTGACGCAGGCACTACGTGAGGCGAAGAAGTCACTAGTGGATAGCATAAGGAATATCAAGTAATAAATATCTATGAGCAAGAAGGACAAGCTGTATAGTCTCAGCAGAGTCAAGGGTACTGCAGATGAGAATATGGACAGCGTCAAAGCACACTCGGGTGGTGGAGAGTACAAGAGGGCTATGGACGTTCTAATGGATGCACGTGTTCATTGGGAAAATATGCACCGATTCAGAAAAGAGCGAAGACGTTGTAAGCGGTATGCGTACGGGGAGCAGTGGTTGGATAAGATAACGGTGGACGGCAAGACCATGAGCGAAGAGGACTACCTCATCGAGCAGGGGAGTGTTCCACTAAAAAACAACCTTATCCGAAGGCTTATACGAAATGTAATCGGAGTATACAGTAAACAGGAGAAAGAACCGACATGTATCGCTAGAGATAGGGATGAACAGAAGCTAGGGGAAACTATGAGCACCGTCCTGCAGTGTAATATGCAGGTCAATAGGACTAAGGAGCTCAACTCTCGAAGTATGGAGGAGTTCCTTATCAGTGGTCTAGTTGCTTATCGTAAGTGGTACGGGTGGAGAAATGACAAGCAGGACTGTTGGACAGACATAGTCCAGCCAGAATCTTTCTTTGTGGATGGTAGTTCCCGAGATGTGAGGGGCTGGGATATTAATATAATCGGAGAGATTCATGATTTGAGCTTTAAGGCTCTAGCTCAAACCTTCGCTAAGAGACCCGAGGACTTCAGGAAGCTAAGGGATATATATTCTAGGGAGGCGATTAGCGATAGGTTCACGACAGCTTTCTATCAGTTTGGCTATTCGATGCCTAGCAATATGGACTTCTTCACCCCCCGAGACCCGAATATGTGTCGTGTTATCGAGGTGTGGCGAAAGGAGTGTAAGCCTAGGTATCGCTGTCACGACCAGAATAGTGGTGAGATATTCAAGGTCGAGGTGGAAGACTATGAGGATATGGTTGTCAAGGAGAATGAAGACCGAATAAGGAGGGGGAGAGAATTCGGGAAGGAGGAAGACGACATACCTACGATACGTGCAGAGTGGTTCATTGATAGCTATTGGTACTACTACTTCCTTACCCCATATGGGGATATACTAGATGAGGGGGAAACACCCTATGAACATAAGTCGCACCCCTATGTGGTGAAGGCTTACCCATTCATTGATGGGGAGATACACTCTTTCGTGTCGGATGTGATAGACCAGCAGCGGTATGTGAACCGACTAATCAGTATCTATGATATGATTCTGCGTTCATCTGCTAAGGGTGTTCTTATGTTCCCAGAGGAATGTAAGCCTGAAAATATGTCGATTGAAGAGATTGCTGAAGAGTACACGAAGTACAACGGCATGATTTTCTATAAGGCTAAGCCCGGTATTTCTGCCCCTCATCAAATATCTGCGAACTCAACAAATATAGGTATCGGAGACTTGCTGGGCATGCAGCTTAGATTCTTTGAAGATATATCTGGTATCCACGGAGCACTGCAAGGCAAGCCCGGTAACGCTGGGATGAGTGCAAGCCTGTATAGCCAGCAGACGCAGAATGCGACAAACTCGCTGGTGGATATATTGGATAGCTTTAGTTCATTCTTGGTAGATTCTGCGTATAAGGATATAAAGAATATACAGCAGTTCTATGACCACAGAAGGGTGGTTAATATCGCAGGTCGAGGGGGCAACATAATAGAGTACGACCCAAGCAAGATACGAGATGTGGAATTTGACCTATCCATAACGGAAAGTACAACTACCCCAGCGTACCGACAGATAGCTAATGACTTCCTTATGGAGATTTGGCGAAGCGGTCAGATTACACTCAAGCAGTTGCTTGAACAGGGAGACTTCCCATTTAGTGATGATTTGCTACAGAGTCTACAGTCTCAGGAGGAAGACCTGAGAAAACAACAGGAGGAATACGCAAAGATTCAAGAGTCTGCCCTATAACCGAATATAGATGAAAGAGAGAGGTCAGCGTATAATGTACGCTGACCTCTCTTTTTATTGTTACTTTCTATTCCTCTTAGCTTTCTTCTTGCTCTCTCTCATGATTTTGCAGTACTCAAGGTACATATCCGTCTTCTCTTTCAGTGCTTCTGGATGTATAGGGTCTACACCAGACCTATATGGTGTCCGATAGAAGCATTCCATTTCTAGGTTTGCCACTCGCGTGGAACGGTCTATGTATCCCTTTGCCTTCATCAGTCGGAAGTTCACCCTATCAATAACGATTAGGTTGCCGTCTCCCTCGAATAGAGGCATTACATAAAACCTTCTTCCATGCTGGTTATACATGTTATCTGCTAGACGAATCGCTTTGTTTAGCCTATGCATGTCTATCGCTCTCGCTAAAGCCTTAATCATATCATATCTTGTTAATTGGTTTTATAAAGATGCCTCCGAAGCTGGCTTCTTGCGTCGCCTAATCACATTGGGGGTATTCGCTATAATTCTTGGTCGTGGCATTTCATGGAAGCATACCCACAGACCTATAGCTCGTGACATAAGTAGGTCATCGTGCTTGCCGGGGATTGCCCCATAAGAGCCATTCTGTTTCTGCTCGTAGGTGAGATACTCATCTAAGCACCTTTCATCACGCTCTAGATACAAACGCTCTGGGATGATTCTCTTTAGGTCGTCAATGATGTCTCCCTTTGTCTTTACATTGGTGTGGAAGCCGTACCGCTTAGGTGCTTGCTCTGCAATCTCCTCTGGGCTTTGCTTTCTGGCATAGAGGTTAGGGTACACGTCACGTATCAAGTGTAGGATATATGACGAGCTGTCACCCTCGGTAAATCTATCCTTGTCCTTGGTCTCTAGGGTGTTGCTCTCAATTACCAATAGGGCGTTGTCGTAGAAGCTGGCAATCTGTGCAGCCTTCCATGCGAGTAGGTGCATATCAATGTGCCCATACCACTGAGCAACAACAGATGGTATTCCCCCATCAATCATAAACAATCGGTCGAACACACAGATGACAGAGTAGTCAGCCTTGGATGAGCGTCCTCCAATATCCACAGAAACGAGGTATCGGTCTGTCACCTTCTCCAAAGGGTCAATCTCGGGTAACGCCCATATAGTGAGTAGACCCTTGTTGTCCTGCGTAAACTTTATGTCCTTCAATGCTTCATGTCCCTGCCTTTCCTTTGCGTATAGGTCGCCAACATGCACAGGAGGCTTGCAGTATTTTCTGAATTCCTCTACCTGATACCTGTCGAATACTCTAGCACCCGAGTGAGCGAAAGCCTCGATGTCATCGGAGGGATACTCCGAAGCCATATCTGCGTGGTCTGTGAACTTCTTCCGCTCTTGGATATACCAGTTTATAGCTTCAAGTGTAGCCCCCTGTTCAAATAGCCAATACAGATACTTTCCATTCTCCTCACGCTCGGAGGGTGCATACTCGTTATCTCTATTGAGGTGGAGGTTTGTCGCAAACTCCTCTTCGTTCTCTATGGGTAGAGAATATAGGTCAATGATGAACCACGGAACAAACAAAGCCTCGAATTGAGATTTGCCATTCTTAGCTGCATCATACTCTCGCTGGAAGAAGTTCCCTGTCCCATTGGCTGTACTCTCATACACAATCATCGTGTACGGTCTATATAGAACCCCAGATGTTGCGGAGCGCACAATCTGCTCGGGGGTCTTGCCTTCGGTGGTTTTCCATAGTCCCACCTCGGTGCAGTGTACAAGGTTGTAGTCACCACCACGGGCGGAATCAATAAAACCCGCTTTGTGGCACAAGAAACCGAAAGTTTGGTTTTACAGGCC
>ERZ772874.1096-NODE-1096-length-14408-cov-3.985369_pt1 | contig 14408 bp, 10 predicted proteins | sample MGYA00580586_ERZ772874 | MGnify/ENA primary metagenome ERZ772874 (study PRJEB29015, sample SAMEA2737952) | human oral metagenome | biome: human oral; feature: human-associated habitat; material: dental | place: China | collected 2154 ... | reverse complement strand
CACGTCCTTCGTCTTGCCCTTGATCCCGAAGAGGAGCGGAAGCTCCTAGAGCTCCTTGCCCTACGATCCGCAGGCATCACTCCCCGCAAGCTCTTGGAGCTCTTTGCCCCGAGAGAAGAGCTCCCTCTGGAGCTTCCTCTCGGGCTTCCGACGGGCCTTGACTGCTACCAAGAAGAATTAGAGCGAGCCCTTCCTCAGGCAGAGGAAGAGCTCGCTCTTTGTCGTCATGAGGGGATCAGCATCCTACCCTTCTTCTCCCCCTCCTACCCTAAGTCGCTCGAGGCGCTCCAGCGCTCTCGTCCTGTCCTCCTCTATGCTCTAGGCGACCTTGAGCTCCTACATGCAGATCGGAGCATCACCATCGCGGGAACACGCAGTCCCAGTCCAGAGGGGAGAAGAGCTGCCTACGAGATTGCCCGAGCAAGAGCTATGAGGGGTGAGACGATCGTCAGTGGTCTTGCCCTCGGCTGTGACGAGGCGGCTCACCGAGGAGCCCTAGAGGTAGGAGGCAGGACGATCGCTGTCCTTGCTACAGGGATCGACAGGGTGCATCCCGAGACGCATGCTTCGCTCCAGACTGAGCTCGTGCACCATGGGGGCCTGCTCCTCTCCGAATACCCACTCGGCACGCCCGTGAGTAAGCACCGCTTGATCGCCCGTGACCGAATACAAGCTGCCCTAGGGGATGAGCTTCTCATCATCGAATGTGGACGAAGTAGCGGTACCATGCACACTGTCCGCTTCGCCGAGCGATGCCACCGCCCGATCTTCGCCCTTTCCTACCCCAGCTACCCCACCTCAGCTGAGGGTAACGAGCTACTCCTTCGCTCGGGGCGAGCCCTAGCCTACACTCCTTCCACCTCCGATAGCGAGTAACCCATTAGGAGTACCCTCCAGATAAGAGAAGCTCCCTCCGACTTAGCATCTACTTGCCAAGTCAGAGGGAGCTTCCCTTGTGTACTAGGTACGAAGTCGGAGCTTAGCCTTCGATAGCTGCGATACCAGGGAGCTTCTTCCCTTCGATCGCTTCGAGGAGCGCACCGCCACCTGTAGAGACGTAGGAGACCTTGTCTGCGTAGCCGAACTTGTTGACGCACGCTACACTGTCACCACCACCCACGAGTGAGAAGGCACCGTTAGCCGTGGCTTCAGCGATCGCCTCTGCTACAGCACGAGAGCCATCGGCGAAGTTGTCCATCTCGAAGACACCCGTAGGACCATTCCAGAGGATCGTCTTAGAGCCGAGGATCACCTCACGATAAGCACGGATGCTGTCGGGACCTATGTCCATACCGATCCAGCCTGAGGGGATGTTATCGTTCTGAGCGAAGTCGGTCTTAGCATCGTTGCTGAATGCATCGGCGATCTTCGAGTCTGTAGAGAGGACGAGGTTCACACCATTGGCCTTAGCCTTAGCCACGATCTCACGAGCTAGGTCGAGCTTATCATCTTCGCAGAGGGAGTTACCGATGTTGCCACCAGCAGCCTTAGCGAAGGTGTAGGTCATAGCACCGGTGAGGATGAGGTTGTCTACCTTACCGAGGAGGTTCTCGATGATGTCGATCTTGGAGGATACCTTAGAGCCCCCCATGATAGCGGTGAAGGGACGGCGGATGTCCTGCATGACCTTGTTGACAGCGTCGACTTCCTTACCCATGAGGTAGCCGAAGAGCTTGTGGTCAGCATCGAAGTAAGCAGCGATGAGCGCCGTAGAGGCATGTGCACGGTGAGCCGTACCGAAGGCATCGTTGACATAGACATCAGCTAGGGCAGCGAGCTTCTTCGTGAATTCCTTCTGGCTCTCCTTTACAGCCTTCTTAGCGGCAGCCTTCTCTTCCTCGGAAGCATCCTCAGCTAGACCACGAGGCTTACCTTCCTCTTCGGCGTAGAAGCGGAGGTTCTCCAGCAGGAGAGCTTCACCTGGCTTGAGGTTCTTAGCGAGCTCACGTGCTTCGTCACCGATGCAGTCGGGAGCAAACTTCACCTCTACACCCAGGAGCTGGGAGACGTGTGCGAGGATATGGCGAAGGGAGAACTTGTCTTCGACCTTCTTAGGGCGACCTAGGTGCGAACCGATGATGACCGAGCCCCCATCGGCAAGGATCTTCTTCAGGGTAGGCAGAGCGGCACGAATACGCGTGTCATCGGTGATGTTGAAGTCTGCGTCGAGAGGGACATTGAAGTCCACACGAACGAAAGCCTTCTTACCAGCGAAGTTGAACTGATCAATCGTCATAGAGTAATCTTAGCTGTTTAACGTTTAATACATTCCCATTGAATTGCATACAAATGTACGTAATAATGAGCACTTATCAGTATTTTGTCTAAGGAGCTAGCCAAGGGAAGCCCCAGCCCTCCTGGGCAGGGAGAGATGAAGGGCGACCGAGCTCTCAGAAGAGCTGCCTACAGCGGGAGATTTCGCCCCTTCTGTAGAGCCCTAAAAGAGACCTACGGTAGGTCGTCGGAAAAACCTACTGTAGGTCGCCTCGACGACCTACCGTGGGTCGTCGAGGCGATGCACCGTAGGGTCCTCAGTAGCCCTGTGAGAGGCCCTAGAGACAGCCCGTATTCTCCAGCATCTAGAGGCATGAGGCTCTTCCCCTCCCGGGCACTGCTCCGAAGCCTGCTCCGAAAAGTTTAAGTACTTTTGCTAGGGCTTATGCAATCCCCTGAGGCTGAGCAAAGCACTTACCCCTAATATATAAGGAGGTAAGGAAGGCAAGGCTCGGGACGAAAAGAGGAACTGATCTCAAGCCCTACATATAATAATAAAGTATCCCACAAGAGCTGTGCTGGTATCTTAGGCAAACCTTTACCCCTACCCACAGCAAGAGTATAGGAGGTGGTTACCCTGAGGTCCCCCTCCTGCTCATTTTGATCGAAGAAGAACGAGTTTTAGACTTAGTGGACTATTTACATCGCACACATAACGCCCTCATCAAGCAGGGGAAGCCAGGCCTGCAGCGTGCACTCATGGAGGAGATCGACTGGAACGATCGCATCATCGGGATCCGAGGATCACGTGGTGTCGGTAAGACCACCTTCCTCCTAGACTATGCTCGGCGCTACTACGCTCCGAATGCACCCGAATGCCTCTACATCAACCTGAACCAGTTCAGCTTCACGGTCACCCGTCTGGCTGACTTCGCTGGGGAGTTTGTGCGACAGGGCGGACGTACGCTCCTCCTGGATCAAGTCTTCAAGTACCCCGACTGGATGGCGGAGTTCAAGGAGTGCTACTACAAGTATCCTGAGCTACATATCATCTTCACCGCCTCTGCAGTGATGAACCTAGAGGAGGAGGATCCTGAGCTGGCTTCCTTAGCTTCGGTCTATCACCTAGCAGGCTTCTCTCTGAGAGAATTTATCCAGCTGGATAATGGCCTCACCCTGCCTGCTCTATCGCTTGAGGATATCATGGAGCATACCGACGAAGTCCTCGGCGATATCTTCTCCTCGATCAATCCCGGCCTATGGATGGATCGCTATCTGGAGTACGGCTACTACCCCTTCCACTTAGAGCCTCGCCTCTACTCGGAGAACCTCCTCAAGACGCTCAATATGACCCTCGAGGTAGACCTCCTTTTCATCAAGCAGCTTGAGCAACGTCTCCTACACAAGCTCCGTAAGCTTATCTTCATCCTCGCCCAGCGTCCAGCGCTGCAGATGCTCAATGTCTCCCAGCTCGCCACCGAGATAGAGACCTCCCGAAGCACGGTGATGAACTATATCCGCTACCTGTCCGATGCCCGTGTCCTGCGCTCCATCTACCGAGCCGAAGATACCGAGTCGGGCAAGCCAGCCATCGCCTACCTGGGCAACCCTAACCTCTACCACCTCCTAGGTCAAGAGGCCTGCGATCGGACTGAACTGCTGAGGACCTTCGTCTTCAACCAGCTCAGCAAAGGGCATGACGCACGCCTGAGTGCTCGCTCTTCGCTCGCACTCTTCGAGATCGACGGGAAGTACCCCGTGCAGATCGAAGAAGAGCTCACCGGTCGCTACCGCAGTGACCGCTATTACATCCTCGAGCAGGGCGATCTCTCCCGCGAGAAGACCATCCCTGTCTGGCTCTTCGGCTTCCTGTACTAAGGGGTGGTAGACATTCCAGCCTACATACTGTAATCTCTAAGTAACTTTCATGGCAACCAACATAGGACCCACTACCCCTGAAAGAGGTGGTGCAAGTCTCGATAGCTCTGTCCTCCGCGGTGTAGCTATCCTAAGTATTGTCCTCCACAACTACTGCCATTGGCAAAAGGGGGCAATCTTCGAGAATGAATTTACTTACCAGTCTTGGCACGTATCTAAGCTCCTCCACTACCTAGCTCACCCCGATATCTATCTCCCTCTACAGCTATTCTCTTTCTTCGGACATTATGGGGTAGTAATATTCGTCTTCCTCAGCGCCTATGGTCTGGAGAAGAAGTATGGGCAGTATACTGATAAGCTCTCAGTACTCCCCTTTATCTGGAATCACTACCTGAAACTTCTGTCTATGCTCTTGGTCGGATATGTTGGGTTTATCCTACTGAACTGCAAGATTTATATGTTCGAATTCTCTTGGAGCTTTATCGTAGATGCGCTAAGCCAACTCTTAATGGTGAGCAATATCATTACTAGAGATATATTTAACTCTCATTTTTTAGGTCCCTACTGGTACTTCGGTCTCACACTCCAGCTCTACGTCCTATACCGACTCCTCCTCTTCCGCAAGCACTGGGCTGTATGCGTAAGCTTGATGCTACTAAGCTGGTTCATCCAGGTGATATGTGAGCCAGGAGGTGAGACGCTCTACTACCTTAGGATCAATAGCATTGGTCATATTTTAGCCTTTGGACTAGGGATACTCTATGCTCGGGATGGTCGAGGGCTCCAAAAGAGTAGCTATGCCGTGATCTGCCTACTCTCAGCAGTACTCATCTGGTTCACTGGGCTGTGGTTCCAGTCTTGGCTTTGGACTCCTTTATTCGTATGTACATTTGGTCTATCCCTAATAAAGCTATTCCCTGCTTGGCTTAACAAATGCTTTGCTTGGGTAGGAGGAATATCTGCCGCTCTCTTCGTTAGTCATCCACTTGTGAGAAAAGTCTGTATGAATCTAAACGAGAAGTATGATCTAGAATCCTACACGGGTCTGCTTATGTATATCATCTCGGCACTCCTAGTTGCCATCGTCTTCCAGAAGATCATTGATAGGGTGAGCCCCTACATTATGAAGCTAGCTAAGCACTAGGAATCAGACACCGGGACCAAGAAATCCGACTTGATTGCCCCAATAGACATGAATTTGTGTACCTTTGAGTGTGTAGCGGAGTGACCATAGATTCACTTCCTCGCCTAACAACTCACGAACAAGACACAAGCAAGCGATATGGACATCAACGAAGAACGCCTACACCATCCAGAGAACGACCCTGCTTATCTGGGACTCAAGGTCAATCAAGGTGTGGCTGCTCAGCCCATGGTCAACCCTAACCTGAGACGAGTAGCACGCCGTACATATACGGTGGACGAATTCGTCGAAGGAATCCTCCGCTCCGATATCACCTGCTTGAGCCAAGCCGTCACACTCGTCGAGAGTAATCGCCCCGACCATCAGGCTATCGCCCAGCAGATCATCGAGCGCTGCCTACCCTACTCAGGTAAGTCTATGCGTGTCGGGATCACAGGTGTACCAGGTGCGGGCAAGAGCACATCAATCGACACCTTCGGGATGCACCTTGTCAAGCAGGGTAGACGCCTAGCTGTCTTGGCCATTGACCCAAGTAGCGAGCGCTCTGGTGGGAGTATCCTCGGCGATAAGACACGTATGGAGCAGCTCTCTAGAGAGAAGAGTGCCTTCATTCGCCCCAGTCCTACGGCGGGCTCTCTCGGAGGCGTGGCACGCAAGACTCGAGAGACGATCATCCTCTGCGAAGCAGCAGGCTTCGATACGATCTTTGTTGAGACCGTAGGGGTTGGGCAGAGTGAGACGGCCGTACACTCGATGGTCGACTTCTTCCTTCTCATCCAGCTTGCTGGTACAGGAGATGAGCTCCAGGGTATCAAGAGAGGTATCATGGAGATGGCTGATGCGATCGTCATCAACAAAGCTGATGGTGACAACATCGATAAGGCTAACCTAGCAGCCTCACACTTCAGAAACGCCCTTCATCTCTTCCCACCCACAGAGTCTGGCTGGCGTCCTAAGGTCCTTACTTACTCTGGGTTCTATGGGCTTGGTATTAAGGAGATCTGGGATATGATTGATGAGTACCGACACTTTGCCCTAGACTCCGGCTACTTCGCAGAGAAGCGACAGCGTCAGACTAAGTGGTGGATGTACGAAAGTATCAATGAAGCGCTGAAGAACTCCTTCTACCAAAATCCCGAAGTACAGGCACTCCGCCCGATCATCGAAGGAGAAATCCTCTCAGACAAGCTATCCTCCTTCATCGGAGCACAGCGTCTGCTCGACTCGTACTTCAAGGCGATCACGGATAAGAAATAAATACCCTCCCCAATATTGGTTTAGAGCCCCTTATGGCACAGTGCTGTAGGGGGCTCTTTCTCCTTGTATATTCAAAGATTTACCGTATATTTGCAGGGCAAAAGAATGATATTCATACAATTAAAATATTTCATCAACTATGACGAAAGCAGAAGTGGTGAGCGACATCGCCAAGAACACAGGGGTAGACAAAGAGACTACCTTGGCTGTGGTAGAAGCATTCATGGAGTCGGTCAAAGAGTCTCTGGTTCGTGGAGAGAATGTTTACCTTCGTGGTTTCGGTAGCTTCATCATAAAGGAGCGCGCTGAGAAGACAGCTCGTAATATCTCCAAGAAGACTACGATCATCATCCCCAAGCGTCGCATCCCTGCCTTCAAGCCCTCCAAGCTCTTCGCTTCGAAGGTCAAGTAGTGGATCAGAACTATAGTAAATAATCATATAATCAACAAGCAGCTATGCCAAGCGGAAAGAAAAGAAAGCGCCATAAGATGGCTACGCACAAGCGTAAGAAGAGACTCAAGAAGAACAGACATAAGAAGAAGTAATGTCAACATGCACTAAGGGGTAAGGGCGGTTCACAAGACAGGCACCTTGCCCCTTGCATGCTTTTTATGCGCCCTTCACATTTACTCCATTATCAACGAATCGCTAAGTGAACAGTGAACTCATCGTCGATGTCTCGTCCAAAGAGATCTCGATGGCTCTACTCGAAGACCAACGACTAGTAGAGCTGCAGCGTGAGCGTAGAGACTTGGCCTTCGCCGTCGGGGATATCTACCTCGGACGAGTCAAGAAGGTCATGCCCGGTCTCAACGCCGCATTCGTCGATGTAGGATATAAGAAGGATGCTTTTCTTCACTATCTTGACCTGGGGATGATCTACCAGGCTCAGCAGCGTTTCTTAGAGCAGATCGAGAAGACAAAAGCTGTCCCTGCCCTCAGCAAGATCCCTACCTTCCCTGATCTACCAAAAGACGGGAAGATCGCAGACTATCTCAAAGCTGGACAGAATGTCCTCGTCCAAGTCGTCAAGGAACCGATCTCTACGAAAGGCCCACGTCTCTCCGCCGAGATATCGATCGCAGGGCGCAATCTAGTCCTCGTACCCTTCTCCGACAAAGTCTCCGTAAGCGTCAAGATCGAATCGCACGAGGAGCGAGCTCGCCTAAAGCAGCTCATCCTTAGCATGAAGCCTAAGAACTTCAGCGTCATCGTCCGTACTTCTGCCGAAGGAAAGCGAGCCTCAGAGCTTGACCAAGAACTCAGCAGACTACTTCGCCGCTGGGAAGAGAGCGTACAGAAGCTCCCCAAGATCACAAAGACTCCGAAGATCGTATACGAAGAATCGAGTCGTGCCCTCGGGATACTCAGAGACACATTCAATCCCTCCTTCCAGAGTATCTATGTCAATGACAAGGCCTACTACGAGGAGATACGCGAGTATGTCCAGCAGATCGCTCCCGGCAGAGAGGATGTAGTCCGTCTCTATACAGGAAATATTCCCATCTTCGATGAGAAGAATGTCACCAAGCAGATAAAAGCTTCCTTCGGGAGGACGGTCACCTGCAAGAGTGGTGCCTATCTCATCATCGAGCAAACCGAAGCCATGTACGTCGTCGACGTCAATAGCGGGAATAGATCACGTAAGAGCACCGAGCAAGAAGGCACGGCCATCGACGTCAATCTCATCGCTGCGGAGGAGCTAGCTCGTCAGCTACGCCTCCGAGATATGGGCGGGATCATCGTCGTTGACTTCATCGACATGCACGATCAGAAGAATCGTCAGCTCCTCTATGAGCACATGGTCAAGCTGATGGAGAGTGATCGCACACGGCACAATATCTTACCACTTAGTAAGTTTGGCGTGATGCAGATCACCCGACAGCGTGTACGTCCGGCGACACAGATCAATACAGACGAGACTTGCCCCACGTGCTTAGGTACGGGGAAGATGAAGTCCTCGATCCTCTTTACGGATCAACTGGAAGAAAAGCTACGCGACCTAGTCCAGCGACTAGGTATCTCCTACATCAATGTCCACGTACATCCCTACGTGGCTGCCTACCTCACTAAGGGTCTTTTGCTATCTATTGCTCGCCGTTGGAAGCTACAGATAGCCCGTGGGATCCGTGTGACTCCTAATCAGAGCCTCGGCTTCCTCGACTACAAGTTCGTAGACAAGGAAGGCAACGAACTTGAGGCTCTAGAAGAATAAGCTTGAGTAAAGCCCGTAGATGATAGCTCTCCTCGATCTTGATGAGCGTCGTCTACGGGCTTTATACCTTCTACTGAGAGCTAGATCTACCTATGACCTCCTATCCGTCCAAGCTTGTAGAGCGTGCCGTAGAGCAACTCTCCACCCTTCCTGGCGTAGGGCGCAAGACAGCTTTACGTCTAGCGCTGCATCTACTTGCTCGGCCTCAGATAGACACACACACATTCGCTCATGCTCTAGTAGAGATGCGTGACGGCATCGTCTACTGCAAGCAGTGCCACAATATCAGTGACACTGAGCTCTGCCCTATATGCTCCAATCCCAAGCGTGACGCCTCCATCGTCTGTGTCGTACAGCACGTGGGGGATGTACTTGCTATAGAGAATACGGGTCAGTACCGAGGAGTCTATCATGTCCTAGGGGGAGTCATCTCGCCTATAGATGGAATAGGTCCAGAGGATCTCAAGATCACCGAGCTCGTGGAGCGGGTGAAGTCGGGTGGCGTACAAGAAGTCATCCTTGCCCTTGGCACGACGATGGAGGGGGACACGACGAACTTCTTCATCTATCGTAGCCTCTCGGGGCTAGACGTTCGCCTGTCGGTCATAGCACGGGGCGTCGCTATCGGTGATGAGATCGAATATGCCGACGAGGTGACGCTTGGCCGATCCATCCTCACCCGTACGGACTTTGACCAGTCCTTGAACTTCTGATCCCATGCAGACTCCTATCATTGGCTTCACTGGTCAGCTGATATGCCTCAGAGCTTTGGGGCAAGAGGATCTTCCCCTGCTCCATAGCTGGGAGAATGATCCCGATGGTTGGCTATCTAATGGTACGGTCAATCCCCTCTCCAAGGACTTTATCCAGAGCTACATCTCTGCCTCTACGCGACACATCCTAGAGACAGGAAGCATGAGTCTTATCATTGAGAAGCTGGGGACTAAGGAGGCAATCGGGCACCTCGTGCTCTATGATTACTCCCCTATCCATCGTCGTCTCGCCGTCGGGGTCTATATAGACAGCCACCATCGCATGCAGGGATTTGGATCCGAAGCTATCGGTCTAGCCACACGCTATGCCTTTGAGAAGCTTCGCTGTGACCAAGTCTATGCCGAGGTACTGGCGTACAATAGCCATTCGCAACACATGCTCTCTTCCCTGGGCTTTCATCACACGGCGACCTTACCCCGCTGGCACTGGTGGGACTCTAGATACGAAGATCTATACTACTATCAGAAATGGAACGAATAGAGGAGCAGATACAGCAGTTACGACAAGAGATCGAGGCGCACAACTATGCCTATTATGTCCTCTCGTCTCCCACGATCTCAGACTATGACTTCGACCAACTGCTCAAGCAACTAGAGCATCTGGAGCAGGAGCATCCTGATCTGATCACTCCGGATTCTCCCACACAGCGTGTCGGGAGAGACCGCACGGAGGGCTTTACCCAAGTGGCACACCGCTACCCAATGCTCTCTCTGGCTAATACCTATAGCTACGATGAGGTGAGGGAATTCTATCAGCGCGTGGCCAAGGATCTTGGACATGAAGACTTCACGATTGTCGCCGAACTCAAGTACGACGGGCTATCCATTTCGCTCCTATACGAAGGCGGGCGACTCACTAGAGCTGTCACCCGTGGCGATGGCCTGATGGGCGACGACGTCACGGCTAATGTTCGGACAATCCGCTCCATTCCCCTTCGCCTGCGTGGCGATGATTACCCGGATGAACTAGAAGTACGAGGCGAGATCCTTCTCCCGTTCGAGGAGTTCGACCGACTCAATGCCGAGCGTCATCGTGCAGGCCTTCCCCTCTTCGCTAATCCGAGAAATGCAGCGAGTGGTACGCTCAAGCAGCTTGATCCATCTATTGTAGCGGAGCGTCATCTCGATGCATTCCTCTACTTCGTACCAGGACAAACTCAGATGTCTGACAGCCACTTTGAGCGACTTCAGCAATGTAAAAGTTGGGGATTAAAGGTATCTCACGCCATCAAGCGCTGTCATTCGCTGGAGGATATCTTTGCATTCCTCGAGCATTGGGACGTAGCTCGCCACGATGCACCCGTAGCTACCGACGGCGTCGTACTCAAGGTAGACTCGATCACCGAGCAAGAAGAGCTGGGCTATACGGCTAAGACTCCTCGCTGGGCGATCGCCTACAAATTCCAAGCAGAACAAGCGAAGACAACGTTGCGCTCTGTCGACTTCCAAGTCGGGAGAACGGGTGCCGTCACACCTGTAGCGAATCTCGACGCTGTGGCCCTCTCGGGGACGACTGTGCGTAGAGCTTCCCTGCACAATGCCGACTTCATCGAAGCCCTTGACCTACATCTCCTCGACCAAGTCTTTGTAGAGAAGGGCGGTGAGATCATCCCGAAGATCGTAGGTGTAGCTAAGGACGAGCGCCCCAGCGGGACCCTACCCGTCACCTTCCCTACGCTCTGCCCCGCCTGTGGCTCTACGCTACATCGGAGTGAAGGCGAAGCGGCCTATTACTGCACCAATGCGGCGAGTTGTCCTCCCCAGCAGACGGCTCGGCTTGAGCACTTCTGCGGGCGCAAAGCAGCGGACATTCGCTTGGGATCAGAGACGATTGAGCTCCTCTTCACCCGAGGGCTCGTTCACAATATCGCAGACCTCTACCGCCTCTCGGTAGCAGATCTCTTGACGCTCCCAGGCTTCAAGGAGCGTAGTGCTACGAAACTCTACGAGAGTATTCAGGCTTCGAAGGAGCGTCCCTTCCGTGCTCTACTCTTCGGTCTCGGTATCCGCTTCGTGGGTGAAACTGTAGCTAAGACGCTCGTACAGCGCTATCCCGACATCGATTCGCTTGGTGAGGCTAGCCTCGAAGAACTAACTGCGATCCCCGACATCGGCGAAGTCATCGCCGAGAGTATCCTGGACTACTTCGCTACAGAAGCTAATCGCCAGCTTCTCTCCGACCTCAAGGAGCTTGGTCTTCCACTAAAGCGCCTACCCGAAGAAGAGCCACGCCCCGTCAATGAGCATGTAGCTATAGCAGGCAAGACACTTGTCATCAGTGGAGTCTTCAGCCAGCACTCTCGTGAAGAATATAAGGCACTCATCGAATCTCTTGGTGGTAAGGTCGGCTCCTCGATCTCCAGCAAGACCAGCTACGTCCTAGCTGGGGAGAACATGGGGCCAAGCAAACTCGCCAAGGCACAAGACCTCGGCATCCAGATCCTATCCGAAGCGGACTTCCTTGCCCTCATCGGCGAAGGAGCTACGGCTTCGTCCCCCTCGGTTCCTACGAGCCTCTTCCCCGACGAAGAAGCTATTTCCTAACCCACACGTGCACATTCCAGTTCTCGACTACACCATCAGTTATCAGTAATGGACATTATCTTCCTCTGTATTCTGGGTTTCTTACTCATCCTTGCCTGCTTTGACTTGGTCTCTGGGGTGAGTAATGACGCAGTCAACTTCCTGAACTCCGCTATCGGTGCTAAGGTAGCGCCCTTCAAAGTCATCCTCGGTGTCGCCGCCGTGGGTATCTTCCTCGGGGCGTCACTGAGCAATGGGATGATGGATGTTGCCCGCAATGGGATCTACAATCCCGCCTACTTCACCTTCCAAGAGGTAATGACGATCTGTCTCACTGCAGTCGTCACGGACATCATCTTGATCAATATCTTCAACACCTTAGGCCTACCGACCTCGACGACCGTATCGATGGTCTTCGAGCTACTGGGTGCAGCCTTCTGTATGGCTATGCTGAAGAGCTTCCATGATCCCAGCTTAAACATGCTGGAGATGCTCAATACCTCCAAGGCTCTTCAGGTGATCATCGCTATCTTCCTATCCGTAGCTATCGCCTTCTTCTTCGGATCGGTGGTGCAGTGGATTACACGAGTCCTCTTCTCCTTCAACTACAAGAAGACCCTCCCCTACCTAGCAGGGCTCTTCGGTGGCGTCGCTATTACCTCGATCATCTACTTCATGCTGATCAAGGGTCTTGAGGAATCGAGCTTCGTCTACAAGGATTGGATCCGGGAGAATACATCGGAACTCATCTGGTGGACACTAGGTATCAGTATCATCGTGATGCAGATACTCCACTGGCTCGGTGTGAATATCTTCAAGGTAATTGTACTGGCAGGTACCCTGGCTCTATCGCTAGCCTTCGCTGGCAATGACTTGGTGAACTTCATCGGGGTACCACTATCGGGGCTCTCTGCCTATAAGGACTACATCGCTAATGGTAATGGCGCCTACGACACCTACCTGATGGGAGCGAACAATGGGCCTGCAGAGACGCCCATCTACTTCCTCATCGGCTCGGGGCTAATCATGGTGCTTGCGCTCTTCTTCTCTAAGAGTGCTCAGAATGTCATCAAGACTTCCGTCAACCTCTCCCGTCAGGACGAGGGTGAAGAGACCTTCGGCTCGTCTCGTATTGCACGTGGTCTGGTACGTACCAGCAGTGCTATCGGTGGCTTCCTTGAGCGTATCGTCCCCCACAAGGCCCGTGTATGGATCGACTCCCGCTTCAATAAGATGGAGCTCACACTGGAGCAAGGCGCCGCCTTCGACCTAGTACGTGCTTCGGTGAATCTCGTACTCGCAGGGCTACTCATCGCTGTGGGTACTTCGCTCAAGCTACCACTCTCTACGACGTATGTCACGTTCATGGTCGCTATGGGTAGTTCCCTGGCCGACCGAGCTTGGGGACGAGAGAGCGCTGTAGGGCGTCTGACGGGTGTGATGTCAGTCATCGGGGGGTGGTTCGTCACCGCAGGGGCTGCCTTCATCATCGCGATCATCATCGCGACCCTGATGCACTATGGAGGCTTCCCCGTCATGGTGATCCTCATCGCTGTAGCCCTCTTCCTCCTCTTCAATAGTCATCTGATCCGTCGTAAGAAGGACGATGCCGACGATGCTCTCTTCGTCGAGATCCTCACGACAGAAGATCCCCAGAAGATGTGGAGCCTACTCTCCCAGCACGTACGAGAGAATCAGATCACCCTACTAGATCGTGTCAGCCGAGACTACCTCGATCTTACGGAGGGACTCTTCGGTGAAGACCTGCGCCGTCTGAAGAAGACGAGCCATCATCTCGATGAGCACAAGCGAGCCTTCAAGACGATGCGACGCAAGGAAACAATCTGTCTTCGTCAGCTTGCCGCCGACGAAGACATGCTGGAGCGTAATATGTGGTTCCATCTCGGTGCTAATGCCTGCCTACAGATGATCTATGCGCTGGAGCGTGCTACGGAGGTATCGACCGAACATGTCGACAACAACTTCAACCCCATACCCGAGGAGCACCGAAGGGAGTTCACACCTATCCGTGACCAAGTCGTAGACTACATCGCCCAAGTCCACCAGCTCATCTCCAGCTCACGCATGGAGGACGCTAAGAAGGCTAAGGGTATGGGTAAGGCACTCCGTGAGCAAGTCAAGGAGATGCGTAAGACCCAGATGAAGCGTGCTCACAAGGGGAGCAAAGAGAACCTCAGAGCTTCGATGGTCTATCTGAATATCCTCATCGAGACCAATGAACTCCTCGGCAATCTTCGCCACTTGGTGAGCTACAGTCAGCACCTGCTCGATGATGGTGGTGAGGACTAATCTGTATCGCTTCTCTCTAAGGAGCTAATCAGGCTCCTGCCTACTCATAGTCAATTAAGCGCCACGCCCCTCTGCCGTAGATAGCAGAGGGGC
>ERZ772874.1094-NODE-1094-length-14414-cov-4.844000_pt1 | contig 14414 bp, 9 predicted proteins | sample MGYA00580586_ERZ772874 | MGnify/ENA primary metagenome ERZ772874 (study PRJEB29015, sample SAMEA2737952) | human oral metagenome | biome: human oral; feature: human-associated habitat; material: dental | place: China | collected 2154 ... | reverse complement strand
TCAGGTCGGGGAAGAACTGGAGGAAGAAGGTGATCAGCAGCAGGCGGATGTGCATCCCGTCGTCATCGGCATCGGTGGCGATGATAATGCGGTTGTAGCGCAGTCCCTCTAGGCCGTCCTCGATGTTGAGTGCAGCCTGTAGGAGGTTGAATTCCTCATTCTCATAGACGACCTTCTTGGTCTGGCCATAGCAGTTCAGAGGCTTGCCTCGGAGCGAGAATACGGCTTGGTAGTGCGGATCACGGCAGGTGGTGATGGAGCCACTAGCGGAGTTCCCCTCGGTGATGAATAGGCTGGTGCGCTCGGGCTCCTTCGCCTTGGGGTCGTTGAGGTGGATGGTGCAGTCTCGGAGCTTCTTGTTGTGCAGGCTGGCTTTCTTGGCACGCTCACGGGCGAGCTTTGCCACACCGCTGAGTGCCTTGCGCTCACGCTCGCTCTCCTGGATCTTCTGCAGCATGATGGCGGTGTCCTCTGCGTGGATGTGAAGGTAGTTGTCCAGCTCCTTGCCGAGGAAGTCATTGAGGAACTTCTGTATGCTACGTCCTCCGGGCTCCATATCCTTGGATCCTAGCTTGGTCTTGGTCTGGCTCTCGAAGACAGGTTCCTCGACCTTGATGCTGATGGCGGCAGCCATGCCATAGCGGATGTCTCGGTAGTCGAAGTTCTTGCCGAAGAAGTCCTTGATCACACGAGCCACAGCCTCACGGAAGGCCGAGAGGTGTGTGCCGCCCTGCGTAGTATTCTGCCCATTGACGAAGCTGTAGAAGTCTTCCCCTACCTGGTTGGTGTGGGTGAGGACGATCTCGACGTCCTCGTCCTTGAGGTGGATGATGGGGTAGAGGGCTTCGTCGGTCATGTTCTCCGCTAGTAGGTCTGCTAGACCCTGCTTGGAGAGGTAACGCTCGCCGTTGTAGATGAGGGTAAGGCCAGCGTTGAGGTAGGAGTAGTTCTTGATCATCGCCACGACGAACTCGTCGTTGTAGGCATAGCCCTTGAAGAGCTCTTCGTCGGGGCGGAAGACGACCCGTGTCCCCGTGGGTTCGTCGCTGGGGGTGGGATCGGTCTCCTCCAGGAGGTGGGCATGGGAGTAGCGAACGGTCTTGGTCAGCCCCTCACGCCAGACGGTGATCTCGCAGTGGATGGAGAGGGCATTGACGGCCTTGATCCCCACACCATTGAGCCCTACGGACTTCTTGAAGGCCTTGGAGTCGATCTTCCCCCCAGTGTTCATCTTGCTCGTGGCATCGATGAGCTTGCCCAAGGGGATACCTCGGCCGTAGTCACGTACGGTGACTAGCCCGTCGGCGATGGTGACCTCTATCTTCTTGCCAGCGCCCATGACGTACTCGTCGATGGAGTTATCCAGCACCTCCTTGAGCAGGACATAGATCCCGTCGTCGGCGTGGGTACCATCGCCTAGCTTACCGATATACATCCCAGGGCGGCGACGAATATGTTCGTCCCACTCTAGGGTCTTGATGTCACTATCGCTGTAGTTTACCGTTTGCTCGTCTAGCATGTTTGTTGCCGTTGTATGTGGGGATTTCGGGGGTCAAAGATACGAAAAGAGGAGCATCCCTACCTGACTTTCCCCTAGTGAAGCCCTCTCAGCATCCCTCTAGGCGGGAGGTAATACCTCAGTCGTAGAAGCACATACGGAGGGGGGCTGGAGGACTCGGTATGAACGCACTTGCGCACTTACCTAGTCCACCAAAGCGCTCTCGGTAAGAGCGCAAGTGCGTTCATACCGAGAGCGCTATGCCCTTCTCGGTATGTTCGCTGAGCTCCTTTCGTAGTGTCAGATACAGAGAGAGTTAGGTGGCTGTGGCGGAACATGGATAGACCTTGGGTAAATTTCCTCTTCGCAAAAGGGGGAGAGGTGGGTCGTAGAAACAACTAATATGAACGTGCGCGAGAGGGATGTACAGGGACATGGGAAGATAGGAGGTGCGGGCGTAGGGACAGGGTGTGGCTGTGTGCTGGGGAGGGATATATCTCTGTTGGATAGTTGGTTGCGCAGGGATTTGGGGGCTGGCGAGAAGGACTAAGGGGAGGGGTAGGCGTGGAGATCCCTTTTGGGTGGGTGTTTTACCCATTGCGATGTTATGATTTTTTAATATCTTTGTACCCGGAATTTAAAGTTTTCACCTATTTAGGGGGGTGAAGAGAAGGTTAGGGAAGTTCCCAGCATGAGTGATCATGCAAAACCTTGTACTTCAATGGAGACGAGAATTCCACACAAGATTACAAAGCACCCAGTACAGACACCAAGAGTGCTGGCAGGTAGATGTGGCCTGCCAGAGGACTCGTCTGCGACTAGTGCGAAGAGCTGACTACGCTGAGCTGTATGGCGTAGGATGCAATGAATTGGAACAAATCATACAGCTTTATCACTATTCAATGAAGAAAAGTATTCTAATGCTTGCCTCTCTAGCACTCCTGAGTGCATGTGGCAAGGAAATCAATGAGCCCGTAGTGGAGCAGACCCAGCAGGAGCAGGCTGGTGATCGTATCACCATCGCCCTGAATGGGACTATCGATGAGGACATGGCTAAGGCCCTTTCGTATGAGACCTATACCGGTGCCAACGGAAAGACCGCCTACTCACCTGTCTTCAGTGAGAGCGAGATCCCTGCACTCCTCTGTATCTACAACAACGATGAGGACTACCTCATAACAAAAGGGGATAATGTCCCCTATCAGATGCGTGAGGTCATGCTGACCCTCAAGAAGCAGACAGTCGGAGGTCGTACGGTGACCACCTTCGAGTGCAAGACGGAAGCTCCACGAGCTGGAGCTTGGCAGTTCGCTCTCCCATCATCTGGTCTTAGACGCACCACGGACAGGGTCTGGCTCGATCCCGAGAAGATGAGTGCAACCCTAGTCGTTGGCTTCAATAAGACTGGTCTAGGCTACGAGGATGGTGTCTGGTCCAAAAGTAAGGTGGCACCAGAAAATGCCCTCTACACCTATGGCGCGAATGACCTCGACCTCACTAAGTCTATCCCCTATGTAGTGGCGAACGATGCCCCTCAGGGTAGCCATAGTACTCGCCCAGTCTTCGTCGCTGAGAATATCAAGCCTGTCCTAGCCTCTGAAAACCACAAGGACAAGGAGGGCAACCGCTATATCCTCTTCCCCAATATCAAGCTCAAGATGAAGGGTGTAATTCTCCGTGCCACAGTTAAGAATAACAGTGCCTATACGGAGAGCCTAAAGCCTTGGGGGCTGAAGGTCGACGGAGTGGGTCGTGCCTCTCTCCGAATGGAAGAGCCCACGATCGCGCCGGTTAGAAAGAATGGGAAGACCGTCAAGGTCCTCCTCCCTCTCCTCATCACTCCTCAGGTAGGTAATGCCGCTCATCCAGAGCGTAACTACACGGTTTACCTCACTAACACCGCGGCTCTATCACGAGGCGAGAGCAGAGAGTATGTGATCTATATGCCCATCGCTAACAGCCTACTCGCTGATCGTGAGAGCAAGACCCCCAAGGGTCCCTCTATTCAGGTGCTCTATCGCAACGAAGGAGATAAGCTCGTCAACGGAAAGATCACGTACCTTAATCCTCTCAAGAAGGAAGGTATCGTAGTCTCTACGACCCTTGACATGGTAGACTAGTCATCCCTAATGAAGCAAGTAACGAACATGAATATACAGAAGGAAACATATCAGCAGCCACAGGCCGAGATCTTCGAACTCAACCATGGTCTTAGCTTCCTCATTGGTTTCTCCATTGGCGGGGAGATCGAAGGGATCGAGGATGGTGGCGACTGGAACGACAATATCTAGTCACGCCTAGAGCTGGGGGATAGACCTCGGTCGTCCCACTTGATGGGGCTCCCCTAGCTGAAGAAGTCAAATGCCCACCACCCCATATCGGGGTGGTGGGCATTGTCTATCTAGGTGGATAGAGGAGTGAGTGCTTTGCGTACCTTTGTGTCACTATGATGGCTATGATACCTATGGAGAGCGTGCATGAGCAGTGTGTGCAGGCCCTAGCCCTACAGCTGGCAGGTCTTCGCCCCCGTCAGATCAATGCCCTGCTGGGCACCGTCCCTACACCCAGTGAGCTACCCCTAGGGCTACCGAGTGGGCTTGACCTCTATGAGCGGGAGCTCCAGCGCTATGGCGGGCAGGCGGAGGCGATCCTTGGGCGATGCGCCGAACTTGGTATCGGTGTCCATCCCTCCAGTAGTGCCTCCTATCCCAGTGCTCTACGCAGGCGTCTCGGGGGGCAGTGTCCCCCTCTCCTCTATACTTTAGGGGTGCATGAGCTCCTGAAGGAGCATAGGCGGGTGGCGGTCATCGGGACACGTGTGCCCGATGCTGAGGGGCTGGCTCATACTCGCAGTGCCACTCGGGAGCTTGTCAGGCGGGGAGCGGTCATCCTAAGTGGTCTAGCTCGGGGCTGTGATGCCGAGGCACACCGTACTTGCCTCGAGGAGGGTGGGCTGGGGGTGGCTGTCGTCGCCACAGGACTAGATGAGACCTACCCAAGGGAGCACACTGCCCTGCAGGATACCTTACTCGGGAGGGGTGGGCTAATCCTCTCGGAGCATCCCCCGGGGAGACATGTGGATAGGCGGCTATTCGTGGCTCGTGATCGCCTGCTGGCCGCCCTAGCGACCGAGGTGCTGGTCGTGCAGTGTGGGCTCATGAGTGGGACACTGTATACGGCACGCTTTGCCCAGCAGTATGGAGTACCCTGCTTCGCCCAGCAGTATGAGACCTATGGGGAGGTGAGCGAGGGGAATCAATGGCTTCTTCGAGAGGGACTTGCCCTGCCTCATCAGGTGCTCTTTTCCCCTAGATAAGGAGTGGAAGGTGTGTCCCCATCGCTTTCGTGGGACGCCTATATATAATGGAGTAGGATAGGGGTGGGGGAATACTTATGCAAATAATTTAAAGAAATCGTTAGGCATTCAGTTTATTTATTCTATCTTTGCGGTAGAGAACTAGTTTAAAAACGTCTTTAATTTAAGTCAATACAAATGGTTAGTTACAAGGAACTAGGCTTGGTCAATACTCGTGAGATGTTCGCCAAGGCTATCAAGGGTGGCTACGCTATCCCCGCGTTCAACTTCAATAACATGGAGCAGCTCCAGGCTATCATCGGTGCTGTCGTGGAAACGAAGTCCCCCGTCATCCTCCAGGTCTCCAGTGGCGCACGTAAGTACGCTAACCAAACGCTCCTCCGCTATATGGCTCAGGGTGCTGTCGAGTACGCCAAGGAGCTCGGCTGCCCCAACCCCCAGATCGCTCTACACCTCGACCACGGCGATAGCCTCGAGCTATGTAAGAGCTGTATCGAGATGGGCTTCTCCTCTGTTATGATCGACGGCTCACACCTCCCCTATGACGAGAATGTCGCCCTGACACGCTCTGTCGTAGAGTATGCCCACCAGTACGACGTCACCGTAGAGGGTGAGCTCGGCGTACTCGCTGGTATCGAGGACGATGTCGTAGCAGAGCACCACACCTACACCGAGCCAGCCGAGGTCATCGACTTCGTGGGCAAGACGGGTGTAGACTCGCTGGCTATCTCCATCGGTACGTCGCACGGGGCAAACAAGTTCACCCCCGAGCAGTGTAAGCGTGACGCTAACGGTATCCTCGTACCTCCCCCCCTCCGCTTCGACATCCTCGCTGAGATCGAAAAGCAGATCCCAGGCTTCCCCATCGTACTTCACGGCTCTTCCTCCGTTCCTCAGGACGAGGTCGCTACGATCAACCAGTACGGCGGTGCACTGAAGGATGCTGTCGGTATCCCCGAAGAACAGCTCCGTCAGGCTGCTAAGAGCGCTGTCTGCAAGATCAACATCGACTCCGATGGTCGTCTGGCCATGACGGCTGCTATCCGTAAGGTCTTCGCTACGAACCCTGCTGAGTTCGACCCACGTAAGTACCTCGGTCCAGCTCGTGAGTCACTCAAGAAGCTCTACATGCACAAGATCCTCAACGTCCTTGGCTCTAACGACCGCCTCTAGTCTTTAGCAGACACTGATACTTCGCTAGGTGATCCACCTAGCGAGACCCTATGAGCGACAGCTCGGCATAGAGATAGCCTCCGCTACTCTATGCCGGGCTGTCCTCCTATTATATTAGGTATAGAGATCTTAGGTAGAGTAATCGCTAGTTGCGCTAAGGGGAATAGGTCGGGGCATGGAGGTTGAGGGAGGGATAGGGTGGACTTGAGGGGGAGCGTTCTCTAAGTCGGGGTGTAGTCCGAGAGAGGGGAGAGATGTCCCCTTCTTGTGCCTAAAGTGCCAGTATATCCCTTAGAATGCGTACCTTTGGGCATAGTCAAATCTTCTAACATCAATTTATCGTCGCTATGGACTTGATTCAAGACATCATTGACAGGGCTAAAGCCAACCCTCAGCACATCGTATTCCCCGAAGGCACAGAAGAACGTACACTAAAGGCCGCCGATCGCCTCCTACGTGATGGCGTCGTCCGCCTCACGCTCATCGGTGACCCCTACTCCATCCGCTCTCGTGCGCATGACCTCGGCCTACACAACATCGAGAAGGCTACGCTACTAGACCCCAAGAAGCACGCTAAGAAGCAAGCCTACATCGACCTACTCCTACAGCTCCGCAAGTCAAAGGGACTCACCGAGGAGCAGGCCGCTATCCTCGTCGAGGATCCTCTCTACCTCGGCTGCCTCATGATCAAGGCTGGCGACGCTGACGGAGAGCTCGCAGGAGCTATCAACGCTACTGGGGACGTCCTACGTCCTGCCCTGCAGATCATCAAGACTACCCCAGGGATCAGCTGTGTGAGCGGTATCTTCATGATGTTCCTCCCCCATGGTGACTATGGCGACAACGGCCTACTCCTCTTCGCCGACTGCGCCGTGATGCCTAATCCTACAGCCACTGAGCTCGCACAGATCGCTATCTCCTCTGCCGAGTCCGCTCGTGCTATCGCAAATATAGAGCCACGTATCGCCATGCTTAGCTTCTCCACCAAGGGAAGTGCACACCACGAGATGGTCGATAAGGTCGTCGAGGCTACCCGCCTAGCTAAGGAGCAGGCTCCCGACCTCCAGCTCGACGGCGAGCTCCAGCTCGATGCTGCGCTCGTGGGCAAGGTGGCCTCGCTCAAGGCTCCCGGTAGCCCTGTGGCAGGTAAGGCCAACGTCCTAATCTTCCCCACACTCGAGTCAGGTAATATCGGCTACAAGCTCGTCCAGCGTCTAGCAGGTGCCGAGGCTGTAGGGCCAGTCCTACAGGGTATGGCTGCTCCTGTCAATGACCTAAGCCGTGGAGCCTCCGTAGAGGATATCTACAAGATGGCTGCTATCACCGCTAATCAGTCCATAGCCCTCAAGGCCAAGAAGGGTTAGTCCTCACCAATCTCTGCATAGATACTTATATTATGAAGATACTAGTCCTAAACTGCGGTAGCTCCTCTCTGAAGTTTGCCCTCATCGAGCTCCCCACCTACAAGGTACTTACCTCGGGCAACGAAGAGCGTGTGGGCATCGCCGACCCCTTCATCACCTTCCGTAAGCCAGACGGCAAGAAGGAGGAGCGTCACCTCGACATCCCCAACCATACCCGTGGCGTAGAGATCATCCTTGACATCCTCAAGGAAGAGCACTTCGTCGAGTCCTTCGATGAGATTGATGCTATTGGGCACCGCCTAGTACATGGTGCTGAGCGCTTCGCCGAGAGTGTGCGTATCACCCCCGAGGTCATCGCTAAGCTCCACGAGTGTGCCCAGCTAGCTCCGCTGCATAACCCTGCGAACATCCTGGGTATCGAGGCTGTGACGAAGGTGCTCCCCAATACTCCTCAGGTAGGGGTCTTCGATACAGCCTTCCACCAGACGATGCCCGAGCATGCCTATATGTATGCCCTTCCCTATGCCTTCTATGAGAAGTACCGCATCCGTCGCTATGGCTTCCATGGTACGAGCCACGACTTCGTCAGTCGCCGTGGTGCAGAGATCGCAGGTATCGACCTAGGGAACAGCCGTATCGTCACGGCACATATCGGTAGCGGTGCCTCTATGGCAGCTATCCTCAATGGGAAGAGCATCGATACCTCGATGGGACTTACCCCGAGCGAAGGCCTCATCATGGGGACACGTGCTGGGGATATAGACAGTGGTGTGCTGGACTTCCTGCTTACCAAGAATGACTTCGACCCTGAGTTCATCGCTCCCTACCTCAAGAAGGCTGAGCCAGGCAAGACGCACCTCGATCAAGCTGACCTAACCCACCTCCTGACCAAGAAGAGCGGTATCTCCGGTATCGGTACACAGGGCTCTGACATGCGTGACATCGCTAAGGCGGCAGGTGAGGGTAGCCATCGTGATGCACTCGCCATCGCTATGCATGCCTATAGGATCAAGAAGTATGTCGGTGCCTATGCTGCAGCCCTTGGAGGGATTGACCTCCTCGTCTTCACGGCAGGTGTAGGGGAGAACCGCCCTCCTATGCGTACGGATGTATGTAGTGGGCTGGAGTTCCTAGGCATCAAGCTCGATGAGACGCTCAATGCTCAGGCCGTTGGTGGCAAGAGCATGGTCATCAGTGCTGCAGATAGCAGGGTCAAGGTAGTCGTCGTCGCTACGGACGAGGAGTACATGATCGCTAAGGATACCTACGAGATCCTCTCGAAGTAGCCTTCGCAGGCACGCAACGATCATCTATGAGCTCAAAGGGCTACACTTCCTACTCGGGGAAGTGTAGCCCTTGCTCTATATCCCTCGTTTATCCCTCGTTTGTGTCATATCCTAGCCCGATACCCACCGCCCCTCAGCAGAGAAGTGGTAGCCCCCTTTCTCAACTGAGGCTAACCCAAGATCACTACACTTGTGCGAGCCCCTATGATACCGGGATGGGGAGAGGGGATGAAGTAGAGGGTGGTGTAGTTTTATTGATTTTTTATACCTTTGTGCGTCTTTAAGCCAAGTACAAGTGGTATAAGGGTAAAGACCTACAGACCCGAAACACGGGAACCTACACCGACCAATCCCTGACCTTCCCCCCTTAGAGTATAATGCTACCCCTAGAGAGCTAGAGATGGCGAGTGGATGATGTAGGTATGTTGGACTTAAATAAGTTTTTATGACGTTGAAAGGAATTCTTTTCGGCGTACTAGCCTGCGGTATGCTCCTCGTAGTGACCTCCGCAAGCACACCTCGCCCCACAGCCCACACCGGGCTAGAGGTAGGTGATGTACTACCGGAAATGAAGTCTCTGGACGTGAGGCAGCGTGGGCTACTCACCGAAGGCAAGACCCCACAGATGACACTCATTCACTTCTGGGCAGCTTATGATGCCGAGAGTAGGGTGGAGAACCAGCAGTGGAGCCAGCTCTTCAGTGCTACACCTAGTGACAGGATTGCTTACCGAGGGATCTCCCTCGATCCTGATCAGGATGTGTATGAGCGTACGCTTACCTTAGACCAAGTGGGCAAGGAGACCCAGCAGTGTGTGCGCACTGAGATGCGTAGCGAATGTCTACGTGTGATGGGACTCCAGCAGCGACTGCACTCGTACCTCGTCGATGAGCGAGGGGTCATACGAGCTGTTGATCCTACACCACAGGAGTTAGCAAGTTATCTTTAACCCAATTATGTACAAGAGCCACAGCCGGGGGACGCCCTAGCTGTGGCTCTTGTCTTTTATCGTACTCCAGCCTTGTCCCCGTAGAGGGGAGGGTAGTCCTCCTTAGAGCGGTGCTATCGTGCTTCGTCCTTTCTTCTAGCGGTAGGCGAAGGGACGGGGAGTAGTCGAAGGTATGGCGATGAGGTGACTACTCGACTTGGTCCTTGGGCTCGATGTCGATATTGCGACAGCCCTCTAGGAGGAACCGCTTCTGATTGGGGTGATACTTGGGGTAGGTCTTTGTGGGCTCTATCTTGTTGCCTCGCCAGAGGATGCCGTCGGTGCTGATGGCGTGTAGCAGGGGCGTGTCGAAGGTGCGGAAGATATTGTCCTCGATGCGGATGCTTCCTGCTCCCTGCCCATAGAAGGGGTGTCGCTGGAGAGCAAGATCGGGGATAATCGGGTGAATACTGATCACGGCTGTGGTGAACTGATAGAGGCTCGTCAAGACGTCCTGAAAGGTATTGCGGCGGATCACTACCTCTCGGGTCTGCCCCGACTCATACCACATATTGTTGTCCGTGCTGAAGAGGATCGCCGAGCCACTGACGTGATCAAAGGTGTTCTCCTCGATGAGGACAGGGCGAGGGGTGTTGATGAGGATGCCTCGGGCACGGTTGTGCCGTACGAGGTTATGTGCGAAGACGACGCTCGGTGTACGGCTTAGGTTCTCCATGCTGATGCCTCGCTCGGCATGGTAGTCGGCGGGTAGCTCCTCGTCGAAGGTGATATGCACCTCCCGTGCACCCTCTAGTCCTCGTCCCCCTACGGAGCTGATCGTACGTACATGAAAGACACCCTCCAGCCCCTGTATATCCCTCGAGGTCACCAAGCGCACAGAGTCCCCTGGGCTAGCCCACGGGAAGCCAAAGGACTGCTCGTGCATGAAGCGTCCTACCAGAGTGTGCTTGCCCTCTCGTGCCAAGACCTTGAGATAGACCCCATGTACATTGAGGGCATCATCCATCATATTCTCGAAGCGACAGTGCTGTAGACTTACCCGACCTCGGCAGGCGACGAAGTGTGTAGCATCGGCCTGCGTGGTGAAGTACCTTCCCCCATCGGGGCGTAGCTCTACGTGGAATCGCTCCAGCTCTATATCCTCGGAGTTCTGAGCCAGTAGTCCCATCCCCTCGGCATAGTGCACTGTGAGGTCGTGCAGACGGATGTCCTGACTCTCGGTGATGAAGATAGCAGGCTGGGGGCGATAGTAGGATCGGGCGGCGAAGATCGTACCACTCGTCAGGCGTGCATCTCGCCAGTGGGGGGCATGTAGGATCGCCTCGGGTTGTCCTGCAGAGGAGGGATAGGCCTTGACCTCCTGCGGGGTGAGCTGGCGAAGCCCCCTATTGGCAAAGCCCATGTCGGCGGTCCGGTAGCAGATCTCTCGGCTCTTGGGGTCAAAGGCCATCCCGATCTCAGGGATGGAGCGCCAATTATCCCCGTAGGCCTCCAGCTGTCCTCGCTCCGTGAGTCGCCACTTGACCCAAGGTGCAGGGGCAAAGGTGATCCCCTTGGTCGTGTCGGAGCGAAGGATATGTAGCTGGGTAATCTGAGGGTTGGGGAAGTCTATCGTTAGCCCACGTAGCTCCACCCCTCGGCAGCTATCGAGGACGAAGGGGAGCATACGATCCTCGAAGAGGAGTTCGCTCCCCTCCCCTCGTAGGATCACATTGCGCCAGCCCTCTAGGAGCAGGCCTATCGGACGGCTACCAGGGTGGTCGTGGTTGGAGATGTAGTACACACGCTCGGCTGCTCCCTGACTGGCGAAGTGGTAGCGACCGGGGGCGAAGAGGAGCTCGAGGGTGTCTCCCTCGCTCTGTAGCTCTCTGCGGAGGTCACCGAGGATCTTACGCATGAGAGGCGTACAGCTCTCCTTCGCTCCTGCTCTCAGTCCATAGGAGGAGAGGTGGATAGTACGGCGCACTGCGCCTAGGGGTAGGCTGTAGGAGAGGAGTAAGAGGAGGAGGGGTAGGCAGAGTCTGCGGATCGGTCTATGGGACATAGTACTCTGTGATGCAGTGGGGAGATAGAGGGATAAAGAGTGAAGCCCCCGAGGGTGGGGGCGAGGAAGGTAAAGTAGCTCCAGCTCCTTACTCGTATCGGGTAAGAGGGCTGGAGCTACGCTATTTGGCCTCTAGGTGCTCCCAGTAGTGGCTGGGGCTGTAGAGTGGGGGCTACTTAAGCGGCTTGATACCGAGGCGCACAGGGTGCGTCATGTTCTCGGGAGCAAGCACCGTGTCGAGGTCTTCCTTAGATAGGATGCCGTGCTCGATGATCAGGTCATAGACACCACGTCCGGTCTCTAGGGCTTCCTTGGCGATCTTCGTGGAGTTCTTGTAGCCGATGATGGGGTTGAGTGCCGTGACGATACCGATGCTCTCACGTACGTAGCTGCGGCACTTCTCTTCGTTGGCTGTGATGCCATCGATGCAGAGGGTGCGGAGGGTGTCGAAGCCGTTGATCATGAGGTCAATGGACTCGAAGCAGCACTGAGCCATGACGGGCTCCATAGCGTTGAGCTCCATCTGGGAGGCGTCGCCCGCCATGGTGACGCAGAGGTCGTTACCGATGACCTTGTAGCAGACCTGGCTAGCTACCTCGGGGATAACGGGATTGACCTTGCCGGGCATGATGGAGGAGCCTGGCTGCATAGCAGGTAGGTTGATCTCACCGAGACCGCAGCGAGGGCCACTGGAGAGGAGGCGCAGGTCGTTGCAGATCTTATTTACCTTGACTGCGATACGCTTCAGTGCAGAGCTGTAGCCGATCATCTCGCTCGTGTCGCTGGTCGCACCGACGAAGTCTGGGGTGCGGGTGATGTCCCAGCCCGTGATCTTCGCTAGTGCCTCGGTGCAGTAGTCGGCATACTCGGGCTCGGAGCAGATCCCTGTACCGATAGCCGTGGCGCCCATATTGATGGCGAGGAACTGCTGAGCGGCGAAGTCGAGGTTGGCGATCTCATGCTCTAGGATGGCGGCGAAGCCCCCGAAGGTCTGCCCAAGGGTCATAGGCACTGCGTCCTGTAGCTGCGTGCGTCCCATCTTGAGCACGTGAGCGAACTCGCTAGCCTTCTTGCGTAGGGAGTCGATCAGTTGCTGTAGGTGTGGACGGAGCTTGAGGTGCGAAGCATAGAGACCCATGTGGATCGCTGTGGGGTAGGCGTCGTTGGTAGACTGGGAGCCATTGACGTGGTCGTTGGGGGAGAGGAACTGGAACTGCCCAGGCTCGTGTCCCATGATCTGTAGGGCGCGGTTGCAGATCACCTCGTTGGCGTTCATGTTGGTCGTCGTACCTGCACCTCCCTGGATCATATCCACGGGGAATTGCTCATGATGCTTCCCCTCGAGGAGCTCGTTGCAGGCCTGGAGGATAGCGTCCTTCTGGGCATCAGAGAGGAGTCCTAGACGGTGATTAGCGATAGCTGCGGCAGCCTTCGTCCAGGCAAGGCCGTGGATGAAGAGGGGGTAGTCCGAGAGGTGGAAGCGGCTGATGCGGAAGTTCTCTTCCCCTCGTAGGGTCTGTACGCCGTAGAGGTGCTCGTTGCTAATCTGACGTTCACCTATCAGATCACTTTCGATACGAAAGTCTTTACCTGGGGTTGCCATAGTCTCTGTATTATCAGTTAGAATGTTATATATGTATATGATTATGGTGCTAATATCTCTGCAGGCAAAGGTACAGAATTTTCCTTCCTAATAGCCCACTAGATAGGGATCGCTCCAGCACTCTCTGTGCTGAAACGCTCCCTTTCCTCTCGTTAGACGGCCAAACCGCCCTTTATTGCGCATCTTCTCCACCTTAAAGGCTTCTTTTCCCGTCTATCTGTGGTAATCTGCTTGATCTCCTAAGTGTATATTTAGGTGCAAGAAAGCCCCCTGTGCCCTATCCTTCCCGAGACCTTGACCTCGCAGGGGCTAGGGCAAGCTGTCTGCGAAGGTCTCCCCTCTGCTACGGGGGCGAAGTCTCCACTGCTACTATCGGGGTATCACAGCCCCTGTTGGCGAAGTCTCTTCCCCTCCGTTGTGTGTGCGGTGCCTACACTGCTGTGGTCGGGGTGTTGGTGGCTCTTTCGGGCGGGTTGTCGCCTTCGCTCTAGGTGGTTTTGGGCTACTGCTCTGGGGGCGGGATTGTGACGGCTGTGGGGAGTGAGTTGTGGCGGTTGAGGTAATGCTCTACTAGACAGGCTGTAACGCTCATTCCGAGAGCTCTGCTAGAGAAGTAGTAATGAACGCAGGAGAGGACTAGGTAAGAGCGCGCTCGTCACCTTACATAGGTGATGGGAGCGTTCATACCGAGAGCGCAAGTGCGCTCTCGGTATGAACGTTTTGGGGCTCTCGGAGAGTTTGATATAGAGGTAGTTAGGAGGGGTGAATTTACTTGCTGTCCTAGTGTGGTACTCATGGGCAGAATGTGCGAATGTGTACCTACTTGACAGGGTGCTTACATCTCTGTTGAAAAATCTCTACATTTGCAGTACATACATGCCCTAACCGCTATCTAAAGCAAAGCACTCCTATGGCGAGTCTGCACCTAACTATCAGTCGCCAGCGTTTACGCTCTGGCCTGCACCTCACTAGGGTACCACGAGTGAGAGTAGGGAAGCTATCGTCCTCCTACATCTCCCACATGAGTATCTATGTCCTAGCCCTTGTGGCTATCACGCTTGTCTCCCCCTTTTCCTCAAGGCACAAACACGAGACTCCATCTCTATATGGGTGCTATGGTAGTTGGCAACTGGGGCTTCAACAGCGAGTTCTATATCTGAGAGCCCATACAAAATGGCTTT
>ERZ772874.1093-NODE-1093-length-14415-cov-11.263231_pt1 | contig 14415 bp, 13 predicted proteins | sample MGYA00580586_ERZ772874 | MGnify/ENA primary metagenome ERZ772874 (study PRJEB29015, sample SAMEA2737952) | human oral metagenome | biome: human oral; feature: human-associated habitat; material: dental | place: China | collected 2154 ... | reverse complement strand
TTTACAACTGTCACTAACCATGACAACCTCACTTTCTACAAGAAAAAACCTCGCCACAGCAAGGTTTCGCAAAAGAAAGGCACTTGGGCCTTCTGTTCTTTTTCCGTTTCCTTGCAGTCTCTCTGGACTTCCTTAAAGGTTGAATTTAAAATATTTTACAACTTAAACCGTGTTTTGTCAATGCTAATATGATAAAATAGACTTATGAGAATTCAACAATTACACTATATTATCAAAATCGTCGAGACTGGCAGCATGAACGAAGCTGCCAAGCAACTTTTTATCACCCAGCCTAGCCTATCCAATGCCGTGCGGGATCTAGAAAATGAAATGGGTATTAACATCTTCATCCGCAATCCCAAGGGCATTACCCTGACCAAGGACGGCATGGAGTTTCTTTCTTATGCCCGCCAAGTGGTAGAGCAGACCCAGCTTCTGGAGGAACGCTATAAGAACCCCGTCGCCAATCGCGAGCTTTTCAGCGTTTCGTCCCAGCACTATGCCTTTGTGGTCAATGCCTTCGTGTCTCTCCTCAAAAAAAGCGACATGGAAAAATATGAGCTCTTCCTGCGGGAGACTCGGACTTGGGAAATCATTGACGATGTGAAAAACTTCCGCAGCGAAATCGGTGTGCTCTTCCTTAACAGCTATAACCGCGATGTCTTATCCAAAATGCTGGACGACAGCCATCTGATCGCGACCCATCTCTTCACGGCTCAGCCCCATATCTTTGTCAGCAAGTCCAACCCGCTGGCCAAGAAAAAGCTGGTACAACTGTCCGACTTGGAGGATTTCCCTTATCTCAGCTATGACCAAGGTACGCATAACTCCTTTTACTTTTCTGAGGAAATCCTCTCACAGGAGCACCACAAAAAGTCTATCGTGGTCAGCGACCGTGCAACCCTCTTTAACCTCTTGATTGGTCTGGATGGCTACACCATCGCCACCGGTATTCTCAACAGCAACCTTAACGGCGACAATATCGTTTCCATCCCTCTGGACATCGATGACCCGATCGAGCTGGTCTATATCCAGCACGAAAAAGCCAGCCTGTCCAAGATGGGAGAGCGCTTTATCGAGTATCTGATTGAGGAAGTACAGTTTGATAAGTAAAGCAAAACACCTAGAAGCAGGCAGCTTACTGCAGGCTCTAGGTGTTTTTTCTATTTTTGAGACTTGGTTTCCCTATAAGGTCTACCAGCTAGGGAGGAAAGAGATAAGGAATGTGAGAATCTATTAAAGATATCTGATTAACTCTTGATTCTTTGTGTCATAATAATCAAAATATTTCTGATAGGCAGAGTCATTTATATGAGAATAAGCTGCAGTGACCAACTCTTTCAAACCTTTCACTAATTCATCCAATTCCTCTTGCTCCACTGAGATTTCAGCCAGACCATGAGCGACTTTATTTCGTCTGCTATTTAATTCTGTCACTTTTTGAGTACTAGTCACTATCGCACTTCTTCCCTCTAAAAAACTTACAAGATGTCTAAACGAATGAATCATTAGGTCGCTTTTTCTACCCAAACTCCCTTTAGGGTTCACTTTTTTAATCTCCTGAGTAATATAATCGCAAATTTCACTAATTTCATCATTATTAAGTGATTCTAAATTCAACTTGAATCCCTTGGAAGTTTTTTTAACATACCTTTCATGCGTTCTAAATAAATAGTTTCCAATAACAAACTCCGCAAAGGATTTTGCCTTGACTAGCACATCAGTCACTTGACCTCTACGGTTTAGAATATCAATCATCAGATAATAATTTAACACTTTTTGAAACTCATCTGTGTTATTATATTTCAAATTAAAATCCGTTGCAATCTCTTCAAGAACTCTCTGTTTTTGAAAAACACTAATCATGTTTTCTAATACATTTTTTGAACTTTGTTGATCTTGTTCATTGGAAATGATATCGGGATTTGCCTTTAAGATATCTAACGCTGCTTTGTATTCATACTTCAAAATGAAATCTTCATAAGTCCGCTGTAATAAATTGTTTTTTAATTTTTCACCTGTTTCAATTTCTGGTTTACGCCCATCTCTATATTTTGCTGTTTGCTTTTTCAATAAATCATCTAAAACAACTTCTTCAAAATAAGGAGCGCCCTGATTAGACCTATTTGTTTTCTTACCATTTGGAGAATCTACCCGAGCAAGTCTTGTATGATAATCCTTGATAAAATTGATAGCATACATAGCAGCCTGACACTGAGGAGTGCCACTCGTCACATTTAAAACATAATCCCCTTGTGACATATCTTCTCTGTTAAGAATTTCTTCCACGAATTTATACATTGTATCAAATTCGTGAATCCCTTCTTTTACATGCTCATTCTGTATCACTGGAGATTCTTTTCCATCGTAAACAGTTTGAACAGCTGCTTCAAAGTTTTTCTGCTTTACCTTCATCTCATCACTATATATAACAATAAGCTTGTCAGGCATTTCATCTTTAATAATTACGAGTGCAGGACCATCCGAAATTTCCTGTCGATAACCATCTTGCTCGTAGTTATTAATATCCTCTATAGTCAAGGCTCTTCGAAAATCGTTCGTTTTCTCTCGACCCGTTTCATCTTTTTTTTTCGAATGTTTAAATTTTACACCAATCGGGTCATACTGACTGATAAATGTAATCAACGTTTTCATCTTGTTGCTCCTCCATAATCGTAAAACAGGTTTTGCCCATTTCATAGAAATTATCTGTGTTCTTAATTAATTCTATTTCACCTTCAATAGTTGTTAAAACTTGCTGGGGTGCCTTTGTCAATTTTAGAGCCCCTCGTCCAGACATTTTCTCATGTCGTTGTTGAACTTCGCCATCCGCCTGCCTAAAAACTGTTTTGGTCCAAGCACCACTTCCACCACCTAGATAGAGGGGATAGGATTCATTGTTCTGAATTAAATGATTAGGAAATTTCTTTAGAAAGAAATCTTCGTAGCCTTCATAGGCTTCATCTTCTGTCACTCCAAAGTAAAATTTTTGTGCATATTCTCCAAGAGAAGCAACGAGCTCACCGGCTCTTCCACCTTCAAAACCTGAAGCGGTAATGATTTCAAATTCCATCTTAGTTCCAGGTCTCAGAGCTTCACGATAGATACTTAGTGAATGCGGCTTTGTATCTTTATCTGGACTAAAATCCCACTTTTGAACAAGAATTAAATCATCATTTGTCAAAGGCTGACTATCTGAGACACGAATTTCATTAAAAATATCATCAAAAGGTTTTATTTTTTCATGTCTCTGTCGTCTAGTTGGTCCCCAAGGAATCGCTTTCTTATTTTCAACGATTTTGCCTTTTTTATTTTCCTGCTTAAAATTCGTTGAGTGCCAATGCGTATTCATCAAAATAGTGCGAATAGCACCTTTAAGAGAGCTGCCCGGGATATAAGGGTTACCGTAACAATCTCTCATAAATTGATGAACACCATTGATTTCTCCTGGATCTGTCGTTTCCTGATTTCGTGTTGCATAGTCTCCTTTAGGCTTTTCAAGCCCTGTTGCTTTAAGTCTATATCCCCCAAAATCACGTTTCGTTATGCCATGCTCAGCTAGAAAATCACTTATTCGATTGGTTTTATTATCAGAGTCAATTAAGAACTTTTGAAATTTTTCATCGATACCTTGTTTGATAAATTCGTCATAAAGCAGAGTCATATCTGGAAAATAATATTCATCACCTTCAAGGATATACTCACGAGCGGTATGAAGCAGACCACTCCCGATATGCACTGGCCCTAAAGTCCACAGGGTCAACTTGAATTTCCTATATTCTGTCTTCATTTGGATTCCTCCAATATATAAAATAAGGGTTTAGCATAATGCCAGACTGGATGAGGAAACTCATTACTTGGTCTGACATCACAGATTTGACCATTATACGTTTTGGAAAAGGTTGAACCTGCCTTAAAAGTGTAAAGATTCTGCTTACGATAATTAGACTCTATTTTCTCACTAAATGCAAAGCCACTTCCCTTTTTCAGTAAGTAACGCCCCTCATTCATTGCTATTTCCAAATCACTATCCACTGGCAAAGAAGTTGTCAAAGTCATTACTTTGCCTGTATGGTTAACAGTTAATTTTTCCAAAAAATCCAGTGGCTGGGCAACAGTTTTATCCAAAATAAAACCACCGTAACCACTACTACGCTTCCCTCCGATGCCACTGAACTGAAGACTTCCCAACAAACGATCCAACAACTCAGATTGATTGGCTATGAAATACAGACTGCTTTTATCAAAGTGAACTGAAGCAACTTGATAAAGATTTCCATCTTGGAAGGGCTGGTTTTTTGTGTTAACTGATTTTGTAGCCAGAGATTCACCAACGATACTATTTCCAGATAGAAAGCAATCAAAATCCCCCAGCTTAATAAAAGCTAACTTTTTTGCTTTTTTGGCTTCTTCCCGCTGTTTGATAATATCTTCACTTCGGTTTACTTTATCTAATAATGGATAGCCGATAGGCTTGGGGAGATAGGGAACTTCATTATAGGGGAAAGCATCAGTCAGCACAAAATCCTCTTGTCGAGATAAGTCTTTAAATTCATCTAAGACTCCCACCTTAATGGCTTCAAGCACTAAGGCGGAGTAAATACGGGCTGCCGTGAAAGTCATGACCGAATCATCCAAATGACCTTCGCCAAAATGCGCAGACTTAAAATCTAATTTATAGAGTTGATAGGCCATAGCAGACCTCCTTACTTAATTTCTGAATCTGGGGTCTCTGCACTTCCTCCACCATCGGACTCATCCTTAGTATATGGTTTCAGGGCTTCTATAATCTTATCTTCATTAAATTTACCAAAGACAGTCTTAACCTCAAAGTCTTTAAAACACACTTTACCATAGCCACGACTGCCAGAACCTCCTAAGTAATCCCATTCTAACAATTCAAAACCAGCTTTGAGAATTTCCATATCCTTTTCGACCTCAGTGAGTTCTTTCTCCTGAATAGAATAGATAATCTCAAAAGCAAATTGACTTTCACGGATCGCTCTCTCAACTTGTCGAGGAGTTGCTTCAGCAGTAATACGATTGATCGTATTTTCAAACTTAACTTCTGTGTAAGTAGATACCCTTTTACCTAGCTCTTCTTTGTTGTTTAGAAAGGCATCTCGAAAAACTAAGCGACCAATTTTACATTTTTTTGCATTCCCGAAGAGACGGCTGATTTCCAAGCTATCTTCGCTTAATTCAGCAGTTGTATTGTTATTATAGTCTGTCCGATAAAGCAAGCTGCGCATTTTCCCCTTTAAAGTAGATCCAGGAATGAAGGGAAGATTCGTAAGGGGATCTTTGATAATAGGATTATTGGTAGCACCAATAGCTGCAAAGGCATTACTGGTTCCAATGTGAAGTCCGCTTTTCAGCTCAATAATTCCTGAAATTTTTACTTTTGAATAGGTCATTGATCTCTTCCTCCATTGAATTTAAAATATGCAATCAAAGCTTCCATATACCGACAGAAGCGCTGCAAACTAGGTATATCTTGAATTTCTGTCAACGCTTCTAATAAACCTGCTTTTTTAACAAAATCTTCTACAGCTGGTTCTCTTCCGGATTGGTAGACAAACTGAATTCTCAAATAGGAGATTTTTTCTCTTAATTCCTCAATATCATTTTTTGTTTTACTTTCGTCAAAAAGATTGCTAGTCAAGGCTGCTAAATTACGAATTTGTGTACTGGTTAATTTGAATTTCATCTTGCCGTTATTTGGTCCTTTTTTATCGGAATCTAAAGTTTTCAAGTTAAGAATGACCTTCTCAGCCTTATCAACATAACCATCCGTCAAGATAGGCGACTTAAGCTTGAAATATTTTTGTTCATTACTTTGATTACCATATCTATCTTGATTATGATTGTTTTGAAATTTCTTTCCACCGTTATTTCGGTTATTTTTATTTTTTTCGTACGGTGCCATCTTTTTATACCTTTCTAATCTCATATAGATAGTAGATGAGAGCGAACTCTGCTTCTCTCTGTGTTTTACTGCTGCTCTTGTACCAATTCCAAAAAGCATTTTTAAATTCTCTGAAATGTTCCTTCTCCTCTTTGCTGGCTTCATCTTCCATTCGTGCCAGTAGGTAGGCTAAGCGGGCAACATTCATCCTTCTATCATCAGAAGAACCGTGTGACTTATACATTTCTTTATCATTAAGTTGCAAAAGTTCAACCAAGCGATAGAGAAAATTGATCCCCCTATCCTTCTGACCAGAGAAATATTTCCGAATATCCTTCAATTTCCCTTTGTAAATCTCATTAATAAAGTCATCAAACTTGAAAGTGTACCGTTCATTGAAAAGAGAAATACTATCTTTACCATTGTCCTTGGCGTCCTCTTCAAGTTGTCCAGCATCCAAAGCCATCAGATGAATCGGAGTTTTGTCTGGATAAAGCCCAACACCTGCCGATAAGGTCAGCTTCCCATTTGTAAAAGCAATAAATTTCTGCCTAATATCCACCGCAAAATCTATAACATCCTGCCAGCTGCCAATCGCAAATACATCATCACCACCTGCATAGATAATCGTCAAATTCTTATCCTTTGCAAATTGGTTAATGTGAAACTTAAAGAAAAGACTCATCTGCTGGGAAAATACAGCAGAGCGAGCAAGAGTATTATAACTTCCACCTTCCTGCTTAGAAAATCCAGCCATAAAAGCTGCACCTAAATTGTCTACATCCAAACGCAAAACGGCCAGTCGCTTAATTCCCTTAGCTACTCCCTCATTTCCTTCGATTTCTTTTTGAGATAGACCTGCATAGTCTTCAATATTCGCTGCCTGACGGTCTCCTATAAAGACATGAATACCAGCCTTGTTCGTAGAAAATTTATTTTTCACATATAAACGACCTGAGGTGGAAATATTTGCTTCATCCACAGCCAGCAATACAGCTCCAGGGCCAATCGGCAGTCCTTCTTCTCCCTCTACAATTTGAAAATAATAATAGTCTTCCCTTTCAGGATTTTCAGTATCGTCAAAAGTATGAATTTTAGCAGCAAAACCTCTAAGCTCACGACAAATAGGACAAAGATTTTGTACATCCTCACCACCTATCCGCAGCATCTGAATATCGCCCACCGCATGGCAAATCTCACACTCTCGTTCAGACTGCTTACCGCCCTTATTGAGATCTCGCAGGGTAGTCGCATCGTAGCGAGAGATTTTCTTTTCAGAAATCATCCGACTAGTTTCTTGGTAAATCTCGCGATAGTGTTGTAGATAGCTGGCAACCGAGCCATAACGGTATTTCATAATCTGTTCTGCGGCAAATGGTGCCCAACCAAAAGCAACATAGAGACCCGTCCGAAAATGCTTCAGTAGGAAACTGTTAAAATCTATTTCAAACTGCTCCAAAACTTCCACTGTAGCTTTTGTATTGGGTAGAACGAAATAGGCATGGCCTCCACCGACATAAAGGGCATTGGCGCGTGATAGAGCCAACTTCTCCAAGAGACTATCCACAATATTCTCACTCATAAATTCCAGATAAAGACTGCGAGCCTTGAGTTGCTTAGCAGCCCCTTTGCTGGCGATATTATAGATAAAGTCCTGAATGCCAGACAAATCAAAACTAGCTAGTAAGAATGCTGATTCTCTATAAAATTTGGATTCATCATCTAGTAGAGTATATTGGTCTTGACTTTTCAGATAATCGAAAATCGAAGTAGCAAAAGCAACTGTTAATCTACTATGCTCTGCCAGAGAAAGATCTCCCAGATCCTTGTCTCCAGGAAGTAGAGGTACTTTCGAGAACAAAATCCGCCAAAGATTGAAAAAGGATGGCAAGCTTTCTTCCTCTAAGGGAAGTTCTTGCAGTTTTTCATTCAAAACATTCAGTAGTTCTTCATAGCAGTCCTGACTAATATCAACTGCTTCGTGGCTGGCAATATTGAGTTCACTATCATCTGTCAGAACTTCAAACTTCTGATAACGAGAACCCTTATCCTCTTTGAAAACATTAAAAATATCTGCTTGAGGGTAGAAAAGTTTATCTGACATAACCTTTCTATCATCTGGTAAACCACTTGCAATACGATCTGCTAAGCTAACGATCTTTCCTGCTCTGCTATCTTCATACAAATCCAGCTGAGGAAGTTGTTCCTTTAACCATGCTTTTCCTAAGTCTATATCATCAGACTGGCCAAATGAGCGACTGACAATACGGCCAAGATTGTGAAACAAGGCACAGTAAATCAAATCAATCTTTTCTTTCTTCAATTCTCATCCCTCCCATTCCTAGGCTACACTTTGTGCCGACTCCAGCATACTCACCGAATCTTAGGAGCATATGCGCATAAGCTTTGAGCGTGGATGCTCCCCTTATCTGTATCGTTACCCTGCCTTCAAAGGCGGGGTATTTTCGTCCATGAATTGGAAAATAATGACTTTTTAGATGATAGCTGGTGATTTGGCTATGGTCTGCTAAAAACTGTAGGGTCTCCTCTTCGATTTCCGCTCTTCCTTCCACCAGTCGACTGTATTTTTGCATCAAACTTTGAAAGATCAGGCGCGTGTCAGGAAATAGCACAAACTGCCCCTGACGCTTAAAAGTCGTTGGCGTATAAAAATGGACGCGTATCAGGTGGGAAACATCATCATCTTGATAAATATCCAGCAAGGTCTGCTGGGACAAGGAGTGGATTTCCACCTTTTTGACAAGGATTTCCTCAACGCAGCTCTCTAGCTTGATGGTTTCCAAGTTTAATAAGGGAGCTAACATTTGCTGTTCCGCCTCTTCTGAAAGTAAATTGACAACCCACACCGACTCATCACGCGTGGAGCTTAGGTTCATCGAATAGGGATTGGTCTCCTGCTCGTGGAGAAAGGTCGCAAAGTCTGGCGAAATCTGCGCCATCAAAAAGCCCTGAAGCTTACTGACCAATTCTTCATCTTTTAGTCTTGTCTTTGATAAATGTAACTCTACTTTCTTCACACGCTTTCCTCTCTATACTGCAAAAGCGCCCGAAAAAGGCAAAAGAATGTTTCACCGATTTCATGGCGCCCTTTAGAACGATTATTATTTGCTGAGCTTATTATATCAAGTTTTGAAAGCGTTGTCAATATTTTTTGAATCATTAAAAAAGCTTAAGCAGTCAAGATCCTTCTTTCTTGGTAAAGCAAGAAGCTGAAGGAAAGTAAAAAAGCCCCCCATCTACCCCGTCCCCTCGCGAGGATGTAGGGGGTTCTAACTAATCGATAGTCGAGGTATGGCTAGTGATCCTAAAGAGTTTCCGTCCCCTCTCGAGGTTTAGGGGGGGTCTAATTAGGTGTAATCATATTTTAGGGGGGGTGTAAAAAAATGGTTTCCGTCCCCTCGCGAGGATGTAGGGGGTTCTAACGAGCTGGTTTTTTCATAAATCTCCGCAAACGGCGTTTCCGTCCCCTCTCGAGGATTAGGGGGGCTCTAACTTGGCTATCGATCGCACTTTGACGACATGGATGTTGCGTTTCCGTACCCTCGCGAGGTTTAGAGGGAATCTAACAAACATCCAATCAAAACTGGCAATCGAAATTGCTAGGTTTCCGTACCCTCGCGAGGATTATGGGGGTTCTAAAGGATAATCTTGATAACAACTTGTGGTGCTGTGATTTGTTTCCGTCCCCTCTCGAGGATTTTGGGGGTTCTAACCGTTTATAAAAAGGATATTCTGCCGGAGGACTTTGTTTCCGTCCCCTCTCGAGGATTTTGGGGGTTCTAACGAACGGAGTTTGAGCTCCTAAGGAATAGCGGCAGAGTTTCCGTCCCCTCGCGAGGTTTAGGGGGGATCTAACTCTAATCTATACGAAGAGGGCGAAAGATCCCAGCTAAGTTTCCGTCCCCTCGCGAGGATTAGGGGGGTCTAACCCAATGGACCTCGCTCACGGGTTAGGCCCACGAATGTTTCCGTCCCCTCACGAGGTTTAGGGGGGCTAACCCAAAGGGCTTTTATGGTTTTACCGATAGTCAAGGGTTTCCGTCCCCTCGCGAGGTTTAGGGGGGCTAACCCCAGGTTCGTATTGCTGTTGGCGACACCCATTATGTTTCCGTCCCCTCGCGAGGTTTAGGGGGGCTAACCCCAAAATGTTACTCATGTGAAATTTGAAATATATGGGTTTCCGTCCCCTCGCGAGGTTTAGGGGGGCTAACCCCAAAATGTTACTCATGTGAAATTTGAAATATATGGGTTTCTGTCCCCTCGCGAGGTTTAGGGGGGCTAACACGGTAGACCCAAATTCCAAGGCTTCTTATGATCAGTTTCCGTACCCTCGCGAGGATTTTTTGGGGGGCTAACCTAGAAACAGAAAAAGGAGAATAATCATGACTTTGGGTTTCCGTACCCTCGCGAGGATTGTGGGGGTCTAACTGAACAAAAGAATCAAGAAGAAGAAAGCTAAAGTTTCCGTACCCTCGCGAGGATTAGGGGGGCCTAACTTGAAAAGGCCGTTGCTTTGAGAAAAGAGGCTGAATTTCCGTACCCTCTCGAGGATTAGGGGGGGTCTAACGTAAAATCAAGGCTTATGGAACTTGTGGGGTTATTTTGTTTCCGTCCCCTCTCGAGGATTAGGGGGGTTCTAACCGAAAAGTCTCAGGATCTTGTGGTTGCGGCTGGATAATTTCCGTCCCCTCTCGAGGATTGGGGGGGGTCTAACCATGATCCAAATTTTCAAAAATCAAATTAAACGAGTTTCCATCCCCTCGCGAGGATTTTTGGGGGGCTAACTGTAGACATGGCGCAAAAAATCCAAGAATTTAGTTTCCGTCCCCTCTCGAGGATTGGGGAGGTCTAACATACCACAAAGGAGACAGAGAGTGAACAAAGCTAAGTTTCCGTACCCTCGCGAGGATTGGGGGGGTTCTAACTGAAACTGAAACAGCGACTAAAACGGCTGAACTAAATGTTTCCGTCCCCTCGCGAGGATTGTGGGGGTTCTAACATTTGCAGGGTTACGAGATTCTCTCATTGAAGAGTTACGTTTCCGTCCCCTCTCGAGGATTATGGGGGTTCTAACCTAGGGCGATTAGAAATAGACGACGCAATCGCACTTGTTTCCGTCCCCTCTCGAGGATTATGGGGGTTCTAACGGCATATCTTGTATAAAGTCTCAGAAGACCCCCACCACATCTAGTGCCCCTTAGAAACTAGCTAAAACCTAACTCCATTATACCATGTCTAACCCAGAAATAACAGCTTAAAAGAACAAAATATCCTCTAGCAACTCCGCGCCATCATAAGGATTAAAAACAATCCTCTCTTCCTTGTGCCCCAGATAGATAATGATATTATCCCCTTCTTCTGCCTGATAAAAGGCCCTCAGCTCCCTCACCAGGCAGTCAAAGTCCAGCTTATCAAGGGCCAGCTCAAAGCAGGAGCGCTGAACCCTCACGCCATAGCCTTCCAAAAGCTTTGATAGCTTCAAGCGCCGCTTATGGCTCACGATATCATAAATGACCAGACAAAATTTCGTTTTCTTTCTGGCAAACTCTTTTTCATCATCATCAAGATTAAAGAAGACCATCTTTCCCTCCTCCCGTATAGCTCGACACATACTCAGCTGGATCCAAGGCTTCAAAGCTCCGGATCAAGGATTTGATTTGCTGATCAGCCGCGTATAGAAAAGTGTAGCGATTCTTATCCAGCTCGACATAGTGATGAATCTCCAAGATCCTCTCCCTCATAGCCCGAGAAAAGATCTCGATTCCTTCAGGCGTCAAAAAGATACCATCTTCCTTCTCAACGAAATGCTCTTCAAGAATTTCCTGACGATTGACCAGCCCCAGCACCGTATCATCCACGATCACCGGTCGCCATTCCTCCATCAAGTCACTCGCCAAGACAGCATGATGGTCATGTGGCTGATGCATCACTCCAAAGCCCAAGCTCAGACCATTCTTGCGAATCAAGCCCATAAAGCAAGAATAAAGAATAGAGTAGCCAAAGTTTAGCAGGGTATTAAACTTGTCCATAGCTGGCCTCCGACTCCGACCAGAAAAATGAAAACCATCAATGACCAGTAAGTTCAAGAGGTAAAAGTAGGATTTTGCCAGTCGCCCTTCGATTCCCATAATCTCTGCAATGCTTCTAGCTTGCTCGATATGTACCATCCCATCACTAAAGCGTTTGAAATCCTCCTGATCCAGCAGGTCATTTTCATTAAAAGCTTGTAGCAGATTGAGCTGATTGCCTATCTTAGCGGCAGCGATTTTCCGAGCGATGCCCAAGCAAAAATCCGCATCAAAAGAAGCCCGAGCCTGACTACGCTGCTTTTCAAAATCCTCCTTCCTAAAGGAATCAAAGGAAAATAGAAACTCTCCCTTGCTTGAAAAATAGAAAACGAAAATGTCTCTAGTGGCCAAGGCTTTCAGTAACTGAGTAGACAGTTGAGCATTGCCAAAGACCAAGATATTGTCAATCAGATTGAAGGAAATTTCCTTCAAAAGGATGTGCTCCTCATTTCGTACAAGCACACGCTGCTCCCTCACCGACAAGCTACAAGACGAATGTTGAATATATAAATCAGCCATAAAATCCTAAATATCTCTCACAAATAAACTTTCCCATTGAAAAACTCTTTTAGTCTCCCTGTCTCAACTGCGCAAACACTTCCCCTATCTTTCCTTCGATGACGAGGTCAGCTTGCTTGTCCTGAGGAATGTTGGTCTTGTTGATAACAACCAGATGCTTGCCAGCAAAGTACTGGATGAGACTGGCAGCGGGATAGACCACCAAGGAGGTACCTCCGATGATCAGCAGATCGGCTTGATGAATGGCCTGCGCCGCTTGCTGGAAAGTCTCCATATCTAAGGGCTCTTCATAGAGGGTCACATCAGGCTTGATCACGCCGCCACAATCAGGGCAGTAAGGCACCGTCCCAGGCAGAGCTAGAAATGCCTCCAAGTCGTAAAAACGCTGACAGTCTAGACAGAAATTCCTATCCGCACTGCCGTGCAACTTGAGGACATTTTTTGAGCCAGCCATTTCGTGCAGGCTGTCAATATTTTGCGTCACCACAGCCTTGAGCTTGCCGGTCTTCTCCAGATGAGCCAGATAGGCGTGAGCCGCATTGGGCTTGGCATCTGGATAGAGCAGGTATTTCTTGTAAAAGTCGAAAAACTCCTGCGGATAGCGCTCAAACATAGTATGCGAAACTAGCTGCTCTGCCGTAAAATGCCGACCCAGCTTGACACTGTAAATCCCATCCGAACTGCGAAAGTCAGGGATATTAGACTCGGTCGAGACACCCGCCCCACCGAAAAAGACGATATTCTGACTTTGGTCAATCATGCCTTGCAACTGCTGTATTTTATCCATTTTCCTCTCCTGTCAATAAAGCTCTAACCAAGCGGTTTGCCTCATCAAAATAGAAATCTTCACGATCGTAGACAATCCCTGTGAAGCGTGCCAAATCCACCAAAATCTCCATAAAATGCTGAGACGAAAAGCCAGTTGTTCGATACAATTCCGTCTCATCAAAAGGCTTAATCAAATGAGCCAGCGGATTTCGGACTGACTTTTCCAACTCGCGCAGCTGTCTGACCTCTTCTTTGACAGACTCTGGCAGATCTAAACACAGAATCAGCTCTGTCAGACTGGATGAGTTGACCGTGCTTTCTGCATGAAAATCTTGCAAGACTGCATAATCTGACTCCCGCATCCGTTCAAACTTCCAGCGATCATAGCTGGCCTCACGGGAATTATGAATAAAATGCTCAATATCAGGAATTTCTAGCTTAATCAAGCGCATGAAAATCCGATAAATCGCCGGACTGACCGCTCGAATGAAATCAATGATCTGCTCATTGCGCAGCTTGGCTTCCAAATCGTAGAGATAGTTGGCCAGCTGTTCGTCAGCCAAATCGGTATGACAAAAAAGCTGAAAACCACTTTGCATCTGCAAAGCAGTCTTCAACTCTTCATCCATGGCTGGCAGAATATTGAGCTCTCTGCGCTCTGCCAGAATATGCAACAATTTTGTCAAAAGGGATGAACCAGTTATCAACTGTTGCGCCAGTTTATAGGCATAAGCATAGTCATAACGGGAAATCGCAAAGAGAATTTCCTCTTTTAAATCTAGATTCATGCTTAATCAATCAAGGTTTCCAGACCAACCTTCATCATATCGGTGAAGGTATTTTGACGTTCCTCAGCCGTCGTATCCTCGTCTGGATTGACCAAACTATCAGAAATAGTCATGATGGCAAGCGCATCTACTTGGTGCTGAGCAGCCAGATAGTAAAGGGCTGCAGCTTCCATTTCGACCGCTTTCACACCCCATTTGCCCAGCTCGATATTTTTTTCAAAATAGTTGGAATAGAAGACGTCTGATGACAAAACATTTCCGACATGGGTCGTCATGCCTAGATCTTTAGCGATATGATAAGCCTTGTCCAGCAAGTCAAAGCTGGCAATCTGCGGAAAATCAT
>ERZ772874.1091-NODE-1091-length-14422-cov-6.320178_pt1 | contig 14422 bp, 6 predicted proteins | sample MGYA00580586_ERZ772874 | MGnify/ENA primary metagenome ERZ772874 (study PRJEB29015, sample SAMEA2737952) | human oral metagenome | biome: human oral; feature: human-associated habitat; material: dental | place: China | collected 2154 ... | reverse complement strand
AGATGGGTTTCGCGGCCCATTGAGGATTTGCCAGGCCGCAGGCGGGCGCATGATAAGCTGATGTCCTGCGAGCCCGAGGACCTCCTGCAGGCCTACTTCTCAGGCTTCCGCAACGACTTCACCATGGGCTACCCCGATGTCGCTGGCTTCCGCCTCGGTACCTGCCGCCCCGTACGCTTCATCAATCCCAATACGCGCGTGCTGACGGATCTAGTGATGCACCCGCTGATCCTGCGCGACCTCACGCTCAGCGACGGGCGCTATATGGCGCTCGACCAGGCTGCCGCCACGGAGCTCGCCGAGCAGCTGGTACGCACCACGGCGCGCTATAACGGCTCCCTCACCCTCCTCTGGCACAACGATCTCCTCTCCCAGCGCACGCACCCCTGGCACTCGGTACTCTAACGCGCCATCCTGCGCCTGGTGGCCGAGCTCCATCGTGCCCAGCAGGCTCCCGAGCTTGCCCCCATTGACTACTGACCCATCCATGCCCGCCAGTCCCTTCACTAGACTTGACCTAGCCCAGGCCCCCCATCACCCCTGCCCCCTCATCGCAGGGCCCTGCAGCGCCGAGACCGAGGCACAGACCCTCGAGACCGCTCGAGCACTCGCGGCCCAAGGCCTGCACTACTACCGCGCCAGCCTCTGGAAGCCCCGCACACGCCCAGGCTCCTTCGAGGGCGTCGGTCGGCTAGGACTCCCCTGGCTAAGGCGTGTCGAGACGGAGCTGGGGATGCAGGCACTGACGGAGGTCGCCACGGCCGAGCATGTCGAGGAGGCCTACGCCGCAGGGCTACGCGCCTTCTGGATCGGCGCCAGAACGACGGCGAGCCCCTTCGCCATCGCCGAGCTGGCGGAGGCACTGAGCGGTCGGGACGTCCTGCTGCTGGTCAAGAATCCTCCGCAGCCCGACCTCGAGCTCTGGGAAGGCGCCCTGATGCGCCTGCAGGCCGCGGGCATCACGCGCCTCGGGGCGATCCACCGAGGCTTCAGCACCTACGCCCGCGGCAGCTACCGCAACGCTCCGCTCTGGCAGCTCCCCATCGAGCTACAGCGCCGCCACCCCGAGCTAACCATCCTCGTAGACCCCAGCCACATCGCTGGCGACCGCCAGCTGGTACCGCTGGTGGCGCGTATGGGGCTGGAGATGAACTTCTCTGGCCTCATCATCGAGACGCACTGCACGCCCGAGGGCGCCTGGAGCGACGCCGCCCAGCAGCTGAGCCCCCTCCAGCTGCAGCAGCTCCTCCAGCAGCTTGACCTCTACTCGACGAGCCCCAGCTCCACCCCCTCCCTCGACCTCGATCCACTACGTGCCGAGATCGACCGCCTCGACGAGCAAATCCTCTCCCTCCTCTCCGAGCGCATGCAGGTAGCCGAGCGCATCGGCGCCCTCAAGCGTGCCGCACACCTGCCCATCGTCCAGCCCGAGCGCCACACCCGCTGCGCCTATTACCCCCGCCCCGGCCCGCACAGAACCAACCAGCCCAGCACCAGCCGCCTCAGGGCCAGCCCAGGGTGAGCCTACCGCATCGGCTGCAGCGCCCCCACCCGCCCCGTCGCACCCCACCTGTGATGCCCGCACCCTTGATGGCCGCCGCAAAATCCACGACGGGCACCTTGACATTCAGGGGCAGCTGCGCGACAAGCAGCTTCACGTGGGCCTGAAAGACGATAGCGGGCTGATCGACCCGGACTCGACCGTGCGCCCCCTTGATTCGGTGGTGCTCACCGTGAGCGATCGGGCACGCCGCACCCGTAATGAGCACATGAGCAGCCCCGCCCTGAACTTCATCGGCCCGGTAGGCACCGCCTTCTACGGGCTGCCCCAGACCCAGATCAAGGGGCTGCCCTGGCCGGGGTACAGCACTGAGAATATTGACTACTCCCAGCTGTCGGGCGGGGTGAAACTGCACGTGGTGCCGCGCACCATGCCGCGCGGCGCCCGGTTTGGGGTGTTCACAGAGTCACTGACCGGAGCGGATGTGCTTCTTGACTCCACCACCGGCAAAGACACGATTGATATTGCGTACGCCACTCACGCGCACGCGAACTGGGTGTTTACCGAACCCGGCCGGTACGGGTTTGACGTGTACTACACCGCCACCCTCAAAGACGGTACGGAGGTAAAGAGCGAGGTGCAGCGCATGCAGGTTGCGGTGGGGGATGAGGCCGCGAACGGCTGCTCAACCAGCGACTCCACCGGATCTGCAGCCCCCGGCGCGTCTGAGGGCGGCACCGCTGCACCCTCCGGTTCTGACCGCACCACCCCCGGTACCGGCACCACCGACGACACCACATCTGCGCCCTCCTCCGCTGATGAACCTGAGGCCACAGCACCCTCGTCCGGGGCAGGTGACTCATCACCCGGTGCCGCACCTGCACCCGCGAATAATGGCTACGGTGCCGGTGCTCATGGCTATACTGGGGCCGGCACCGGTTCGGATGGCAGCTCATCAGACGGTTACGGTGCCTCAGCTGATGGTGGTGCTGGCGCGGCCGGATCGTACGTCGGCGGCTCTGGCGGATCTGGGGCGGGTTCCGGCAACGCGGCGGCATCCGGCGGGTCTTCCGGTGCGGGCTCCTCGGCTGGGGTACTGGCACACACAGGGTTCGCGGCCGCTGGTGTGGCTGCTGCGGGTGCGGCTGCCTTAGCAGGCGGCATTATCTTAGTTGTCATTCGCCGCCGCAGCAGCTCACGCTGATTCTTGGCAGCAGCATACTCGCCCCACGAGTGAATAGCGTTCCTCTAGGGGTATATGGCGTCCCGGCCTGTAGAACAATACTGACAGGCCGGGACGCCATATTTCTGAGCAATATCTGGCTATTTACGTATGAACCTGAATGTATTAGAGTCCGGTGAACGATAAATGTGGGTTATTGTATGGAACCCTCACGCAGGTGCGTGCTAAAAAATATCCGAAAACACTCTTTAAATTTCACGAAATACATACATAGTGCGGGTGCCTGCCCAATAATTGTTTACAGATTTTCGTTTATAGGGTCACACAATAATAGGTCAGCATAGTGTGGTGAGTCTCCTCATAACTGCAGCCATACTTTCCTGGCATCCTAGGTACACTTAAAGACGGCAGTTACACGGTAATCACAAAAACACCGGCAGTACGGGGTGAGGAGGCACAATGCAGGCAGCGTATCAGGGCGCGCCGCTGGGTTCGTCCTACCGGCTGGTGGAGCCCGTGGGGGAGGGTGCGGTCGGTACCGTGTGGACGGCCACCCGTTCCGATACGTCTGCGTTATTTGCTGCGAAGCTGCTTAAACCTGAGTACGCGGACAGCCCCGAATTCCTAGAGCGTTTTGTCCGGGAACGCACCGTGCTCATGCAGCTTCAGCATTCGAGTATCGTGCCGGTAGTGGACATGATCGTTGAGGGCGGTAACCTGGCGATTATTATGGAGTACCAGCACGGCGGTACTCTGCGCGATATGCTCCGCACCCTGGGCACGATTGCCCCCGGCACGGCTTTGGCAATGATGGAGCGTGTGCTGCTGGCCCTTGAACAGGCGCACCGTAAAAAGGTGCTGCACCTGGACATTAAACCTGATAACGTGCTGCTTTCCGGTAACCCCACCGAGACGTTTCCTGAGCAGGTGCGGGTAGCTGACTTCGGTATCGCCGAGCTCACCGGTGACGGCCCCGCATCCAGTACCACCGGGCGCGGCAGCTACGGCACGCCCATGTACATGTCGCCTGAGCGTAAACACTATGGCACCGCCACAGAATCCGCTGACGTGTACTCGGTGGGGGTGATGCTCCATGAGCTTCTGATTGCCTACCCGCCCACACCAAACAGCGGCAACCCCACCGGTGTGCACGAGAGCATCCCAAACGACCTGCGTACTGCCCTTGAGGCGATGCTCGCCACCTCCCCAGATGCGCGCCCCACCGCCGCACAGGCTGCCGCGTCGCTGCGCGCCCTAGCAGCCCGGTACGCCCCGGCCCCGCCAATGCTGCCGGTGAATCCTCCCAGCAGCCCCCAGCACACCCCGCCGGGCACCGGCCCGGGGGAGCGGATGGCGACGGTTGTGCGTGGGGCTTCAGCTGCCTCCCAAGACACCGTGATGGGCACCCAGATGCCGGTTGAGCCTCTGCCTCACTTGGGGGAGGCATCATCCCAGACGGTGCTGCGTCCGGTGCGTGTGAGCCCCGAACCTGAGCAGCAGGCACAGGAGGAAGAAGAGGAAGAGCCAACGGGCGGCTTTACGCGGCAGCTGCGCCGCCCGATCGTGTGGGGGTCAATCCTGAGCGTGCTGCTGATTGTAGTTGTGATCGGCGTGGTGATTTGGAACCCTGTGGCCCCGAAGAAGACCGAAACCACCCACGAGAAGTGGTCTGCGCAGGGCAACGATTCTAAACCGTTGCCCTCGGGGCTGGGCACACAGGTTTCAGCGGAATACGATTCATCCTCGCAGAGTGCTTCTCTTACGTTTAAGTTCTCGTCGCAGAAGTCCGCGCTGAAAGGCGATATTCTGCAGGTTATCCCCGGCACTGCCGAGGGCGGCACCTGCCCCGAGACGACGTGGAGCCCCTCTAAAGGCCAGAAAGCGCAGAAGAACCACGCCACAATCACCGGTATTGATAAGAAATGTTCGTGGTCTTTGCCGGAGGTGGAGATCCCCGCAAACTCGACGGTGTCGATGACTGCCACAGTGAAGGTCTCAATTTCGGATCAGAAGGACTTGCAGAAGTGGGTTTCTGAGATTGAGCGTAAAACCCAGGAGGCCATTACCGACCGCGAGGTGCAGTCCACCTCGTACCCGCTGCAGCGGTTGCAAGCGATTGCGGTGAAGGTGCCGGATAAGGTGGTTAATCAGAGTGCCCTGCCGATTACGGTGGTGCCGGTGTGGCCCAGCGGGCAGGACGATGTGCACCCCATCCTGCGTTCGCCAGCAACGGGGGACCCGTCACAGGTGGTGCAGGCGGTGGCCCCGGATCAGTCGGCGGTGCGTTTCACGGATAGCTGTGCGGGGCATATTTCGGTCTCCGCGGATGGTAAGACTGTGACAACCCTATCGATTGCTCCGCAGTGTACTATCACCGCGACGGTGGGTAATTATACGGATATTCGGAGTAACCAGTTCAGCATCACTGCCCGTTAGCGCCCCGGTCAGGTACGCCCCAAGCCCCGAATATGGCGCGCCCCTAAGATCGGGCAGTACCGGCAGCCCTCATTATTGGGGCATAGGAAACCCCCAGTCGTCGCGGTATGTGTACCGCGGCGACTGGGGGTTGAAGTGATCTTCCCTCTCATCCGCAGGGCTGCGGTATGGCAGGGTGGCGACCTCACAGCATATTTTATAACTATGCGTTATTGTGTATGGCTAGCCTGCGAACCAGGTGATAGAAGCATCAGCTGCAGAACCCGCCGTTTGCGGACGCAGCCCCAGTGACTGTTCGGAGGCGTGCAGAAGCGCGGGCTGGGCGGTTACCGCATTGGGCCGCGTAAAGTCTAGCGCCGGACCCGCAAGCCCCTCGCCGGAGCGCATCTTCACCGTTGCAAGAGTCTTAAGCACCGACTCGTTATTCATATCAAGGTTCAGTGCTGAGGCGTAGGCAAGGGCCACCACAGCATCATGGGAGCGGGAATCCGCATAAGCAGCCACGCTACTGAATTCCTGGTCGCCGCTGAGGGTCTGCACATTGGAGTCTGCGCTCATAATCCCCACCGCTTTCAAAAAGGCAGACATGCTCCGCCCTTCATCTGTGGACTGCAGCGCCACCGAGTCGGAAGTATCCACTCCGCTAGTGGCCAGCGACGAGGAGATGGCCCCACCCTGTTTCACCAGTTCTGTGCTAAAGACCGGGCTTATCGCCTGGGGCGAGAGCAGTATGGTGGTTTTGACGGCGGCCTCTTGAAGCGCCTTCACAAGGCTAGCCTGCATAGCGGCGGGCGCGGCAACTGTCACCGTCGTCCCGGGGCCAAGCTCCGCAGTTTTTTCTGCTACAGAACGGGCCAGCGCAGCCGGGTCGTCCCCAGGCTTATATGTGAGAGTGTGGGCTGCCAGAATACCGGTGCTGTACCCTTGGGCCTCAACCGCTACAACCTTATTCGGGTCTTCCACCCCGGACTGCAGGGCCACGAGTGACGCCTCAGCGTTGGGTGCAAACGACCACACCCCATCGCCGGTTCCAACGTTGTCGTACACCTCAATCATGGGGATATGGTACTCTTTTGCCGCTGTCACAGCGCCTTGCACGTGGCTTCCGGAAGAGGCCATGACGATGCCCTCAACCCCTTCGGCCTTCATCTGCTCCACGGCTTGCCGGGCGCCCGTCTCAGTGCCCCTATCGTTGAGGGTTACCAGCTCTACAGGCGCATTACCCATGTGCAGACGGTACGCGGCCACCGCCGCACCCTGAGCGGGCTGCAGCCACTCCGAGCCTTCAGTCTCCTCACCATAGGTGACAATCACCCCGAGCTTAATAGACTTACCAAGCGTGGGAAGTTTAATATCTAACGGCACACTGGGAGCGGCGGCCGCACCGGGTTTTGGGGACTCGTTTTTAAAGGTCGGCAAGGGGCTGCGGCCCGAGGTGAGCCACATGCTGGTGGCCACAACCAGCGCCAGCACCCCCGCAATAACAGCCCCGACGGTCAACACGATTTTCACGCGTGACCGCCGAGGCGTCTGCTGCCCTTCGGGGTTAGCCATTCTGTGCTTCTCCCACGCGGAAGGTGTACAGCACCCGAACTTCGGCGTTACCAGCATCCGAAAGGTGGAACGGTTTCATCTTCTCCAGGGACTTGAGCGACTCCTTGAACTGCGCCTGACGCAGCTGAATGTTAGCAATATCTTCAGAACGGATGCTCGTGTACCCCTGCGCGTTCTGGGAGGCTAAAGCCAGCTGATAGTCGGCCGAGCCCGCCTTCGCAGAATTCGATTTGAGCGAGCCAAGCAGGCCAGCGCCTTCAACTTTACTGTCGCCAAGGTCGAGCATGATCTTATTCAAATCGCTGTACAGCAGAGCGGAGGAGCCTTCCAAGTCTCGGGTCGCTGCAGAGGTGCGCTGATCGAGCAGCCCCAGCGACTGCTGGGTGGCCCCGTCGAGGGCGGCCCGCACATTATTGGTACGCTCCGACAGGTCTTTACGCTGGTTCTCAACCGAATTGCCGGCACCAACCACAATATTGTCGGAGGTCTCTACCAGCTGGTTAATGGAGCGTGAGAACGCATCCTCAACAGCACGGTTGCCGCTCTGCCCACGGTCCGAGATCACACGGATCTGCTTGCCAATGAGGTCGTTCACCTGCTGCGCGGTCTTATCAGAGGAGTCTTTGAAGGCTGCCTTCACGGTCTCCGAGATTTTATTGTGCTGCTCCGCCAGATCTTTGAGGTTCTGCCCCAAATCGTCGCTCTTGCGGGTGAGAGCATCCACCTTCTGCTTGAGGGCGCTGATGTTCTTCTCCTGCTCACCGTTACGGTCACGGTTGGTGTCGCCGAGCTTGTTCGCTTCATCCTCTAGGGCTTTGAGCTGCCCGTCAAGATCATTCACCCGAGCGTTAACCCGCTTAGCGTCTGCGGCCAGGCCCTTTTCCGCGTTCGGGTCGGTTTCAGCAGAGACGCTCCTCCACCGGCCCTGCTGCTCAACGATACGCTGGTCCATAGGCTTACCGTGGTGCGGTTTCACCTCGTTAGCGTTCTCCACTACCGCTGCGGGGGTGGTAGCCTCACCGGATGCCCCCTCCGAGGGGCTCGCGCTGGCACTTGTACTTGCGGATGCTGAAGGCTCAGCACTTGTGCTCGGTGCCGCTGAAGGCTCAGCCGAAGGCTGATCGTTGGGGGTATTGGGGTTGTTAGGTTCGGGCGCAGGTTGCGGCTGCTGCCCACCACCTGCACCGCAGGGGGTAGCCGTGAGGTAGGAACGTAACCGCGCCACCTCATCGGGGCTCAAATGCCCGCCGCGTTCGGTAGAGAGCTCACACAACTGATCTGCGAGCTTCTGATTCTGCTCCTGGGCAGACCCTTCACCGGTGAGCTCTGCCTGAGCCTCCTGAGAAGTCTTATAGATGCGCCCGATACCTTCCTGCAGGCTGTTAGAGGACTCCTTGAGCGAGTTCACGTTGCCACGGATATTCTTAATGGTTTCTTGAACTTTCGCGGTGTCTGCGCTACCTGAATTTTGCGAGTTCAGATAGTCAGAAAGCTGCTGAATAGACGCCTGCAGGTCGCTGTAGTTCTTATTGGCACCTTTAAGATAATCCGGTCGCATATCGTTAAGCAGCGAGTCGCTGGCCACGGTCAGACCAATCAGATTGGCCTGCACAGAGGCTGAGGTGCCGTACAGGGCGCAGGTCACCGAATCCCCACCGTGATCACGGCACTGTTCGGGGCCGGGGTCTTTCGGACCGATAATCTGCGAAAGGGTCCCCGACAGTTCCCGCTGGCATCCTGCGTTGGCTTGGGCGTAACTGCCAAGCACATCCGCAAGCTGCACCAGATTGGAATAGACAGAGCTGCCGCCATGGGGGGTGGACCGATCCACCGTGCAGGAGTTGCCGCTGGCATTAACCTTCACGGAAGGGTGCGCGGAGGTGTCCCCCAGTGCCGAGTCGAGGGAGCCCACGGTGCGCTCCAGCTGGGTTATCAGCTGAGAGTTATTGGTCTGAGCGGTTTTGGAAAGATCAGTTTTCAGATCACGGATCTGGTTGCTGAGCTCCTCCATGCGTTTAGTGAGCTTCTCGTTGCTGCCTTTAAGGTTTTCGGCGGTGCCATTACCCAAAGAACCAGCAGTGGAATCCAGGTTTTTGCGCAGCTCATTAATCTGGTCACTAGCCGAGAGCAGGGTGCCGTTCACATCCGAAACAACCTTCATGGTGCGCTGCAGCAACGCCATCTGGTTCTGGTCGTTCTTATTGAACCCGTTAGTGAGCACGTTTTCACTGGACAAAGAGTCAGCAAACCCCGGCTGCACCGCGATATCGAAGTTAGGAACCTTAAAGTCCTTCGCATCCATCTTTAACACCAAGGACGCGTTCGCCTCAGTGGTGGGCGGAGTGATGATAGTACCCCACTGCACCACCGCCTTGCCGTCCGAGTTGGAACTAATCACACCGTTAGTGGCGTTAGGGTCCTTAGCGTCAAGGCTGCTGCTTGCAACCACCTGATTAGGGGTTGAATTTTCCAGCACCGTGGAAGCGGCAACAGTCAGCGGCACACCCACAAGAGCTTTTTTCTTATGGCTGCTCCCGCCAGCATCGTAGGTAATTTCCTGCGGTTTAACACTCAGGTTTTCAACCGAAATTTTAATGGTTAGCGGCCCGGAATACCCCTTAAGCTCATTCAAGTCCGTGCCGTTGCCTTTATTGCTCTGGTACTGCACCGACACACGCACGGGCACATCGTTCACCACATCGCTCACCTTATACTTCACGTCTTTAGTGGAGCTCTGATGGGTGTGCTCATTCACATAAATATTGGTGCTATTGATTGCTTTAACCGACCCGGTGTGGTCAACATTAACGTTCACATTCTGCAGGATATTTGTGGGGTCACTTACCTGCTGTTCGCTTCTGCGGGTCTCTGTGGGGCTATCATCAGCCGAAGGGGAGTCGGAGGAACACCCTGCGAGCAGCAGCATTAACGCTACCCCCGCCGCCAGAGGTGCCTTGAGCAATCTAGATGCGCGGCGTTTCTGCGACGTTTGGCCGACTGTATCGCGGCTGTTAGGCGCTTGGCGGGCTGTCATAGTTACACTCCTGAGATAGGAAGGGCACGCGTATGCGCGGACCCAGTTAGTTTCGGTGATGTTCAACGTAATTCTTTTATTTTACGACTAATCACCCTCCACTTTAAGTAACCTGGAGTGTGAGAAACGGAATGAGGTTGGATAATAAGGTAGTGAGATGAGCTGCCCCAGCCACTCTACGGGTGGTATTAAACACGCCAAACAAGTCACCGGAGAGGAAGTTACAGGGTGAAAATTCTAGTTGACCTACACGGGTTCACGCGTACCTTCGAGCTGGACCACTGGCAGGAGAATACTACACTGAGCGACCTTATTCTTGCCGCCGGTGGGCCCTATATCGCCCCCGACGACCCCCTGTACCTAGACTCTCAGCCGCTACAGGGCGCCTCGCAGCTGGGGTCGGTGGCACTGCTGGAGGGGAGCGTCATCAGTCAGCGCCCTCTACCGATGGCCCGCCCCATACGCGGCTGGAACATCACTCTCGCCGGTGGTACCAGAGCCGGAGCCATCGTGCCCCTGTCGAAAGGTAGGCCCCTCATCGTGGGCCGCTCACCACAAGCCGACATTGTGCTGCCCACCGAAAGCGCCTCATGGGAACACTGCCGTATTGAACGCACCGAAGAAGGCGTGAAAATTACTGACGCCGGCTCCACCAATGGAACCTTCGTCAACGGTATAAAAGTACCCGAAGAAGGCACAGAAACCGACGAATTCGCGGTTATCTACACTGGTGGTGCTGTGCTTTTGCTACGGCCCCAACTGGCTGAGACCCCCGCCCCCAAACCCGGGATGCTCCCAAACCTCACACCCGCATACACCGCACCCTATAACCGTCCGCCACGGGTTGCGCTCATGCCAGCACCAGATACCGTCAAAATACCCAAACGGAAAAACGTCTCAAAACCATCCCGTTTTAGTATTGCAACGGTTCTAGCCCCCCTCATCTTCGCAGGCGCCATGGTCGCAATGATGCGTGAAATCCGTTACGCCCTCTTCGCAATACTGAGCCCGATAGCTGCCCTCGGCATGTGGCTCGAACAAAAATGGCGCTTCAAAAAGGAAACCCGCGAAGAAGAAGAACGCTTCAAACAGGAACTCGACAAAACCAAAGAAAAATTCAAAAATATCTACAACCACGAGCGTATGCGTCTTCAGGAGCTCGCCCCAGACCCTGTCAGCGTCATGCGCCGCATTGAACTACCCAGCGTGGAACTATGGCAGCGCCGCTTCAAAGCCGCTGACTTCATGGCGCTTCACGTGGGGTACGGCAACTATTCATGGGTTCCTACAAATGACCTAACAAGTAGCCAAGAACCCGAAAAAGAAATCCAAGAACTCCTAGACTCCTCCATGCTCATGGGGGCACCAATGATCGCCGACCTCACCGACTCAGGGGTAATCGGTATCGTAGGCAACCGTGAAGGCGCGCTCGCGCTGGCCCGTAGTCTCCTCATGCAGTCCGTCACCCACTGCGGGCCCGCAGACCTTACCCTCGGTGTTTTCTTCGACCAGGGCAAAGAGGAAGAATGGGCGTGGACCTCATGGCTGCCGCACACCCGACAAAGCGGATCCGCTGTTGGGGGGCGCTGGATCTCACACAACTACGAACAATCCACCGCCATGCTCAAAAACCTGCAACAGAGCATTGATGGGCTGCTCTCCCCCGGTTTAATGCTCGTTATAGACTCCGAAGTACTCACCGAAGGTCACGACGCCCCCGCACGTAAACTCCTCTCCCACGGGCGAGGCAGCGACCCTAACCGGGCATCCAGCCGTGAGAAAAACCTCCACAAGGTGTATGGTATCGTGATCGCCACCTCTGAAGAGCAGCTGCCAGCTTCCTGCACCGTAGTGGTTGACGTAGGGGAGGACGCCGCTGCAACATTCTTCGAGCCCGAAAAACGCCGCACCGTTGAGGACGTCATCATTGGCGGCATCGATCTAGAGTACGCCGTTCAGCGCGCCCATCTGCTCGCAGAGTTCGAAGACCCCGAACTCGTCATCCCAGGCGCGGGTCTACCCTCACTGGTGCGCCTGCCAGAAATCACAGGAGTGGGCACCCCACCCACCGCCCAGAAGATTATTAGTACCTGGCAGAAATCCAAAGGATACAGCACCGAAATCGGCGTCGGCGACCAAGGCGTGTACACCCTCGACCTCGTCAAAGACGGCCCGCACGGCCTCGTTGGCGGTACCACGGGTTCGGGTAAGAGCGAATTCCTGCGCTCCCTCGTGGCGGGCCTAGCAACCCATAACGACCCCACCCGCCTGAACTTCATCCTCATCGACTTCAAAGGCGGTGCGGCCTTCAAAGCCTGTGAACGGCTGCCACATACCATTGGCACCATCAGCAACCTTGATGAGCAGCTGGCAAACCGCGCCCTCATCAGCCTCGAAGCTGAAATGGAGAGGCGGCAGCGGCTCTTCGCCGCCGCTGGTGAAGGGGTAGACAATATCACCGAATACCTGGCCACCAACCCGCCAGAACCCATGCCGCGCCTACTCCTAGTCATCGACGAGTTCGCCATGCTCGCCAAAGACTTCCCCGATGTGCTCAGCTCACTTGTGAGTGTTGGCGCTGTGGGCCGAACCCTTGGCGTGCACATGATCCTGGCAACCCAGCGGCCCGCCGGCGTGGTGAACAACGATATTCTGGCAAACACCAACCTGCGTGTAGCGCTGCGTGTGCAGTCCAAAGAAGACTCCTCGAACGTGATCGAAGTTGCTGACGCGGCCTCCATTGAGCGCTCACAGATGGGCCGCGCCTACATCAAACTGGGGCAAACCGATATTACCCCCATCCAGACCGCACTGGTAACCGGGTTCAGCGGTGTTATTGAGCACGAACCTATTGAGCTGCGTTCCACCAGTATTTTCGGGGTTCCTGAAGCGCCGCGTGCCCTCCCCAAACCCAAAAATAGTGACGCCAACGACCTGGACAACCTCATTGACGCCATTATCGCGGCAAATCAGGAGCAGCGCTACGCCCCGCCGCGTAAAGTCTGGCCTGAGGCGTTGGGCAATAACCTGCCCCTCAACAATTTTGGTGCACTCCAGCCCGATACTGCACAGACCGCGCCGCAAGTAGACTCAGACGCGCCGCCGGTCGGAACCCTAAACGGTAGTACCGTGCTCTTCGGGCTTGCAGACATCCCTGAAGGTCAGTGTCAGGTACCTGTCGGATGGGACTTCAAAGTCAGCAATATGTTCCTCATCGGTACCCCCGGCAGCGGCACCAGTACAGCATTAGCATCTATGGCGTTCACCCTGTGTCTGAACACCGACCCGGAACAGTTCGACATGCTGATCCTCGACCTAGGCGCCGGAACACTCGCACCCCTGCAGAACCTACCGCACGTGAGCGCCTATGTGGGGCCCGGTGAAGGAGCCAAAGAACGGCAGACCAGGTTCTTACGACACCTCATTAACGAGTTAGAACGCCGCCGCTCCAACCCCGCCGGAAACCGCGACCTGATCATCCTCATCGACGGTTACGGAACCCTCCGCGATGAATTTATGGAATACTCCGGTACCGACTACCTAGGCGCCTTCCACCGCGTCTACTCGGAAGGGCCCGCACTGGGCATGCACTTCATCATGGCCACAACCCGTCTCAAAGGCATCCCCTCCGCCGTGAATGATGTTACCCAGCAACGCTGGCTCTTCCACCTATCAGATCCCTACGACTACTCCGCCTACAAAATCAAGGGACCTGACATCCCCGCGCAGGTACCTGGACGATGCGTCGACGGCAGCACCATCCGGCAGATCCAGGTCGCAATCCCACAGATGAGTTTCGCCGACGCCGTGCAGAACGTCATACACCGCTGGGGAACCGTCGACAAACCCGATGTTATCGGTCAGCTACCGTCCCTTGTGCCGCTCTCAAAGATGGGAGTGGAGCCCTCTATCGGCGGCGAGAACTGGATTATCCCGGTCGGTATAGCAGAGCACAACCTTAAACCGGTGGCGATAGAGCTGTATGAGGGTGAAAGCGCCCTCATTGGCGGATCACCGCGCTCCGGAAAAACGACCCTGCTCCAGGCTATTGCCGACTCTGTCATACAGCAGCGCGAACGCGGCGAAAACAACGCCCAAGTGTGGGTTATGTGTACTAGGCGCTCGCCGCTGGCCCACCGTGATTTTGACCGTAAGGCAGTGACCCCGCAAGAGATCACAGCTTTAGCGGCCGAGCTGGAGATTACCGAGGAACCGGTTCTTCTGCTCATTGATGACGCTGAACGCATTGATGACGCGGGCGAAGGCATTACGAATATTCTGAAGGCGGAGTCCCCCTGGATTCGTGTTATTGCTACCGGTAAGCCGGGTGAGCTACGCACCATGTATTCGCACTGGACGAAGATGGTGCGTAAGTCGCGTACTGGTGTACTTCTGCAACCGCATGTTGACTATGATGGGGACATGTTCTCAATGAACCTGCCACGCCGCGCACCTGTGGCTCTCACTTCAGGGCGCGGATACGCGGTGTTGGGCGGTATTCCGGTGTTAATGCAGGCGATGAGCCCCGATGGCCTTGAAATTAAGCCAAAGATGGCCTCATAGCGTGGAGCGTCTTCTAGAAAATATCCCTCACGATACTCGTTACCGTGAGGGATATTTCTGCAGTAACCAGCGTGTACCTAGTTGAGTTTTGGCTCCATGTTTCCGGTGGCCATGCCGGTGATGCGGGGGTTTGCGGTGAGGAAGTCGATGA
>ERZ772874.1088-NODE-1088-length-14464-cov-8.154140_pt1 | contig 14464 bp, 13 predicted proteins | sample MGYA00580586_ERZ772874 | MGnify/ENA primary metagenome ERZ772874 (study PRJEB29015, sample SAMEA2737952) | human oral metagenome | biome: human oral; feature: human-associated habitat; material: dental | place: China | collected 2154 ... | reverse complement strand
TCGGCATCATCGAACGCCAGGCCATCCGACGCGGTACCTTCGTCTCAGTCCGCGAGTTGATCGGCAAGATCCGCGAATTCATCAACAGCTGGAACAACCGGAAACACCCGTTCATCTGGACCAAAACCCCAGACGAAATCCTCGCCAAAATCAACCGCAAACGTAAACTCACCTCAACGCCACGCCACTAGGGCCCCGCCGCCTACGGGTACATCGGATTTCTGGACGCGCTGGGTGCCGCCGTCGCCACTGCGCTCCACGCTGCATCCCGGCAGGCCCACGACGGCGAGGGTGGCGCCTGCGCCGAGGCCCAGTGAGGTGTGGATCAGCGTGCGGCGTGTACACGCGTGCGGTGACGCCTCCCCATCTCGATACATACCCACTCCTAAATGAGACATTATGTATCAAGTACGATATCGTGCAACGATTCGGAGTGCAACGCGGGGCGTTTCAGAAGGAGGGCGGGAGCCTGTGAGCAGGGCGCAGAACAACCCCTGGAGGAGGGATGGGCGGTTCCTGCCCAGCGATTCCTCGGTACTGGGGGTGAGGGAACGGCTTCTCGCTGCTGGAGTCGAGATCGTCTCCGAGGTTGGTTTGGACACGGGACTTGGGAGGCTCAACTTCGAGGAAGCCATCAAACGGGCGCACGTGGCGCGAGCCACCGCCTATCGCCAATGGTCGACCAAGGAGGCTTTCGGGAATGCCGTCCTCGTGGAGCTAGCCAAGGGGCTGCACCTCGCCTCCGATTTCGCAGCCGAGGTTCCGGCCATCGTCGCGGACATGGTCGGTGATGGATCAGCGCTGGCCACGCCTCAAGGGCGCCGGAACCTGATCGTCGACCTGACCCGGACGCTCGTCAAAGGTGACTTTGAAAGCATCCTGCAATCACCGAGCTGGCATCTGCACACAGCACTCAGCGCCGCGTCCCCCTCGCTGACCGATCCCGAACTCCGCACCTCCGTTACCGCGGCACTGCATGTATCCGATCAGAGACGGATCGAAGCCCGCGCCCAGCTGTACGGGCAGTTCACGGCATTTGCGGGATACCGTCTGCGTGCCCCTCTGGCGGGCCCCTCAGGATTCCGGCAGATGTCCGAGGCGGCAGGTGCCGCCTTCACGGGGTTCCTGATTCGCGCCCAATACGACACGACCGTCACGGCGGAGACCATGCGACTCCGGGCCTTCGGTATGTCAGAACCGCGCCAATGGAGCCCGCAGACTTTTGCGTCGACAAACGGAATCTTCTCCTACATCGAACCCGACCCGGGCATCACATGGGACCAGCAACGGATCTCGGACCTGCTGCTGACCGACTTCACCAGCCTGTTTCACGCCCCGCGGCTGTAGCCGCGAAACCTGACGGGGTGGTGTCGCGTCACTTGTGTGAGGTAGGTGGGCGTGGTTGAGGTCGACAGGGCGAGGTCCCTCTGCCCATCGCAAGCTCGATTCGGTGTCATGTCCTCTGACCCCGGGCGTCGTCTTGGGGTGAAACATCACTACAATGATGAAAGCCGCGAGCGGGAAAGTGGTTTGAAGACGCTTCGGGGCATGTTGATGGGCTGTTCATGCCCATCGGAAAGCCTGATTGGCGCCTGGTGAATGGCCTCATCATGCCGCCCTCCTCTTGTGGTTGCAGTTTTTATTAGTTTTCCCAAGGGAGGGAAGAAATAAAATGGCACGTCCGTGCCCGGGGGCTCCTGTCCCCGAACCCAAGGACCTGAAACCTCCGTCTTTTCCTGATCCGCAACCGGACCTGACCGGGGCCTCCCTCTCGGAGCTGACGCTCTCCTTCTGGGCCAAGAGCGGCAAATCGGATCCGACGACCTGGCTGTCCGTGAGCCAGCACCTGATGGATGCCGCCGATGTTGCGGGGTTGCTCTTCGACCGCTACCTGTCGGAGCATCACCGTCGGCTCCTGGCATCGGTTTGGGACGGTGACACGTCCAAGGCGCGAGCCGCGCTGGTTTTCCTGGCGGGTGTTCACGATGTCGGGAAGATCTCGCTTCACTTCTGCTGCCAGCACACCGGACTCGCGGAGTTCGTCCGTGAACTCGGCCTGCCCGTCCCGGAGAAGAGGGACGTGCAAAACCGCGAGCATCTTCCGCACGGATTCGCCAGCCAGTTCGCGCTGGTGGATGCCGTGGCGGCCGGCGGCGGAGAGAGAGCGCGCGCCGCCCAGTGGGGTGTCATTGTGGGCGTCCACCATGGCCGCTACCCGGACTTGGCAGTGCTCGGAGTGGCTTATGGGGCATATAAGGGAGGAGACGGCTGCCGGGGACGCGAACCCCGTTGGCACGAATCCAGGCAGGAGGTCATCCGGTGGATGGCCCGTCGGTCAGGTTTCCCCATTGAGAACTGTGCCGAGACGGCGCTGCCCGAACTGCCGATCAGTGTGGCCGCCGCCTATTCCTCGGTGGTTGTCATGGCGGATTGGCTCGCGTCGAACGAGGACTACTTCGCCCTCCTTCCCCAGGAGGAACGCCGGGAGCCACTGAACCCGGTGGAACAGCGGCAGAGAGTCGAGCGAGGATGGTCGCGGGCGAAGGTGCTGTCTCCTGTGAGGGCCCCGAGGCGTGAGGAGACGGACCCCCGAGACCACTATCGCCACAGGTTCGGTTGGGGCCCCGAGATGCAGCCGACCAGAGCCCAGCAACGAGCGATCGAGATCGCCAACGATGGCGACCCGGACCTCATGATCGTCGAGGCCCCTCCGGGGTCGGGAAAGACCGAACTGGCCTTCGCCGCCGCCGAGGGACTGATGCGGAAACGCGGGCTGCAAGGGGTGATGATCGCCCTTCCCACGCAGGCCACCACCGATGCCATGTATGCCCGTTCCGTGGCTTGGCTGAGATCCATTCTGGCCGATAGCCCCCAGGAGATCGGCATCCATCTGGCGCACGGCAAGAACGACCTCAACGAGGGTTTCCTCTCGCTTTTCGGTAGGCGACAAACCCCCGTGCAGGTGTACGACGACGAATCTGGTGGCGGCAGGGAGAATGGCCTGCTGGCCAGCAGATGGATGGCGCTTCGGTGGCGCGCCACCCTGTCGCCGGTCGTCGTCGGGACGATCGATCAGGTGCTGCTGGCCGCTCTGAAATCGCGACACGTCCTGATGCGTCACCTGGGGTTGATGGGCAAGGTGGTGATCATCGACGAGGTGCACGCCGCCGACACCTACATGGAGGTGTACCTGGAGACGGCACTCACCTGGCTCGGGCTGTACCGGGTGCCCGTCGTGCTGCTCTCGGCCACGCTCCCGTCGGATCGTCGGCGTGGCCTCGTCGCCGCCTACCGTCGCGGACGCACCCACGGCGAACTGGGTGACGATCCCGGCCTGGAGGGTGACATCGGGTACCCGGTGATCACCACCGTGGGTGATGAGGGCCGCGCCGTTCACCGCGAGGTGGTCCCGGGGGGCGGTGTTCACACACCCAAACGAATCGTCCCGCTCGATGTGGTAGACGAGAACTCCTTGGCGAATCTCTTGTGGGAGAAAACAAGAAAAGGCGGCTGCGCCGTCGTCATACGCAACACGGTCAGGGCAGCCCAGGAAACCTACGACGTCCTGGCGCAGAGGTTCGGCACCGATGAGGTCACGCTGCTGCACTCGCGTTTCCTGGCCTGCGATCGGGTGGAACGCGACAAACAAATGTTGCGTCTCTTCGGCAAGGACGGCTCCAACCGTCCCGGTCGGCACATCGTGGTCGCCACCCAGGTCATTGAGCAGAGCCTGGACGTCGATTTCGACATGATGATCACCGACCCAGCCCCCATGGACCTCGTGTTGCAACGGATAGGTCGCCTGCACAGGCACCCGGGAAGGAAAAGACCAGCTGGGTTGGAGGAGGCCATTTGCCACGTCGTCGTCACCGACCTCAACGCCTCGCCGTGGGGCTACGGACGCGGCAGCGAGGTCGTCTACGGGACGTATCCGCTTCTCAGATTCCTCGGTGCCCTGGCCGATCACCCCGACGGAATTGTGGTCGAGGAACCCGGCGACTACGCGGCCTACACGCAGCTTGCCTACTCGACGAAGAAGGTCGGCCCGCGATCGTGGGCGGAAGCCATTGGGAAAGCCTGGGAGAAACAGGATGTTGAGAACAACAGGTCGATCTCCAAAGCCCGTGGCTACTGCCTGGATGGGCTCAAGCTGCCGACGTGGAAGGCGAACGCCCTGGTGTCTTCGTTCGCCGGGAACGCGGCGACGGGGGATGAGGGCCTGAACAAGGAAGGTATTTGTGCCCAGGCGGCGGTGCGGGACACGGAAGACCAGATTCCCGTCCTCATCGTGCCTTTGGATCCCTCGATGGGAAACGTCCCGATCATTCCCCCGTGGCTTGAGAACGAGGACGGCATTCCGGTGGTTTTGGACGTCGGAACCTGGCCCGGCGCCGAGCAGGTGAGGCAAGTGCGGTCTTGGAGCGTCTCGCTACCGCCGTGGTCCTTCAGGGACAAAGGCGATGTCCTCGACGAGACCATCGAAAAAATTGTCAGTGCCATCTGGGATTGTGAAATCACCCGGAACTGGGAGTGGCTCGAACACCCCCTGCTCAGGGGTGAGCTGATCCTCCCGATGAGCCGTGTGGACGCGTACTCGACTCGCCTGGAGACGAAACTACACAACCGCAAACTCATATACACCCAGGAGAAAGGGCTGGAGGTGCAGGAACTTGACCGAATGTGACTACAACCTGCTGGACGAGGAGTGGATCCCCGTCCTGCTCACGGACGGCGGTGTGGAAAAAGTGGGGATCCTCGGGGCGTTCGAACGCGCCAACGACATCGAGGACCTCGCCTGCGAGCTACCGACGCAGAAGATCGCCATCCAACGCGTGCTCTTGGCCATCTGCTACCGGGCGGTTTCATTGGAGGACGAGGAGGACTGGAAGAACCTGTGGCATGCGGGGTTGCCGACGGACCAGATTCGCACCTATCTGGAGAAGTGGCGTGACCGCTTCTACCTGTTCGGCGGAAGGCATCCGTTCATGCAGGCCCCGGATCTGCGCACACCGAAGGATGCGGTGTCCGGGCTGGAGAAGATCGTCGCTGACGTCCCGAACGGTGAGCAACTCTTCACCACCCGCCACGGACGGGCCCTGAGTCGCATCACCCCCGCGGAAGCGGCTGTCTGGGTGATCCACACACAGGCATACGATCCCTCCGGCATACGCTCGGGCGCCGTCGGTGATGATGAAGCGAAGAATGGCAAGGGATATCCCATAGGCCCCGCGTGGTGTGGGCAGACCGGCGCCGTCTGGCTCCGCGGCGGCAACCTCGAGGAGACCCTGATGCTGAACCTGGTCCCCGCGGATACGGGATACCTTCGAGGGCCATCCCCGCAGAGCGACGAGGCGGCCTGCACGTGGGAATCGGATGCGGTGGAGACCGCGGTGCGGCGTGACTACAGCAGGGATGGGAAACCGGACCCGAACGGGATCGGTATTCCCCGGCTGCTGACTTGGCATTCCCGGCGGATGCGCCTGCACGGCGACCGCGATGGAGTGACCGGGGTGGTCCTGGCCCAGGGCGACAAACTGGGGCCGCAGAACATGCAACGCTTCGAACCCATGAGCCTGTGGCGATACTCCCAGCCACAGTCCAAGAAGTTCAAGGAACACGTCTACATGCCCGCCAAGCACGAGCCGGGACGGGCCTTCTGGCGGAACCTGCCATCCACCTTGCCGGTGACTGAGAAAATCCCCGGCTTCGACAAGCAGGAGCAACTGAAGTTCCAGCAGTCCGCCACCCTGCTCTTCCACGCGGATTTGGACACCTCGGACCTGGAACGTTTTCCGGTGCGCATCCGGCTTGAGGCCGTCGGAATGACCTATGGTGCCCAAGAGGCCGTCACCGAGGACCTCTACCACGATCAGATGACCTTGGCGAAGGTGCTGTTGGAAGAAGAACGCAAGGAACTCGCCTACTTGGTGAAGCAGCAGGTCCTCGCCGTCGAAGAAGTTGCCAAGGCCGTCGGAATCCTGGGAGCCAACCTTTCTAGGGCGGCCGGGGAAAGCGGGGACGGCGCGGGTGAAGGGGCTCAGAAACGAGCCAAGGAGAGTTTCTTCGCGCTGATCGATGATCCGTTCCGTTCCTGGCTGGCATTACTCGACGGGAACAGCGATGTCGAGGGCAAGGAGCGGGAGTGGATTGAGACCGCCCGGAGAATAGCGAAACAGATCGCCGGCGAGCTGATCGCATCCGCCCCCCGCTCCGCGATCACGGGACGAGACACGGGCAAGACCTACATGAGCAGCGGAATCGCCGAGAACTTCTTCAACAAGGAACTGAACAAAACACTGCCACCCACCAACTCCACGAAAGGAGAAAACAAGTGACCGCGGAAACCGTGGATGCCACCCCGACCGATGAATCCGAGAACGTGGACTGGAACAGCCCCCTGCGCTCAGCAGACGACGTCAAGAAACGAGTGCGCAGCGTGATCAAACTGCGACAGACAAAGGACTCGGCCGCGGTGGCTGCCCGCGCCCACCTGCGTTCCGCCGCTGGACGGGAGGTCGGGGACGTGCCCGCCATCTGGTCCTACACCCTCGACAGCGGGTCGGAGAAAGAACTGGGACAGAAACCAACCAGGGGAGAGCGCGCCGTGCACACCGCACTCACCCTGTGGGCCCTGCACCAAGGATCGAACGACGTTCCCATGAACAGCACATGGAAACACGAACGCACCATCGGCGCTTCCGTTCGCAGACTGGCGTACTCCGACATGGGAGGTCGCGAGCGAGCTGAGGAGCATCCCGTCTACAAGCGGTTGTGCGCCATGATCGCCGCCTCCACTTTCGTGTCCTTGACTGTGCACGCGCGGGGCTTGGTCAGCATGCTTGGCAGCGCGGAAATCCCGATGGACTACGGACGTTTCGCGGCGGACCTCTACAACTGGCAGAAACCGGAGCGTCGCGCTGGCGTGTTGCGCCAGTGGGGCCGTGATTTCGCCCGGACCCCCACCGATGAGGAACAAACCAACTACTCCACCACAACCTCCATCCCCGAATCCAACTGAATCGAAAGGAACCACTTCCATGGCACGTTTCATCGACATTCACGTCCTGCAGACCCTCCCCCCGTCCAACCCGAACAGGGACGACACCGGAGCCCCGAAGTCAGCCACCTTCGGCGGCGTTCGCCGCATGCGGATCTCCTCCCAGGCCGTGAAGCGGGCCACCCGCCAGGACTTCATCGATTCCCTTCCGGACGGAAACCGGGGAATCCGCACCAAGCGGGTCGTCGAGGTGCTGAGGGACGCTGTCGTCCAGCGTGATCCGGCACTGGCCGAGGCCGCTGCTGACTTGGCGGAGATGGCGCTCACTGAGATGGGCTTCAAGTTGAAGGAATCTCGTCGCAAGAATCTCGACGAGATGACTGATGAGCAGCTCAAGGAAGCTGGATTCCTGGTGTTCCTCTCCGCCAAACAGGTCGACCACGTGGCGGACGCCATCGTCTCCGTCGCCCACGCCGACGAGCCGAAGAAGGCGTTCAAGGAACTCAAACCCAGGAACCTGGCCGATGTCGATCATTCCGTCGACATTGCTCTTTTCGGGCGGATGGTGGCGGAACCCAACAGCCTCAACGTCGATGCCGCCTGCCAGGTGGCGCATGCACTGGGGGTGGGGGCCGTCGAGTCGGAGTTCGACTACTACACCGCCGTGGATGACGCGAAGAACGCCGACGACGAGGCGGACGAGGGTGCGGGCATGATCGGTTCCATCGAGTTCGCATCGGCGACGCTCTACCGCTACGCGACCATCAACCTCGAACTGCTCAAGGAAAACCTGGGTTCCGAGCAGGTGGCTGATGAGGCCGTGAAGGTCTTCATCGACAGTTTCGTGCGTTCCATGCCCACCGGGAAGATCACCACTTTCGCGAACCGTACGTTGCCTGACGCGGTCCTGGTTCAGGTGCGTGACGATCAGCCGATCAACCTGGTCGGTGCCTTCGAGAGTCCCGTCGTGGCCGACCAGAAGGGTTTTGTCGAGCCGGCCGTGAAAGAGTTCGTCGGCTTCGAGAAGGAACTGCGCGAGGGCAGCGGCCTGCTGCCCGAGAAGTCCCTCGTCGCTTGGACTGTCGCACGCGCCCAAGGGATCGAGGCCCTCGGGGAGCGCGTCCCGCTGGTGAACCTGGGTGAGGCAACGGTCACGGCGCTTCGGGACGCTCGATGAGCAAGGTCCTCGTACTCAGGCTGGCAGGCCCCATGCAGTCATGGGGCTCCTCCAGCCGTTTCACTCGACGCTCCACGGAGGCCTTCCCGACGAAGAGCGGCATCGTGGGACTGCTCGCGGCCGCTCAGGGGAGACGCCGCACCGACCCCATCGAGGATCTCGCGAATTTGAGGATGGCGGCGCGTGTGGATCAGCCCGGTGAACTGCTGCGTGATTTTCACACGGCACACCGTGAAGGAAGCCCCATGCCCCTCTCGGATCGTTTCTACCAGGCGGATGCAGTTTTCGTGGCATTCGTCGAAGGGTCGGCAGAGCTCATCGAGGGACTGGCCGAGGCCCTCCGACGACCGGTTTTCCCGCTCTACCTGGGAAGACGGTCCTGTCCTCCGACCATGCCCTTGTTTCTGCAGGTGCACGAGGGCAAGTCGTGGGAGATCATCACTCAACTGCCGTGGCAGGCAGCTCGTTTCTGGCAGCAGCAGAGGAAAAGGGAAGAACACGTTTTCCTGCGGGTGGTGGCCGACAAGGGGATCCTCCCGGAGGATGGTGATGGGAAGTCGCGGTCCTCCCACAGCCTGCAGGACGTACCCGTGAGCTTTGACTCCACACGGCGCCTCTACGGGCTGCGTTCGGTCGATGAGACACGGGTGACGGTCCGCAATCCGCAGTATGAAAAACCCAAGGAATCGCCGGTTCCTGTGTCCGGCGGTCATGATCCCATGGCGGTGATCTGATGTATCTCACACGTGTGTACCTGAACCCATACCGTCGCGGTTGTCGACACTTGGTGTCGTCGCTCCAAAGGCTGCATGCGGCTGTTCTCGCCAGCTTCCCTCCGGGAGTTCTCCAAACGGAAGGTGAGGGCAGGGTGCTGTGGCGGCTGGACAGGCCGAACGACAACCGCCGGGCCAGCAGAAGTGCAGGCACGGATGTGAGTCCTGGGCTCTGCCTCTACATTTCCTCGCCGGCGGCCCCCGATCCTGCCGCTCTCGTCGAGCAGGCGGGATACGAGACCGAGGGAGGGGTCGTGGTGAAGAAACTCGACGATTTCCTGGCCAAGTTGGAGGAAAACCAGGTGTGGGGGTTCCGCATCACGGTGAACCCGACCTATCGCCGCACGGACGATGGCGGCAGGAAGCGGCTCCTGGGACACGTCACCGTGGCTCAGCAGACGCAGTGGCTGTTGGATCGTGCGGAGGTAAACGGATTCCAGATCCCGATGTCTGTTGAGGTCGGTGGGGACCTGCCGGTTCTCGAGAACGAGGTGGGCGAACGAGTGGACGGAAGGAATCTGCTGGTTTCCTTGGTGGATCGACGTGTCGAGAACTTCTTCCGGGTGAACGGTGAGGACAAACGCCCTGTCACTCTCAAGTTGGCGACCTTCCAGGGGACTCTCAAAGTGACCGATCCGCGGGCCTTGCGGTCGGCGCTCGCCAATGGAATCGGTAGGGCTAAGGGCTACGGGGCTGGCCTCTTGACGTTGGCGCGGCCATGAAGGACATACCGGGAGCGCGGCCTCCGGCTCCGAAAGATCTGGTTCGGATCCGGGACCGCCTCACCTTCTTGTATGTGGAAAGGTGCACGGTGCATCGAGACTCCAACGCGATCACCGTGACCGACGCCAGAGGCGTGGCTCATGTTCCAGCGGCCGCGTTGTCCGTCCTGATGATCGGGCCGGGGGTGCGTGTCACCCACAGCGCCATGTCCGTCCTGTCGGAGAGCGGTGCCACCACTGTGTGGGTGGGGGAGAACGGTGTGCGTTACTACGCTCACGGTGTTCCTCCGTCGAGGTCCTCCCGTTTGTTGGAGGCGCAGGCCAAGGCTGTGAGCGACCCGGTTCTGCGGGCTTCGGTGGCCAGACAGATGTATCTCATGCGGTTCCAAGGCGAGAACGTTGAAAACCTGAGTATTCAGCAGCTTCGGGGTCGCGAGGGAGCGCGAGTCAGGAGGCTGTATCGGCGAAGCTCCAAACGTACGGGGGTGCCGTGGGACGGTCGTGAATATGATCCGGATGATTTCGACAATTCCTCCTTGGTGAATCAAGCTTTGTCCGCGTCGAACTCTGCGCTGTACGGGCTGATTCACGCGGTGATAGTCGCGCTGGGATGTGCTCCGGGGTTGGGTTTTGTTCACACCGGTAATTACCGTTCTTTCGTGTATGACATCGCTGATTTGTACAAGGCCGATCTCTCCATGCCCGTCGCGTTTGATGTCGCCTTGGAGAACCCGGAAGTGGGAGTCGGTACCGAGGCGCGGAGACGCATGCGGGATGCCATCAGGGAAAGCAGAATCCTGGAACAGGCGGTTCGCGACATCAAGGAACTGCTGAGCAGAGGAGGTGCTTCTCCAGAGGAGGATGACGAGGACCTGATCGTCGATGACCTGCACCTCTGGGACGATCTTCTGGGAACGGTTGCGGCCGGTGTTTCCTATGCCGAGTGGTGAGCTTTGATGGTTGTTCTGGTCCTGTCAGCTGTGCCGGATGGGTTGCGTGGCCACGTGACCAGGTGGTTGCTGCAGATCTCGCCGGGCGTGTTCGTGGGTAATCTCAGCGCGCGAGTCCGGGAGAGGCTGTGGCAGATCGTTACTGAGACGATGGGAACCGGGCGGGCAATCATGGTGTTCCGTGCCAGGAACGAGCAAGGTATGTCCTTCCTGACATGGGGTGATCCATGGGTACCAGCCGACTACGAGGGGCTGACCCTGATGGTCCGTCCAGGTCCTTCAGATGCCGAACCAGACGACCCACCCCGCCAGGAGGGCGGCCGTCGCAGACGCGGGGCGAGTGACTTCGAGAAGCGGAGACGTGCGAGGAGGGGGTTCCCAAGATCCGACAGGTCCGGCTGATAAAATCCCTTGTCAACAAGTGTATTCCCCGCGAGAGCGGGGATGATCCGATCTCGGTACCGTATTCCCGGTTGTTGTACCAGTATTCCCCGCGAGAGCGGGGATGATCCCAATGGCGGCATCTCCATTACTGACAATAGGGAGTATTCCCCGCGAGAGCGGGGATGATCCGGTGCGCGGCCACTCGAAGCTCAATCTGGGAATGTATTCCCCGCGAGAGCGGGGATGATCCCTCGGTTCTGGGAAACTCAGCGATCCACTGCTGGTATTCCCCGCGAGAGCGGGGATGATCCCAGCTTAAAGATGGCCGTCTTGACTCCATGAGCGTATTCCCCGCGAGAGCGGGGATGATCCATATGCGGCCGCTGCCGAGGTTGTGGCAGGGACGTATTCCCCGCGAGAGCGGGGATGATCCCGGCTCTGAGGTCGGACCACGTACAGCGCTCCGGTATTCCCCGCGAGAGCGGGGATGATCCCTACTTGATTGATGTCTAACAAGAAAAAATCCCGTATTCCCCGCGAGAGCGGGGATGATCCCCCCTTCCCCGAAGGTTCCGGTCAGGGACAGGCGTATTCCCCGCGAGAGCGGGGATGATCCTTCACGGAGCGGTCTGAGAACACGGGTCTGCAGGTATTCCCCGCGAGAGCGGGGATGATCCCTTGACGAGGTGCTGGTAGCGGGCGGGAATGCGGTATTCCCCGCGAGAGCGGGGATGATCCCTCCTTTGAAAGGGCTTGGCCTCACGGGTTCGAGTATTCCCCGCGAGAGCGGGGATGATCCCTCCGTGCCGTACCCGGCTTGCGTGAAGGCCTCGTATTCCCCGCGAGAGCGGGGATGATCCACCTACGACAAAGTAAAAATCCCCTTCGCCGTGGGTATTCCCCGCGAGAGCGGGGATGATCCCAATTCCACGCTTCCGTCTGTCACGGGCACTGCGTATTCCCCGCGAGAGCGGGGATGATCCGCGATCTGGCCCAACCGACGCACCCAGGACAACGTATTCCCCGCGAGAGCGGGGATGATCCTGGCTGTCCTCATCGGTGGTTTCGTGATGCTTGGTATTCCCCGCGAGAGCGGGGATGATCCCGGTCACCCCCACCCCACCCGACTAGACCCTAAGTATTCCCCGCGAGAGCGGGGATGATCCGGCTCCGACCAGGGTGATGGTGATGTCGTCGGCGTATTCCCCGCGAGAGCGGGGATGATCCCACCGCCGTCAGGGTTGGGGGAGACGGCCCGGCGTATTCCCCGCGAGAGCGGGGATGATCCGGCACAGGTGTTGTTGGCGCCGGGAGGGGGGGGTGTATTCCCCGCGAGAGCGGGGATGATCCGCCGTGGTCGACGCCCTGCACGCCGGGATCCACGTATTCCCCGCGAGAGCGGGGATGATCCGGAATAATCGATGGCATTCTGGCTTTTGTCGGAGTATTCCCCGCGAGAGCGGGGATGATCCCGACCCCCTCCCCAAAGGTCCCGGTCAGGGACAGGTATTCCCCGCGAGAGCGGGGATGATCCCGTTTCGTGACAGACGGGGCAGTGCTCGAGCTTGTATTCCCCGCGAGAGCGGGGATGATCCGGATGTGGTGCGCGAGCACGGCTCTGGGGATTAGTATTCCCCGCGAGAGCGGGGATGATCCTCTCATTGACCACCATCCCAGTCCGCTGAGCGGGTATTCCCCGCGAGAGCGGGGATGATCCCGGAATGATCTCTGGCTCATCAACCAGCTCGGCGTATTCCCCGCGAGAGCGGGGATGATCCCCCCGTCGGTCTGAAGAAACTCCACAGAGTCCAGTATTCCCCGCGAGAGCGGGGATGATCCGGACGAATTGCACTAAAAACAATAAATGATTTAGTATTCCCCGCGAGAGCGGGGATGATCCGCTCGATGTTCTCCGTGCCATCATCGAGGATCAGTATTCCCCGCGAGAGCGGGGATGATCCCCACACGCTGCGCTGGAAGAACATCGAGAACATGTATTCCCCGCGAGAGCGGGGATGATCCCCAACAAGCTATTCACCTCCGATGTGTGGCCGGGTATTCCCCGCGAGAGCGGGGATGATCCCATCAGCGGCGAACGTGACCTTTGGGTCGGAGGGTATTCCCCGCGAGAGCGGGGATGATCCCGCGACGAAGGTGCCGACGGCGGTGAGGCCCCCGGTATTCCCCGCGAGAGCGGGGATGATCCGATGGGTGTGCTGCTGCGCGAAGGCACCATGTGGTATTCCCCGCGAGAGCGGGGATGATCCCTCATCGACACTGCCATTACAGACGACTTCGCCGTATTCCCCGCGAGAGCGGGGATGATCCCAGGCCGCTGCCTTCTTCAAGGAGCAGTACATCGTATTCCCCGCGAGAGCGGGGATGATCCGTGGTAAATATTCGCTCAAGAGGGGTGAAACACGTATTCCCCGCGAGAGTGGGGATGATCCGGAACGTGGTGGGTGTCACGAGTGAAGTACTCGGTATTCCCCGCGAGAGCGGGGATGATCCCAATTATTTGCGGCCCGGCCGGAGGGGACCTCAGTATTCCCCGCGAGAGCGGGGATGATCCCCGGAACCGTCCGCTTCTGTGACCTTCGGGACCGTATTCCCCGCGAGAGCGGGGATGATCCGAACTCGTAGGAATGCAGTGGCGGTGGCGGCTGGTATTCCCCGCGAGAGCGGGGATGATCCCACCGGCTGCCAGGTCACGATCCTTGGCACCTAGTATTCCCCGCGAGAGCGGGGATGATCCCTCCAGGCCGAGAGTTTTGAGCTCGTTGGCCAGGTATTCCCCGCGAGAGCGGGGATGATCCTTGTCGTACGCAAGACCCGAGCAGGACGTGCTGGTATTCCCCGCGAGAGCGGGGATGATCCGCCCTCATCAGCTGCGCCGACGACCGCGTAGCCGTATTCCCCGCGAGAGCGGGGATGATCCCAGATGGTCCAGGCATGGATCAAGGACCTCGAAGTATTCCCCGCGAGAGCGGGGATGATCCAGCGTTCGGGTGCGTCCCGATCCCGGCGGGGTGGTATTCCCCGCGAGAGCGGGGATGATCCGTGGACGCCACCGAATCAAACCCTGACTGGCAGGTATTCCCCGCGAGAGCGGGGATGATCCGTCGCGAGTCTGGGGTGTTTGCGTGACGTACGAGTATTCCCCGCGAGAGCGGGGATGATCCCCTCTGGCGGCCCGTTCGGGATCGCCAGGTCGAGTATTCCCCGCGAGAGCGGGGATGATCCGGTATCACTGCCCGGGACCGCCACCTCTTCGACGTATTCCCCGCGAGAGCGGGGATGATCCCGGCGCGTCCTTGAGGGCTGTGAGGGTGTTAGTGTATTCCCCGCGAGAGCGGGGATGATCCGAAATGCCCCTTGTCCGGGGCGGGTTCAGAGGGTGTGCGCGACAACAGTTTCTGGAGGTGTGTTGTGCGGTTGGATGAGCAGCGTCGTGGGTTGAT